>Ga0210051_1004045_pt1 | contig 14433 bp, 17 predicted proteins | sample CryGey092014_all_FD_185464 | JGI IMG/M metagenome (GOLD analysis project Ga0210051, IMG submission 185464) | Groundwater microbial communities from aquifer - Crystal Geyser CG23_combo_of_CG06-09_8/20/14_all (SPAdes) (version 2) | ecosystem: Environmental > Aquatic > Deep subsurface > Groundwater...
TGACATTTTCTCGCCGTTGATGTTAACCATGCTCCAAAGCATCCAATAGTTAGACATTTTCTTTCCAAGATAGGCTTCGCTTTGCGCGATTTCATTTTCATTGTGCGGGAAAATATTTTCATTGCCGCCGCCGTGGATATCAAAAGTGTCTTGACCGAGCAGATCGCAAGACATAACAGAACATTCGATGTGCCAACCCGGATAGCCGATTCCCCACGGACTTTCCCATTTTAGAATATGTTCTTTGGGCGCACTTATCCACAAAGCAAAATCCACTGGATTTCTTTTTTCCTCATTAATTTCCACACGCACGCCAGCTAGCACTTCTTCTGTTTTTCGACCGGACAGCTTGCCATATTCCGGAAATTTTTCGACGGAAAAATAGACCGAGCCATTAACTTCATAGGCAAAGCTTTTCGCAATCAAATCTTGGACGAATTTAATTATTTGCGCCACATATTGTGTGGGGCGGGGATTGAAAGTCGCCGGCTTAATGTTGAGGGCGACAAAATCTTCCCGGCAAGACTCGATATATTTGTTGGCAATTTCAATCGGATCAATTTTTTCCAGCTTAGCTTTTCTTTCAACCTTGTCTTCGCCTTCTTCGGCGTCATTTACTAGATGTCCGACATCGGTGTAATTCATGATATAGCGCACTTCATAGCCCGAATATTCCAGATAGCGGCGAACGATATCCATCGCCACATAACCTCGGCCATGGCCAAGATGACAGTGGTCATAAACCGTCGGTCCGCAAACATACATGCCGACTTTGCCAAGATTAATGGGTTTAAATTCCTCTTTAGTTTTTGTGAGAGTGTTATATAGTTTAAGCATAATCCGCAAATTTTAAATTTTAAGTTTTAAATTTTAAATCCCTGCCTGCCGGTAGGCAAGAATTTTTAATTATTAAATTTTAAAATTTTGATTTCATTTAAAATTTATAATTTAGAATTTAAAATTACCAATCATAGCCATTTCTTAATTTTAAAAATAGTTATAGTTAACAGCGAAATAAAAAGCATTATGCCGGTGTGGATGGCAAAGGCGTGCGGGCTTTTTCCAAAAGGGATGTCAGCGCTCATAGCCAGGATATTGGAATATACGGTCATTGGCAGCATGATGGCGGAAAAAATGGTCAAAACTTTCATCGTGAGATTCAATTTATTGGACAGCAGGGAGTTGTTGGTTTCTTCCAGAGACTCAACGGTTTCTTTGGCGCTTTCCAATGAATTCCAAACACGGATGTTGGTGCCGATCAAATCTTGAAAATATGGCCTTAGCTCACGGGAGACCAATTTATAATCGCGCTGAATCAGCGACTCAAGCACTGACCGTTGTGGCTTGATAGTTCTTCTGAAATTCAAAACATCTCTTTTGACGATGGAAATTTCCAAGAGCATGCCTTTTTCATTGCCGGCAAAAATTTCAGTTTCGATGTGACCAAGCTTTTCAACAATATGATCCAATTTTGGGAAACAGGATTCCAGGAGCAACTCAAGAATAAAACGCAACAAGGTCGCCGGGGAATCTTCCATATATTTATCTTTTTTCTTCTTGTCATTTTTTAGTTCGGCCAAGAATTCAGTCAGTTGCCAAATATTCTTATCATGAGATGTGATGAGCGCTTCTTGGGTAATGACGATGTCCAGTTCGCCCGGATAGGTGGTCTTGAGAGTTGTATCAAAAAGCGGGACATGAATCGTTAAGAAAAGCGCATTGTCATATTCAATCGCTTTCGGCCGGAGAGTTGGCGTGGAAAATTCTTCTATGATCAGCGGATGCAAGTTGAATTTTTTTTGCACTTTCAGAATGTCGTCCGCATTGGGCTCTTGTATATCAACCCAAGTAAATTTGCTTGATTTTGTTTGTTGCATATATTTTGTTTGTTATGTTGCTATATTTTTTATTGTATCAGAAAAATTGGTTTGACAAAAGAGTAAATACATATAGAATGTAAATTATGAAAAAGATTGTGTTGTGGCTCATTCGAATTTATCAAAAAACAATCTCTCTGGATCATGGAATTTTCAGCAAGTTTTCGCATACCACCAGTTGCCGTTTTCATCCGTCGTGCTCTGAATATACCTATCAAGCGGTGGATCGCTTTGGAATATTCAAAGGAATCTGGCTAGGCTCAAAACGCGTGATTAGATGCCATCCTTGGAATGATGGAGGCTATGACCCGGTGCCGAAAAATTGAAAAAATAAACTTTTAATAGTGGCAGTTCTTTGTTAGGGACCATAATGGTCTATATATTGAATTTAGAAAATGGAGGAAAGTGGGTATGGCAGAGAGGAAAGTTCCTTGTCCAGAGTTGAGTCATGTTCCTGGGGAAAAAGATTGCAAGGAAGCAAGAAGACAGACTAATCCGAAATGTTTTGGATGTAATCGTCCGTCTTCACGCAGGGATCGTAGTACTAGGAATCAAAAAGCGATAGCCAAGGGTCGCAGCAGAGTCATCAGGCTTCCGCCACAGTCACAAGTTCCGTGTCAGCAGGAAGCGCGAGGGCATTATAATCCTACCTAATATCTTATTTGGAAAGGAGAAAAAGCATGGCTAAAAAGTGCGATTGTAACTATTGTGCAGTCAGCGGATGTCGTAAGAAGCCGAATGGGCGTGGGTGCAGGAGGACATTTCGGACGATAGAAAGCGTAACAACACCCAAAAGACGCGGATCATCGCATTCGGGTTCTGATTGCCCGAATAGTTTGCGGGCATTTTAGGCTGAGCCCAGAAATAGGCCGTATCTGAAAGCAGATTACGGCGAAGGCGAACGGAGAAATTCCGAGCGCCTTCTTTTAATTTTATACGAGTTCTTGACAGCCTCCAAAAATACTATAAAATATGAATTAGCACTCAACTTGACAGAGTGCTAACGAGGAATTATAATACAAATATGAACCCCCACACCAACTTTTGATGTAATAAAAAATACTGAAAAAATTAGTGCTGGGTGGTTATAATAATTTAACGAAACTTTTGACTTTATTAGAGTTTAATAATATCAAAAGTTGGTGTCGGGGTGAATAAAAGACAGCAAGAAATTTTAGCGGCGATCATTGAGGAATATACAGATTCCGCTGTTCCGGTTGGTTCGAAAGTTTTGGTGGAAAAATATGGTTTTGATATCAGTCCAGCTACCATTCGCAATGATATGGTCAGCTTGGAAAAAGATGGTTTTCTCTATCAACCGCATGTCAGCGCCGGACGAATTCCAACCGACAAAGGCTACAAATATTTCGTGGAAGAAATTATGGCTGACACGGAGCTTTCACTGAAGGATCAAAAAAAATTGCAAGTGGAGCTTTTGAAATTGCGCGCCCAGCATCAAAGACTTTCAAGAACGACTGCCAAGCTTTTGTCCGGTATGAGCGGCAACCTGGCCATCAGCATGATGGAAAAAGATTTTTCTGATTTTGGTATTCGAGAACTGCTGGAAAAACCGGAATTTCAAGAAGTGGATGAATTTTGCAAAATCGTGGAAGCCTTGGATTTCATCGATGAGAATGTGGATTTTATTTTGAAGAATGTGAAAGAGGGCGAAACCAAAATTTTTATCGGCAAAGACAATCCAATCAAGGGCATTAACAATTGTTCGATGGTAGTGTCACCGTACACAACCAAATCGGGGGACAAAGGCGTGCTGGCGATCATTGGACCCAAGCGCATGAAATATGCGGAAAACAAATCGCTACTCAATTATGTCAGGAAACTTTTAAGCGCTTCGACTGTAATAATATTAGTAATCAGTAACTTGTAACTCGTAACCAGTAATTTTATGAAAAATAAAAAAGAAATAAGTGAAAAGATGGAACAAGAAAAACAATTTGAAGAAAAAGAATCTCTCGAGGAAGCCATTGAGGAAGTTGCGGAAGCTGGCATAAGTGAGGAGCCTGAGGATGTTTCTGAAAACGAGGAAGAGAAATCTCCAGCTGATGAATATTTGGATGGTTGGAAAAGGTGCCAGGCAGATTTTGAAAATTATAAAAAAAGACAGGCGGAATCGCAAAAAGATTTGATCCGCTATTCCACCCAGAACATCATTTTACAAATCCTGCCGGTGATTGATAATTTCCACGCTTCAACTTCACACATTCCGGAGGATCAAAAAACAAACTCTTGGGTGACGGGCATTATGTATATTCAAAAACAATTGGAACAAGTTTTGACCGACAACGATGTAACTGAAATTGAAACCAAAATCGGCGACAACTTTGACCCAGTGCGTCATGAAGCAGTCGAGGATATGGATTGCAAGTTTTGCAAGAGCAAAGATTATAAATTTAAAAATAAAATTAAAAAAATCGTGACGCGCGGTTATCAGATAGAAAATAAAATTATACGGGCATCCAGAGTAATTGTGGAATAAAGTTTTTTTAAAATAAAAAAGGCCCTGAGCAAGTTTTGAAACGAGACGATACTCGGACCAATTCTTGCTCAGGGCACAGAGCGGACAATCTGACCGGGGGAAGGGGGTGGTCAAACTGGCCTGAGGGGGATTTAAAATATAGCAGAAAAAATTTGACCTGTCAAGTGTTATTCTTCCATTTACCAAGAAAAGGCTTGGAAACTGGAATAAACTCCATTAAATGGTTTAAAACTAAATTTAGTGGGGCAAGCATAATTCAACGGGGTAAATAACAATTAAGCAATAAATTAATAACACACTTCAGTTGAATAGTGCGACAGGGTCGCAATTCAACGGGGTAAACAAAATTATGGGTAAAGTATTAGGAATCGACCTCGGAACGACCAACTCCGCCATGGCCATCGTGGAGGGTGGCAGTCCGGTCATCGTTGAGAACAAAGAAGGTGTGCGAACCACTCCTTCGATGATTGCGATGTCAAAAACCAACGAAAGATTGGTGGGACTTTTGGCTAAGCGCCAAGCCGTGACTAATCCGGAGAACACTTTGTTTTCCATCAAGCGATTGATTGGACGACATTTTGACGATGCAGAAGTGGCGCGCGATATGAAAACCATGCCATACAAAATTGTGAAGTCCGGTGAAGGTGTGAAAATTCTAATGGGCGGCAAAGAATATACACCGCAAGAAATTTCCGCCATGATTTTGGGCAAATTGAAAGCGGACGCTGAAGAAAAGCTGGGACAAAAAATTACCGAAGCGGTCATCACCGTGCCGGCATATTTTGATGACTCACAAAGAAAGGCAACCATTGAAGCGGGTGAAATCGCGGGACTCAAAGTCCTTCGCATCATCAATGAACCGACCGCCGCCGCTTTGGCCTATGGTTTCAACAAAAAGAAAGATGAAAAAATTGCGGTCTATGACCTTGGAGGTGGAACATTCGACATTTCCATTTTGGAAGTTTCTGAAGACACTGTGGAAGTGAAATCGACCAACGGTGACACTCACCTTGGAGGCGACGACTTTGACCAAGTTCTCATTCACTGGATCATCGATGAATTTAAAAAACAAGAAGGCGTGGATTTGAGCAAAGATCCATTGGCTTTGCAGAGAATCAAGGAATCAGCCGAGAAAGCGAAGATTGAACTTTCCACCGCCGTGGAAACTGAAATCAATCAACCGTTCATCACCGCTGATGCAAATGGCCCAAAACATTTGGTGATGAAACTCACTCGCGCGAAATTGGAAGAATTGGTGGGCGACCTCGTTTCTAAAACTTTGGAGCCGACCAAGAAAGCTTTGGCGGATGCTAAACTTTCTGTGTCGGATATTAATGAAGTAATTCTGGTCGGAGGCATGACCCGCATGCCGTTGGTTTTGCAAACTGTGGAAAAATTCTTTGGCAAAAAACCAAACATCACTGTGAATCCGGATGAAGTTGTGGCGCTCGGCGCTGCTATCCAAGGTGGAGTTTTGCAAGGGGATGTTAAAGATGTACTTTTACTTGATGTAACTCCATTGACCTTGGGAATTGAAACGATGGGTGGCATTCGCACGCCTTTGATTGATCGCAACACCACCATCCCAGCTGCCAAATCGCAAACATTCTCCACTGCCGCTGACAATCAGCCTTCTGTGGAAATTCATGTCTTGCAAGGCGAGCGAGAAATGGCCGCTGACAACAAAACTCTTGGACGATTTATTTTAGACGGCATTCCACCGTCACCTCGAGGCATTCCGCAAATTGAAGTCACCTTTGACATTGATGCCAACGGAGTTTTGTCTGTGAAAGCCAAAGACAAAGCGACCAACAAAGAACAATCCATCCGCATTGAGGCCTCGACTGGCCTAAGCAAAGATGAAATCGAAAAAATGAAAAAAGACGCCGAAGCGCACGCGGATGAAGACAAGAAGAAAAAAGAAAATGTTGAAACGAAAAACATGGCCGACACTTTGGTCTTCACCACTGAAAAAGCTTTGAAGGACGCTGGCGACAAAATTTCTGAAGATAAGAAAAAACCAGTCGAGGAAAAAATTGAAGCTTTGAAAAAAGTGAAAGACACGGACGACATCGAAGCAATCAAAAAAGCCACCGCCGAACTTTCCACCGAAGCGCAAAAAATCGGTGAAGAATTGTATAAGGCAGCACAACCAGAGCAAGCCTCCTCCGCCAAGGCTACGGACGGCCAAGGCCAGCCAGGCGCTGAGGGCGAGGCAAAGGAAGCTGAAACCGAAAAACCTGCGGACGACGCAAGTAAAAAAGAATAACTTTTAATAAACAGCGAGGGGATTTTCTCCTCGCTGTTTATTAAATTTGCCACTGTTGTTAATCAGTAATAGAATATAAATAATTGATTTTCGTTTACTATACTAAATTATGGAGGATAATAAAAAATTTTTAATTACCGATGCAATAGTTATTTCTATAATTACTTTAATTGCATATATGTCTGCCTTTGCTTATGAGTTAGGGTATTCTAATTATTTTGATATTCCTCGTGAATTTATATCCTTAAATTTAGTAGACATTTTTAAAGATATTTTTTCTTTGTCAATAGTACCATTTATTTTATATACGATGTTTGTTGTTGTTTCGCTTTTCTATAATGCGGAAGATTTTTTTAAAAAAAGATTATTTATGGTAGCTATAATTTTATGGCTCGTGTTGGCCTCCCCACTCATTCTTTTTATTATTGCAGTTGGCAAGGTGCATGACTTTACAAATTTTATTCCTATATCGTTTGTGTTTTTCTTTTTCCCTATAACGCTTTTACTAAAAAGAAAAAATAATAATATTGTTGCAAATTTTTTGCATAAATTCATGGGATTGACTGGTCTAATAATTATGTTTTTTATTATTTATTTTCCGACGGTGGCCTATTATCTTGGAAATAATATAGCCTGTGGACAGGAAAAATTTTATATAATTGAGGGACAAGACAGTTTAGTGGTGCTAAAAATCTACGGCGATAAGATAATAACAGCACCATTGGCAAACAAAAATAAAATAGAAGGAGAAATAAAGGTGCTTAATTTTAATGATGGAGTCGATAGAGTATTAAAATTAGAAAAAGTTGGACCACTAACTGTTACTCAATAATTTTATGACCACAGAACTTTCAAATATGGTAAATAAGCTAGAAAATTTTATCATAGATAAAAATGTCGAAGCGGGCGGATCAATTAATTCAGTAATTAATTCATGAATTAAAATATGAAAAATAAATTACCAGTTAATGCGAAAAAAGTATTTGAAGGAAAAATATTTGACGTTTATCAATGGGAACAAAAAATGTTTGATGGTAGCGTTGAAGTCTTTGAAAGACTGAAAAGACCGGATACAGAATGTGTTATTGCGATAGTTGGTGATAAAATTATTATTCAATATCAGGAGCAGCCTGATAGCGGACCGCTTCTTTCTTTACCAGGCGGAAGAAATGACCAAAATGAAGAAGATGTTGTTGCAGCAAAAAGAGAACTTCTAGAGGAAACTGGTTATTCTTCAGAAGACATTGTTTTATGGAAGAAAATAAGTCCAGTATCTAAGATGGAATGGAGTGTAAATTATTTTGTGGCTCGTAATTGTAAAAAAATTCAAGAACCAAAACTCGACAGTGGAGAGAAGATAGAAAATAAACTTGTAAGTTACGAAGAATTTTTAATGCTTTCAGAAGATGAGACTTTCAGGGAAAGGGAGTTACTAGCAATACTTTTACGGATACGTTTTAATCCTGAAAAAATGGAAGAATTTAAAACTTTTTTGTTTGGAAAATAGCTAGCGAGGACCGTCCTCGACTGAATTTGTTACGTAGCATGCTACGTAACAAGTACCACGCCGCCAAAAACCATCCAAAAACAACCCTCGCACAAATAAACAAAATAACTTCTTTCGCATAAAAAGCCCTGCGCTGGGTTTTTTAGGAGGTATTGACTTATGCGCCTGAGTATGATATATTGTAATGTCTACCGGCGAATTTTTTTAGTACCTTTCATCATAAAAAAAGAAGAGGAGAACAGCACATGAAAGATTTTTGGAATATCGCATTGGCATGGTCATATTCTTTGGTGGCCCTGATTGCTTTATTGGTTTGCGGTCTGGTTCTAATAAGTGGAATCGGATATGTGATCTTTAAGGCAGCGGTTGTTACAGAGGTCAAGAATTATCAAGTGTCCTTCCAATTTGATCATTGGGGTGACAAAGGCGGGAAAGTCGTAATTAAAGTGAATGACGAACTCGATGGTCAATCCAACAATAAAGTGGTTAGCGAAAACAAGTTCTCGACAAGGGCTTTACCGAAGAAGACATACAAGCGAGGTTGGGTTATTGCTAACCCATTCAAGAGTGATGTGTACACCATCGATTTGCGCCCAATGCAGGTTCAGATGAATGCTAATTCGCGTGTTCTAAACGCAAAGTTGATTCAGTTTGATCCTGCGGGACTTCAGACATTCCTGAGTTGGCACGGACTCGACAATTATGAGGGTCCAGGAGGATCGTCTTCTGGCAGTACGCCATTCAGCGAGATATTGCGGAGCTATGCTTATGATGGCAATAGCTATCCTTTCCTTAGGGTCTTGCGGGAGCTTGGGAACGCGAATCAATCGAATCCTTTTGACAGTGAGGCTCAAGAGGTAGATGTGAATAACGCACCAGCCCAGACGGAGTTTCAACTCACTGAGCCGAAGAAGGAGGCAAAATGAAAAAATACACGCTGGCCATCATCAGTCTAATTCTTTTGGCTAGTTTCTATTTCCCTTTTGTGCACTACCAGCGCCCTCACCACATAGCAATTATGTGGAACAAAATTACAGGACAATTTTGGCTGGAATCGAAGAGTGGTTTGCATTTTTCTGCACCATGGGTTTTTGCGGCAAAGATTGATACGCGGCCACTTCGTGTCAGTATTCCTTCGGCAAGTCGTAGTTTCAATGCCAAGCTGGTTCGATTCAACCCAGCAGCCTATCTCGAATTTATTGCAGTTGAGGGTACGCGCTACTATTGGTGGGATAACAGGATATCATTTAATGGAGGATATGAAGAAGAGTTTCGTGGAATGAAGGATATTTTACGGGGTTATGCATATAGTCTCAAGCAATATCCCTTCGTGGTCACTGTTCGCGATTACGAATAATTGCGGCAACAAAAAAAGACGGCAGGCTCATGTAAATCATGGACCTGCCGTTTTACTTTTTATAGTATTTAGCAATGACAATCCTCGACTAAGTTTGTTACGTAGCATGCTACATAACAAGCACCACGCCCACCAAAAACCAACCAAAAATAGCTGTTGAGCAAACGAAAAAATCTGTCGAAGCGGGCGGATCAAATAATTACTGAATTAAAAATATGCAATAAAAAAAACGGAGACACGCGTAGCGCATCTCCTAGGTTTTCGGAGTTCTCTGCATGTCAGATGACTATGTTGGCAAGGTCGGCTGTGTAGCGATCTCGGCATCGTTTATTCCGTGTGATTTCAAAAAATCGATGGCCAGCTTTCGTTTTTGACTGAATGCTGTTTCAAAACCAGGGAACTTAGCGATGATAATCGCCAGATCGCCGTTATCATACAGGAAGATCGGTTTGCCATTAATTAGTTTGCGAAACCGTACGAGTTCCGCGGCAATTTGACCAAAAATGTTGAGCTGACCATTGTTGTCAAAAAGATGTTGAATGGCTATGTCGGGAAATGCTTCTCCCAACGCTTTTCCTTCCGGGCTGTTCATTCTGATGTCGTCCATGATTTTCCTCCCGTTGATGGATTTTTTGTCGAAATACCAAAGAATAACCTCGGATTGGAGAATATCATTGCTTGAAAATTATGTCAATTGGGCATTGGCTTTTACGCGAAAAAGTGGTAATTTTAATTTATGGATAAAAAATATCAAAAAATTTGGAAAGAGGCAGTGAAATATCTGCGAGGTGGAGTGAGGAAGAATTTTGTGATTCATGCGGAAGGCGTAGTGAAAGCGATGGAGATGATACTCAAAAAGGAAAAAGGCGATGCGGACATTTTGATTTTGGCGGCGATGCTTCATGATGTTGGCTGGTGTAGTGTGCCTGAAAAATTTCAAATGGCCGAAGACAAAAAATTGAAACAGGAAGGAATGCAACTGCACATCAAAAATGCCGGACCGAATGCGCGAAAAATTTTGAGAGAAATTGGCTATCCTGAAGATAAGATTAAGAAAATTGCGTCGATTGTGATGGCGCACAAATCCAATCCGCGAAAATCTGATAAACGCATCCTGATTGATGCAGATGCTCTCTCGGATGTTTTTCGAAAACAATTTGCGAGTGATATGGCGGCCTATGAAAACACAGCTCAAGAGTTATATGATTTCAGAAAGAATAATAAATTTTACACAAAAACCGCTAAAGAAATTTTTGAGATAGAAATTAAAAAAAGAGTTAAGGAGTATAAATTAAATGGCTGAAAAAATTATGAATATCCAATCAATCAGCGGTGATTATAAATCTTTTCTAGATAAAATTTTTCAGAACTTGAAAGACTCCGGTTTTGCCTTGGATGAATTCAAGGAGCTGGATCATATTGCATGTCGGACGGAAACTATTGAAAGATATGAGGAAATAAAAAAAGAGCTGGTTGATTTTTCCGCAGCGTATGATGACAAAATATTTGGCGGCCGATTGATTTTGATTTGTCGTTTGAAAAACCCGTTGGTCTATGGAGAATTTTCGATTGCAGGTTTTGAACTGTTGGCGCCTAAACCTGAAAACAGATTCAAGGAAGGCTTGGAGCACGCCGAATTTGTTACAAAAATCCTACTGCCGGAATTTCGAGAAAAACACAATGACATTAATTTTGATTTGCGCGCCTATGACCGTGAAGATAATCCAGAGCTTGTAATTGAATTTGGAGATTGTGCGGCCAAATTCCATGCGCAAAGCTTGCTGGAGATTAGAAGTGTATAAGGCCATTTGACAGCAAAATGGTGTAGTGATACAATATCATTATAAAACACTTTGTTAACAAAAATATTATGCAAAAAAATCAAAACGCACTAGCCATTTTTGAAAATTTTAAAATTCGTCGGCATTATGATGAAAAGACTGAGACTTGGTATTTTTCAGTGATTGATATTGTGGCAGTTCTATTAGATCAAGTTGATTATAATAAAGCTAAAAGTTATTGGACTACGCTAAAAAACCGCTTAAAACAGGAAGGAAGTGAAGTGGTCACAAAATGTGACCAGTTGAAAATGCTAGCTCAAGATGGAAAAATGCGCGAAACTGATGCGGCTGATGTCGAAACAATTTTGCGTCTCATACAATCGGTTCCATCTAAAAAAGCTGAGCCAGTGAAAATCTGGCTGGCGAAGGTTGGCTATGAAAGAATGCAAGAAATGACCGATCCGGAAAAAGCCTTGAATCGTTCTAGAGAATATTGGCAAAGACTGGGTAGGAGCAATAATTGGATTCAACAGAGAATGATGGGGCAGGAGACGAGAAATAAACTGACGGACTATTGGAGTGATAATGAAGTGAAAAAGGGCGAGGAGTTTGCGATTTTAACTAACATTATTCATGAGGAGTGGACTGAGTTATCTGTAAAAAATCATAAAAATTTGAAAGGCTTGAAAACACAGAATTTGCGCGATCATATGAGTGAAGAAGAATTGATTTTCACCGCACTGGCAGAACTCTCCACTAGAAGAATTGCCGAGACTGATATGACAAAGGGCTTGGAAGAAAATAAAATACCGGCGAAAAAGGGTGGTCGGATTGCCAAAGACGCGCGACTAGCTCTTGAACAAAAAACGGGAAAGAATGTGATAACCGGTAAAAATTTTCTAACTTCATCGAAATCTGCAAAAAGACTGAAAAAATAAAAAATTGTCGGTGCTTTTTTATGAATTGGCTTTTATGCGAAAAAGTGGTAGTTTTAGAATATAATAAAAAGTAAATAATTTTTTTATACCACTATGTATTGGAAAAGCGTTTTTAAAAAAGGGTGGGAATTAGTTTTATCGACTTGTTCAGTTCAAGGTGAGCCTAATGCAAATATTGTGATTTCACTGGGATTTCATGATGATAAACTGTTAGTCGCAGATGCTCAGATATGCGTAGTTGCTAAGAGAGATGGTCTGTATTGCCGAATTAAAGATACTGTTGAAATTTTTAATTCCGGAAAATACCTCGATATTTGTAAAAGTGCAGATAAAAAAATCCTGCCCGAAATGCAATTTTGATAACAGTCAATGAAGTTTTTGATTTAGATAAGGTAAAAAAAATTATTTAAAAGGGCTACAAAATTAACAGCGCCATCGTGATCACAGTTTCTAAAATAAAAAAACTTTTGTCATAAAATAGGTTTAATAGAATCCTTAAAAGTTTTGGGAGGAGTTTTTTGATTTGACAAAAACAGTAAAGAGCAGTATGATGAATTTTCTGTAGAGGGTAGTTGTTTATATCATAATTATGGCTGAAAGGCCAACGATGGGGGTGGGACATGTTAAAAATCTGGGGTTTGCACGGACTTATCTGTGTGGTCGGCGCAGGATGCTCAAGGATGCATAAAGGTTCGGCTGTCGGAAAATATGAACTTTGGAACGGAGGGATGGCGGTTGCCTCCCGTTACACCGGCGAAAAAACTCCGGATGTAATTTTTCCTGAGAAAGTAGTTTTCGACGACGATGCTTTGCGTTCGTTTGTCGAAAGGCTGTTGCGGGGAGAATCAATTGTCGTCCAAATGGGAACAGGCGATAGTCTCTGCATATTGGAGTGGAACATCATCAAGTCAGCTTAATTTTGGTTGGCAAGAAATTTTTGGGAGGATGACTTATGAGCAAAAAAGTTTTTGCTGTGCTGGCCTTTGTGATGTTGCTGTGTCTTGGCAATGTTGCCGTGGCAACTGCGGAAGACTATGTGTTCACCTTTAGCCGGATTTTTTATTCATCGGATCGGGGGATCACAGTGAAGTTCTATGTGGACGCGGTGGACGGAAGCCGGCTGATTCCGGAAGGTTCAGCTGAATATGCGTCCACGCATATGCCGACATACATTTCTATGAGCGTGAACGGCAAGCATCACGCGCATGGACCGGTTTCGGTCATCGAGGAAACGCAATCTCTCGGCGGACCGGACAAAAATTTGAAAAGGTCGCGCCCGTACATTTTGTACGATGATTTTTCCGAGGATGAATATGCAATCGTTGCTGGCAAAAAAATGGAAGTGACTTTCTATGCGTATGAAACTGCATACGCAAGAACGATTACTTTCGGATCAATGCCGGCTAAGCTGAAAGCAGACCATCGTCATTAAACAAGTTCTCGCAGCGACGAGGCGTCAGGGTTACCTTTTTGGGTAGCCCTGCTTTTTTTATAAAACAAAGCAAATATTTTTTAGACAAAAAAATCAGGCCTAGCGATGTTGCCGCTAGGCCCAAGACTGTGTCATCGGAATTATCACGACGACGACTTATTATTGTTGAGGGGAATCAGCCAGGGATCCCCACCTACTTCAGAGGGAACTTCCAGGTAGAGCAATCGTTTTGATTGCTCTTTTGAAATATGAAAAATCATTTTTTCTTTAGTGTTCTGGAAAACACTAAAGTATTCCCCTTGCGAAGTTATAAGTCTCGGAGTGCTTTTGTTAAATTTTTTTGACCCGATGGCTTTTTTTACGCTTTTTTCATCAAATATAGCTTCGCACATGCTACTGGAGTCTGCCTGGGTAATAATCAGCAGCACGGGCTTGCTTGTCATGTGATCAAGAATGATCCATGCGCCAAGGATAGTTATTAGGATTGCCAAAAAAATGGAACCAATAACTCTCCCAAAATTATTCTTGTTCATGGTATATTCCCCCGAATGTTAGGTTGACAACGAACTTCTCCACTTCTATCATAACTATATATTATACGCCCAAACCGGCGAAAAGTCAATGGTAGGGCGGAACGAGGCTTGATAGGGTAATGTGTCAATACATTTTGGGATTTCTTGATTTCAAAAAATTACCGAAATGGCTTGTAATAGTCTTCCAGGATAAAACAGGGGAAATTGCAGATGTCTTTGGCGTTTTGGTAACCCAGTTGTAC
>Ga0210051_1004048_pt1 | contig 14430 bp, 13 predicted proteins | sample CryGey092014_all_FD_185464 | JGI IMG/M metagenome (GOLD analysis project Ga0210051, IMG submission 185464) | Groundwater microbial communities from aquifer - Crystal Geyser CG23_combo_of_CG06-09_8/20/14_all (SPAdes) (version 2) | ecosystem: Environmental > Aquatic > Deep subsurface > Groundwater...
GGGCTTCGCGCGCGCCACAGGCAACATTTTCGCCTGGATCAATTCAGATGATACCTATGAGCCGCGTGCGATTGGACAGGCCGTGAAATACCTGATCGAACATCCCAAGGTGGGGATGGTCTACGCCGATTGTAATTACATCAACGAGGACGGCCGCGCCATCGGGCGCTTCCCCGCCGCACAAACGGACCTGCCGCGCCTGCGCCGCGGTTACGTCCACATCCCGCAACAGACCGTGTTCTTCCGCGCCGACCTGTGGAAGCAGGTTGGGCCGCTCAACCCGTCGTTCTATTTCGCGATGGATTACGACCTGTGGACGCGCATCGCTGCGCGCTCTGAACTCAAATACATCGCCGGGCAGGCCTGGGCGAACTTCCGCATTCACACCTCGGGCAAGACCATCGCCGCGGATGACCGGTGCTGGCCCGAGATGCTGCGCGTCCACTATCGTGACGGCGGTTCGTTCTTCGCGCCCATCGTGGCGAAGTATTACATCCGCAAGTTGGTCGCGCCGCTCTGGGCATGGAGACTCAAGCGAAGACTCGGCGTGTGATTGCATTTACCTTATTTGCAAGTTTAAGTACTCCGTGCGCATGCAAAGGTTGTCGCGGCGGACTGCAAAATCTCCCGATTTTGCCCGAAGTCGGGCCCTTACAGGGTGCTTCGCAAAGACTTCGGAGTCCGCGTCCTGACAAGGTTTGCGTACACACGCAGCGCTCCAGCTTTTATCGTCTGCGGTTTGTTTCATGGTAAAATCCTCGCGCCTGGAGGGATGGCCGAGCGGCCTAAGGCGCATGTCTTGAAAACATGTTTGGGTCACACCAACGTGGGTTCGAATCCCACTCCCTCCGCTCCGAATTAATCGGGTAAAATACAGACAACGCACTTGGGGAGGTGCCAGAGTGGCCGATTGGGCTCGCCTGCTAAGTGAGTGCTGGGGCTTAAACCTCAGCCGAGGGTTCGAATCCCTCCCTCCCCGCCAGGGAAAACGCGTTCCGCAAGGAGCGCGTTTTTCGTTTCAGCCGTGGGTCCCGATTGACGGGATGGTATTCGAATCCCTCCCTCCCCGCCAGAGACAGAACCCCGTTTTCTCGCCTTCGGCGGAAAACGGGGTTCTGCGTTAAGTAACCAAATCCTGATATTCTGGATGCCGCTGGATGTATCCATTCACGAACCAGCATAGGGCGCGGACTTTCAGCCCGTTCGCGCGCGCGTAATCCAATCCTGCCTTCGCCAGTTTTGAGCCGAGTCCTTGTCCCTCCAGCGCGGACGGGACGCCGGTGTGCAAAAAGGTGATCGTATCGCCGCGCATGGAGTAGGTTAATTCGGCGACGAGGCCGTCCACGCGGATTTCGAAGCGATGATTTTCTTGGATGTGAATTACTTGTAAATCGTTTAGGGCGATTTGCATGGATTTCTCCAAACGACTGAAGTCGTTACTACGTGGAATCTCTTTCCCATGTAGTGACGATTTCAATCGTCCTGATTTACTTCCTGCCTCTCGCCACGACGGCGATGAATTCCATGATGATCTTGAGCGCCGCGAAGACGGTCGCTTCGGACGGATCGAGCGGCGGCGCGACCTCGACCACGTCGAGGCCCGCGAGCGGGAGTCCCTGCAAGGCGTGGATCAGGGTCAGGACCTCGCGGCTGGTGAGGCCGCCAAACTCGGGGATGCCTGTCCCCGGCGCGGCGGACGGGTCGAGGGCGTCAATGTCAAACGAGATGTGAACGGCGTCACAGCGCGAGAGGATCTTTCGCACGTCCGCGGCCACGGATTTCATGCCGATCTCGGCCACGTCCGCGGCGGTGAACACGCGCATGTGACCGTTTTCGATCAGGTCAATCTCCTGCTCCTCCCACGAGCGCAGGCCGACCAGACAGACATCCTGCGGTTCGATGCCGAACTCCAGTCCGCGGCGCAGGACGCAGGCGTGCGAGAGACGCGAACCGTCGAATTCGTCGCACAGGTCGGGATGCGCGTCCACCCACAGCAGGCCGAGGCGTTTGCCCGCGAAGCGCTGGCGCTGTCCCTCGAAGATGGGGATGGTCACCGAGTGGTCGCCGCCGAGCAGGATGGGAATGCCCTGCGGGAGATTCGCTACGTTTTGGGCAACCCGCTCAAAGTCACGCGCGGGGCGGGCAATGGGGAGGTCGCCCGCGTCGCAGACGGTCAGCCCGTCCAGCCGCGTGCGGTCCTCGCTGAAGGGCGTCACGTGCCGCGACCAGTAGCGGATGCGCCCGGGCGCGAGCGCCGCGCCTTTGCGCGCGCTGGCGAGGCCGTCGAAGGGAATGCCTAGCACGGTGAAGTCGGCCTGGGCGGGGGAGAGGTCGGGGCGATGCAGGTCACCCCACAGGTTGTGCGTGCCTTCGAGGGTCATGTTTCTACTTGAATTCATTGAGCCAGCGTATTTGGTTTTTCAATTCGTCCGCAGAAAGAGAGTTTAGCAATCGCAACAGACGATGCAGCAAAACGCCAATTGATTCTCTGGTGGAAACAATGATTCCCCAATGCCCTTTGTTTGCGGCAATGAATTCCTCGTGAAGCAGTGTAAAGTGGTCAACGTTGAACGTGAGAATGGCTCGCCCTTCCGCACAACAGAATTCCAACTGCTCCTTGTCGCTCTTCGACACCAACTCCGACTCGAGCGTGGAAGTCGCGTCAAACCCATGACGCCTCAACTGCCGGGCAAGACGCGGCGAAAGATGTTCGTTCAAGTGCAGTTTAGGCGGCGGCACGAGCTAAATGCTCCTGTTGCCAGTGTTCGTAACTATTCTCTTCGCGCGCGCAGTCAATTTCGTCCTTGTGGTCATGATAGTATGCCAGCGCGCTGAAAACTGCGGCTGGGTTCAAATAATCCCAATCCGCCAAGAACTCCTCAACGGACATGCCAACCTTATAATAGTAGTCCACGATGTGCCATACAGCAATGCGTGTGCCTTCGATGATGGCATCTCCGCCACAGACTCCCTCCACTTTTACGATGTGAGGGTATTCGGTTCTTTGAATGGCCCTGGTTTTTGCGCTCAAAATGCGCCTTCCTTTCGAATTCGATTATATCCTCACCCAGACGCAATTGCAAACGCGTTTCAATGTGGAAGGTCATGGCGACTCCTTTCGGAATCTGTTAGCCCTATTGTACCCTGCTCTTCCGCCCGCCTCCGCGCTAGAATAGCGACATTGACCCGCTTTCGGTTTGCTTTTACAATGCTTGCATGAACTTGAATTGCGCAGGCTTTTTCCGCCCCGATCACGACCCTCCGCAGGCATTTTCCGCGTCCGTTTCCCCTTATTCGTTTTCAGATTAACCCTTATCGGAGAAAACCATGCCTACCCCTTTTGTTTCCAAACGCGCGGCGGCCTTTGCCGACGTTCCCGATGAAAAATGGAGCGACTGGCGCTGGCAGTTGAGCCACCGCCTGAACACCGCCGAAGAGATCGAAAAAGTCATCCCGCTGACCGGGTCCGAGCGCAAGGCGCTCCAGACGCAGGGACTCTTCCGCGTGGATGTGACGCCCTACTTTATTTCGCTGATTGACCCAACCGACCCGGACGACCCCGTGCGACGACAGGTGATCCCGCGCTCGGAGGAGATGCAGGCCTTCACCGCCATGATGGAGGACTCGCTGGCCGAGGATCGCCACTCTCCCGTGCCGGGGCTGGTTCACCGTTACCCCGACCGGGCGCTCATGCTCGTGACGACCCAATGCGCCTCGTACTGCCGTTACTGCACGCGCTCGCGCATCGTCGGCGACCCCGGCCAGACCTTCTCGCAGGCCGATTTCGACCTGCAGATCGAGTACCTCAAACGCACGCCGCAGGTGCGCGACGTGCTGCTCTCGGGCGGCGACCCGCTGGTGCTGGCGCCAAAAATCCTGGAGCAGATCCTCACCCGCCTGCGCGAGATTCCGCACATCGAGATCGTCCGCATCGGCTCGCGCGTGCCGGTCTTCCTGCCGATGCGCGTCACGCAGGAACTGTGTGATATGCTTGCGAAGTTCCATCCGCTGTGGCTGAACATCCACGTCAACCATCCCAGCGAGATCAGCCTGGAACTGGAACAGGCCTGTGATCGTTTAACGAGAGCAGGCATCCCGCTCGGTAACCAGTCGGTTTTGCTGGCAGGCGTGAACGACAACGTCCACATCCAGCGCGACCTGGCGCATAAACTGGTGCGTATCCGCGTGCGTCCGTACTATCTCTATCAGTGCGACCTGGTGGAGGGCGCCGGTCACTTCCGCACCCCGGTGGCGAAGGGCATCGAGATCATGGAAGGTTTGCGCGGACACACTTCCGGTTACGCGGTGCCGCAATACATCATCGACGCGCCGGGCGGCGGCGGCAAGATCCCGGTCATGCCGAATTACCTGTTGAGCATGTCGGATCACAAGGTCATCCTGCGCAACTACGAAGGCTACGTGACCACCTACGAAGAGCCGACCGATTACGTCCCGAGCGACGCGGCCAAATTCAAGGGACTCAAACGCCCCGAGCCGGGACAGACCGGGTTGACCGGCCTGCTCGACGGTGAGCAAATGTTCATCAAGCCCGAGGGCTTCGACCAAATGCACGACCGGCATGGCATTCAGCACCGCCTGAAAGATGAAAAGAAATGGATCCCGCTTGGCATTGGCGCCGGTGGGGATGCAGATAAAGAGAAATAGACAAAAGGAGACAGACGAATGAAAAAATCCACCCTCATATATTTCCTGCTCGCGCTGACTTTGCTGGCCGGCGCCTGCGCCCCGGCGCAACCGACGACTCCCAACGCGGCAGAGATCAACCAACAGATCGAGACTTCGGTCGCGTTGACCGTGGCGGCGGGCGACGCGCTGACCGCCGCGGCAATTCCCGCCAACACGGAAACGCCGCTCCCGCCCACGAATACGCCCCTGCCCACGCTGACTCCCTTCCCCACGCTGACGCCCTTTGTGGTCACGCCGGGCGCGGGTAGTGGGGGCGGCAGTGGCGGCGGCGGGGGCGCGGGCCCAACCCAGGACATTCGCTATAGTTGCAAGATCATTGACCAGGTACCAATGGATAGTTCCCCCGCCACCATCCTGAAAGTGGGCGACACGCTCGATGTAAAATGGACGCTCAAGAACGATGGCACCAAGAAATGGAGCGCGGCCACCTATTCCTGGATTCTCGTTTCAGAGAAAGTCCAGTCGGATATTCCCGCCAATCAGTCCCTGTCCATGTCCCCCGCGCCGTTTACCGTTGGCATTGGGGCTGTGGATGTATTGCCGGGGAAAACCGTCATCCTCAAGGTGGAACTGACCGCTCCGACGGCTTTCGAAGGCAACAAACCGATCTGGATTACCGTGCAAATGGCTGTCGTAGGTGACGGTGTGAAATTCTGCAGACCCTATATCCAGGTCGAGATTATCAGGCCAGGGATGACGCCCTAGTTCGATTGGCTGGAGAACCCTGTTTTCCCCGGGAAAACAGGGTTCTGGCGGCCGGATTTGGAGAACTGCTATGGACCGGAAAAAACGAATTGGCTATTTGCTGGCGGCGCTGGCGGTCACGCTGGCTTGTGTCCCGGCGCTCCCGGTCGTGGCTTCGCTCCCCACCCAGCCGGTGGGAGCGGTGGAAACCATCGTCGCTGCCACATCTGGCGCCGAGTCCACCGGCACCGCGCTGGTCGTGGCCCGCAATACAGCCACTCGCACACCGGGCAACACGCCCACCCCATCCAAAACGCCGACCATCACACCCACAGGCACAGCCACCGTCATCTTCCACTATTACACACCGACTCCCCTGCCGATCTCTGTTGGCGGAGGCGGGGGTGGCGGAGGCGGAGGCGGCGGCGGAGGTGGGGGCGGCGGCGGCGGAGGCAGGGACAAAGCTCCTCCCTCTTACGCTTGTAAGTTGCTTTCCACAACACCGCCTAATGCGTCAGTGTATCCTCCCGGCATGGCTTTTGTTGCCATTTGGGAGGTCACGAACGTCGGGGATATAGATTGGCAACATAATAGCGTGGACTATTTATATCGTGGCGGGGCATTTCTTTCCGATCCGGCGAAACAAGTGGACCCAAGCGATCCGTACGATATCCACGATCTTCCATACACTGTATTTGAAAAAAAATCGGTGGAGTTGACCGTGGATATGGTAGCGCCTGCCACGCCTGGCGCGTATACCACAACATGGTCATTACACGTTGGCAATAAATACTTCTGTACGCTGAAATTGGTCATCAGCGTTCAATAGCTGCCAATACAAACGGCGACCCTTTGGGGTCGCCGTTTGTTCTCGAAGATATTACGAAACCGGGGGAATTGGCTCGTTATCCACAAGCGGTTGGGGTTTCTTGCGCAGGGTGAAGAAGCCGACCGCGATGGGAATGGCGATGAAGATCAAGGATAGGCACAACATAACATAGCCATAGGTAGACGGTACGACTCCTTGATCAGATACGCCATTTAATGTGGTCGTATAAGGTAAAAGCCCAGCCGCCGCGACCCCTCCAAAGATACATAGCAATAAGCCCGGGCAACCACACAGAAGCGCCGCTGCAACGGTTGCGATAATACCAGTGTTCTTGTTCATTTTCTTCTCCTTTGAATGATTTGTGATCAGTATACTTTCAATCAAAACAAGACGCAAGTTTTTTTGCGTCCCAGTCTTCCTAACTTCTCAGCTTCGCGCCGACTTCCTGCGCCAGCCGCTTCACAATGCGATTCCGAATCTGCGCGGCCTCGGCGTCGGTCAGCGTTTTGTCGGGGGCCTGATACGTGAGACTGTACGCCAGCGATTTTTTGCCCGCGCCGATTTGTTCTCCGCGATAGACATCGAACAGGCGGACGGCGCTCACGCTTCTGCCTCCCGTTTGGCGGATGAGGCCTTCGACGCGCGCCGCGGCCACCGACTCGTCCACGATGACGGCGATGTCCTCGTAGACGGGCGGGAACCCGGCGACGGGCGTCAGCGCAAACCCGCCCTGCGCGGACATCAGCGCCTGGAGGTCGAACTCCGCCGCCAGCACGGGCGACGCGCCCAGCTCGTATCGTTCCTTGACGAGGGGGTGGATCTCGCCAAACTGGCCGACGACCGCGTCTCCGACCTTGATCTCGGCCCATTTTCCAGGGTGATACACCTGCCCTTCGACTGCGCCCTCGTCCTTCGACTGCGCTTCGCTCCGCTCAGGACGGTGAGTCGAAGAGGGCGGGGCGTAGGAAACGTCCGTTAACTGGAGACCGGCCAGCAGGAGTTCGATGCGTCCCTTCATGTCGTAGAAGTCGAACGCGGGCGAGTCCTTTACGTCCCACGCGGACGCGGCCCGGCGTCCCGTCATCACGATGGCGAGTTTGCGCGGCTCGTCGGGCAGTTCATTCTTGTGCGGGAGGAAGATCGCGCCGATCTCGAACAGCGCCAGTGACTCGGCGCGGGCGTTTTTCTCCGTGGCTTCCAACACCGAGGCCAGCAGACTGCGGCGCAGGACGCGGCGTTCGGGCGTGATGGGATTGGCGATGACCACGTAATCGCTGAACGCGGCGAGGCGGGATTCTTTTTCGGGCGAGGTCATGCGATACGAGACGACCTCCGTCATGGCGAGACTCGCGAGCAGGTCGCGCAGGCGCTCCTCCCACTCGTGGACGGGGTTGCCGATCTGCGGCGGGAGCGCGTCGGCCATGTTGGTAGCCGGGATGTTCTCGAAGCCGTAGAGGCGCGCGACTTCCTCCAGCACATCCGCCAGGCCGACGACGCCCTCGCCGATGTCGAGGCGGTGGGGAGGGGTGTGGACGGTGATAATTGGTTCATGCTGCGTGTTGCGTGTTGCGTGTTGCGTGTTGCGTGTTGCGTGTGTACCTGTGTACGTGTCTACCTGTGTACCTGTATGCGTGTCTACCTGTGTACCTTCTGTAATCTCGCATTTGAATTCAACACGCTTAAGCAGTTCGATGATTTGCTCGGAGGTGAGATCAATGCCTAGCAGGCGCTTCACGTCACGCGGCGTGACCTCGACAGTCGGGTCTTTCGGCGGGAGCGGATAGTTGTCCACGAGGCCGGGCGCGATTTTGCCGCCGCTCCACTCGGCCATCAACTGCAAGCCGCGTCGAACGCCCTTGTCTGCCAGCGCAGGATGGACGCCGCGCGAGAATCGGAAGGAGGCTTCGGAGGGTAGGTTGTGCTGTTTGGCGGTGCGGCGGATGTTGATGAAGTTCCACGCCGCGCCTTCGAGCAGAACGTTGGTGGTGCTTTTGCCGCGCATGCCGATCTTGCCCATCGTTGGCTTGCCTTCTTTGGGTTCGGGGGTTTTCGCATCGAGCACTTCCTTCGACGCGTCGTACACTTCGCTTTCCGCGCCGCCCATCACGCCCGCGATGGAGAGCGGGCCTTTTTCGTCACAGACAAGCACATTGATGGACGAGAGAGTCCGTTCCACGCCGTCGAGGGTGGTGAGTTTCTCGCCATCCTTTGCGGCGCGGGTAATGATTTTGACGTTGGGCGAGTTACTAACTCGCCCTACCAGCACATCATAGTCGAAGGCGTGCAGAGGCTCGCCCAGTTCGAACATGGCGTAGTTGGTCGCGTCCACGATGTTGTTGATCGGACGCACGCCCGCCAGTTTGAGCCGTCGCTGGATGTGGTAGGGGCTGGGCTTGATCTCCACGTCGCGGATCAGTCCCAGCACAAAGCGCGGGTTGAGCGCGGGGTCGGTAATTTCAATGGAAGCGAAATCGGGTTGTTTACCTGTGTACGTGTCTACTTGTGTACGTGTTGCGTGTTGCGTATTGCGTAACTTGCGACCGAGGAGGGCGGCCAATTCGCGGGCAATTCCCAACACACTCGCGGCACGCGCCATGTTGGGATTGATCTTCACATCCAGCACCGCGTCGCCCATGTAATCGGCAAGAGGCGTTCCGACGGGCGCGTCATCGTCGAGGAAGATGATGCCCTCGTGATCGTCGCTGATGCCGAGTTCCTTCTCGGAGCAGGCCATCGAGTACGACTCCACGCCGCGGATCTTGGCGCGCTTGAGCGTGGTCAGCACGAGTCCATCCGCGTGACCATCGTAGATCGTCGCGCCTTCTTTGGCGTAGGCGACCTTGATCGGCTTGGACAGTTGGCCCTTGCCCTTGAACTCGAACAGGTTCGGCGCGCCCGTCAGGACGGTGTGCTGTTGCGTGCCATCGAACAGGTCGCACAGGGTTAGCCGGTCCGCGTTGGGATGCGGCCCCACCTCGCGGATCTCCGCCACGACGATCTTCTCGCGATCCCATTCAATGCCGTCCGTCTTGAACTCATGCCGCTGGCTGGAGTGCATGTCCTTTGCATTGGCCGCGGACATCGGCCATCCCACATAGTGAATTTCCTCCACTTCGAGTCCGCCGAAGGTGAGCGTGCGTGCGATGGCTTCGACGGACAGGCCGTCAATGTCCATGTAATCTTTGAGCCAGGAGAGAGGTAATTTCATGGTTTAAAACCTTTCTAAACACGAAGGAGCACAAAGGGGACGAAGGTGGGTTGAGTGAAGGTCATGGTTCTTTGTTTTGACTCAGTCTGCCTTCGTCATGTCGAGAAGGAGTTATCTCGTTATGCCACGCAATTAAACTTTGTTGCCTTCGTGTCCTTTGTGTTTAAAGAATTTAAAACTGCCCGAGGAACCTGACATCGTTTCCCCAGAAGTAACGGATGTCGTCAATCTTGTATCTCAGCATCAACTGGCGCTCGGGCCCCATGCCGAAGGCGAAGCCGGTGTAACGCTTGGGGTCGTAGCCGCCGTTCATCAGCACATTGGGATGCACCATGCCACAGCCGAGGATTTCCAGCCAGCCTGAACGCTTGCAGACCGAACAGCCCACCCCGCCGCAGACGAAACATTCCACGTCCATTTCGGCGGAGGGTTCGGTGAACGGGAAGTGGTCGGCGCGGAAGCGGACGCGCGCATTCTGCCCGAACATGCGGCGGGCGAAATCTGTCAGCGTCCCTTTCAGGTCGGCGAGCGTGATGCCTTCGCCAACGGCGAGTCCTTCCACTTGGTTGAACTGGATCTCCGAACGCGCCGTGATCTGCTCGTAGCGGTAACACATCCCAGGCAGGGCAATGCGGATCGGCGGCGGGTTCTGCGGGTTCGTCGCGGCGTATTCGCGCATGGCGCGGATCTGTCCGGGCGAGGTGTGCGTGCGGAGCAAAATCGGATTGTCGCCGCGGCCCTCGGTCTCTACGTAGAACGAATCCTGCATTTCACGCGCGGGGTGATGCGGAGGGAAGTTCAGCAACTGGAAATTCATTTCGTCGGTCTCCACCTCGCGCGAGGTGTAGACCTGGAAGCCCATCTCCGCCAAAATGTCCAGCACGCGGCGCAACTGCATCGTGGACGGGTGCAACCGTCCGCGCGGCGCGGCGCGCCCGGGCAGGGTCACGTCCAACTGCTCCTCTTCGAGCGACTTCGCCAACGCCGCGGCTTTGATGGCCTTCGTCCGCTCTTCGAGCGCGGCTTCGAGCGCGACCTTGACCCGGTTCGCGGCCTGACCGACGAGCGGCTTCTCCTCTTTGGAAAGTTTCCCAAACCCGGCAAAGACCTGCATCAGCGGCGAACCCCGTCCGAGTTGCGCGGTCTTCCACGCCTGGAGCGACTCCTCGGTCGAGACCGAAGCGAGCGCCTCCAGCGCGGCTTTTTCGATGTTGTTTAATTGATCCTGCATACGTGCCTCCAATGTTTCTGTAGAGACGTTGCCGTAGAGACGTTGCAATGCAACGTCTCTACAGAAATTAAAACCTCCCGTCCACAAATGGGACGGGAGACGGTTCCCGCGGTACCACCCAAATTGGCCGCTTCGCGGCCAGCTCATAGAGAGCGGAGAGTAGCGACCAGTCTCTGATCTCTATTCTCTAGTCTCTTCCCTCATAACGCTGGGATTGCGGCTCGGACTAGTTGTACTGCAAAATTTATTTTGCATTCTGATTACGCAAAATAAATTTTGCGGTACGTTCACCCGAACGGCTCGAGAGGGAACTTCGACTGGTTTCTGCCGGGCGCAAGTTTCAGCCTTGCCTTGCGCTTCTCTGGCGGCGCCCGCCGGTCTACTTTCCTCTGTCATTGCCTTTTTGATTGGCTCGCCTGTTAACTTGAATTATCCGCAAAAACGGCGGGATGTCAAGATGCTTGACCGACCGTTTGCCCTACTGTACAATAACTTCGCACGTGACGTGTTCGCAAAGAGGAAATCCATAATCAGGCAAATCCGTTTTTCACTCGCCATGGGAGGCAGTATGCAAACCAACATTTCAGCCAGGGGATATACCAGCGTGATTCTCGTGATGAACATGAAACGGTTCGTCTCCGGCGAGGAGGACCGAAAGAGATTCGAGACCCTGCGGGGAAAACCAGAATTTCGAGATGCGCTCCGCTCCCACTGGCCCAATGCGGCGAACCAGCATGTTTTCATCCCCATCACGGAATACAAGCGACGCCAGATGGAAAAGAACGGCAATGTCTTTTCCGCCAACGATCGAATGTCAACAGAAGAGATTGGGTTTGCCACAGGCATCTTTCGTTCGCTCATGCTGGAGGAATATGCGTCTCCAACCTATGCGGTGAATAAATCCAAAATCGAATTCTCGAAAGCACTGGAAACCAACTTTCAATTCAAAACCCTCTTCAAAAGAGCCTGGGATCGCTGGGAAATCTTCATCCGCCCTACCTCCACGGGCTTTTTTATCATCCGCCTGACAGAACATTACAAGGAAAAACCGCGTTCCTTCTTGGCGCTGGCACAGGATGTGCTTCGGCTTCAGGAATCGCTCGACATCCCCAGCGCGCAGCGGTGGCTAGAGCGTTCCCGCGAAAAATATGCAGATGATCCTGAAACATTTGCGGAAAAGGAGAAATCAGTCCACGCGTTGCTGGAATGGGTAGGCGGTGGGGAGAAGAATACGGGCGAACTTTTGTATTACCCGATCCAGTGGAAGATCGCGATGGAGGTCGCATCGAGGTTTGTGACCGTGGTCAATGCCCAGATTCCGCAGTTGGATTCGGGGCCGATCAAACTTTCCCCGCCCGATCCCAGCCTATCCATCCCGTTACATGATTCCTATGTGATCCATCACTTTGACGATATCATGGCCTCCCCATCCTTGGTCAAGGGAGCCAGTGAAAATGGAAATGGACAGATCAAGGTTTCACTGAATGATATCCGCAACTCGAACCCGCTCAAACGGGCATTTGTGAACCTGACAGAAGGCTCGGTTTTGAGACAGGGAATGCCAAAGGGAAATTCCGAGGAGGAAAAATCAAGGGATGTATCCTCCGCACAGTCATTGGAAAAGATAAGTTTCTTTCCCAATCCACGCTGGGGATTGGTGGATAATCTCCTCGACCAGAATCAATCCTCCTGGAATGACGAGTTTTGCCTGCTCAGTTCACGAACGGCGATCATCCTTCCATCCCAGGAATGGAGAGATTACGAGATGTCGGTGTCAACCGTTCCCAGCGCGACCTTGCGCGTCAAATATGCGCGCTACTGGGGCGCGATCGAAAGGATGATCGAGTTTGTGGTCGAGATCCGCGTCCTGGCGCAATTGGTGGAGAGCGAATCCTACGGCTTGTTGGGCCAGATCGCACAAACAGTGAATGAGACGCGTTCCATGCTTTTCAGCGGGGACATCAAACTGGACAAACGCCTGCCGAACCTGGTGACGCGCGCCGCCTACCTGCGCTACCTGGCCGCGCTTTCACAAAGCCTGAGCCATCCGCAATTGTGGAGCCGCGCCGAGTACGCCAGCAACAAGGCGAATTATTTATTGAATCAACTGGGCGTCCCAACCATCCTTGAGCACATTGAACGAAACATCACCAGCATCAACAGCGTGGTGGATCACGTGGACGAGTTATACCTGGCCGACCTCTCGGAAAAAAGCAACGATGTGTCCACCCTGCTGTCCATTGGCATCGCGGCGGCGTCGCTCACTTTGACCCTGCTCATGCTCCCTTCCTTTTGGGCGGATATGCTTCAAACGTTTGGAGAAATACCAGAAGGCCCAGCGAATACCTTCATTTTTTGGTTTTTGCTTTCCATCGGAACGGTCATTGCATTTGTATTGATCATTTTGGCTTTTATGCTTCTGCGCCCTGCTTACAATCGCCGCAAACAGGTGGTTCAAATCATGAAAAAATTCCTGGGTGGCAAAGAATAAGCCAAAAATATTGCATTAAAAGCAGGGCCCCGTTTTCTTCGAAGAAAACGGGGCCCTTGGATTACGGATTCAACACTTCGATATTCGGCAATAATGGGATGCGCTCAATCAGGTCTAGGAAGTCCGCCTCGGTGGCCTCGGATTGCGGCTTGTCCATCAGCGCCAGCAGGGTGGCTTCCATCACGTTGGCGCCGAAACTGCGACTCTCCAGCCGCGGCGTGGCCGTGACGAGGATGCGCAGGTTGCGCTTCTTCAACTCTTCCACGTTCTGCGCGGTGGTGTTGGTGACGATGATCTTGCCGGTCAAGTCGTCGGGCATGAACTGGCGGATCTGGATGAAGTCGCCGCCGAGGACGGCAGCCTGCTTGTAGTATTTGTCCCACTTGGGTTGCGGCGGTTTATCCTGCTCGGCGCCGAGGGCGTAGAACCGAAGGGCATGTTGGTGATGATGGGCAGGAGCATGGCCGCGATCAAACGCACTGTGGACAGTTTTTTGACTGCAATGGGAATGCCAAGCGCAAACATCAGGTCGCCGATGGTCATGTCGAGACCGGCGTCGAACATCGCTTCGCCCATGCCGTAACGGTCAACCGCGGTGGTGAGCAGAGCGGGCATGCCTTTGAGGGTTTTATTCTCTTTTTCGTTGAGATGTTTTTCGAGCGCGGCGAAGGCGCGCCGTTCGAGCAATCCCTTGACCCCGTTGCCGTCGCCGATCTTGCTGATCTTCACCGCGCGGCGGATGCGGCTCACATCGCGGAAGTAGTAGCGTCTCTTCCCAACGCGCAGGAAAAACTCGACGCCGCCGACGCCGAGGGCGTCCACTTTGCCGTCCATGTCGGCGAAACGCTGGACGGCCTTGTCGAAATCGCCGTCCGTGCCTTGCCGCGAGAGTTCGTACTCCTGCCCCAGAAAGGTGCGCAACGTGGTGTGGTCACGCGAGGATGAACCCACACTGATCGAAAGAATCTTCTTCACCTGCGCCTCCTCAATTTTTTTTACCACGAAGGACACGAAGTGTCACAAAGGTTTTTCCTTTGTGTTCCTTTGTGATCTTTGGTGCGCCAGGATAAGCCTGGTTGGTCTAGTGGACTGAAAGGAGTTCACCGTATGAAATACTCGTAACATACGTAGTCAAACGAGCGCAAGGCGGAGTAATCCGTCCAGGCGAAGCCTCGTGCGACAAAGATGCAAGCCATAGCGCAAGCGAACCCGAATCGGCCTCGTTACACAAATGAGAGCGGTCAACCTGCCGAAGGTGGCGAAACCAGCACTGATGACGA
>Ga0210051_1004049_pt1 | contig 14429 bp, 25 predicted proteins | sample CryGey092014_all_FD_185464 | JGI IMG/M metagenome (GOLD analysis project Ga0210051, IMG submission 185464) | Groundwater microbial communities from aquifer - Crystal Geyser CG23_combo_of_CG06-09_8/20/14_all (SPAdes) (version 2) | ecosystem: Environmental > Aquatic > Deep subsurface > Groundwater...
AAGCAGGAGCTTCCTGTTCAGTTTGAGGAAGAGGTAAGGCCGGATTTGATAAAGAGGGCTGTTATCTCAATACATGGCAATGCAAGGCAGGCTTATGGATCAGACCCTATGGCTGGAAAAAAATCTTCTGCAAAGCTGTCAAGAAGAAGGCATGTTTACAAAACATCTTATGGAATAGGAATTTCAAGGGTTCCAAGAAAAATAATGAGCAGCCGTGGAACAAGAATGAACTGGGTCGGCGCATTTGCACCTGGAACAGTTGGCGGAAGAAAAGCACACCCTCCTAAAGCTGGCAAGGACTGGACAAAAAAAATCAACAAGAAAGAAAGAAGAAAAGCAATAAGAAGCGCAATTGCAGCAACACTGTCAAAAGAGCTTGTAAGCAAGAATCATATTATTCCTGATAATTACCCATTCATAATAGAAAACAAATTTGAATCACTGAAAAAAACAAAAGAAGTGAGAGATGTTTTGAAAAAAATAGGCCTTGAAAAAGAAATTGAGAGAGTAAGTGAAAAGGCAATAAGAAGCGGAAAAGGGAAGGGAAGAGGAAGAAAATACAAAAGCAAAACAGGGCCATTAATCATAGTTTCAAAAGACTGTAACTTACTGAAAGCAGCAAAAAACATAGAAGGCATAAATGTAATAATGGTAAAATCACTTAATGCAAAGTCTTTAGCACCATCAGCAAATCCAGGGCGCTTAACAATATGGACTCAGGATGCAGTCAAAGAATTAGGAGATAAAAAATTATTCATGTAAAATGGAACCATATAAAGTTATCAAATACCCATTGTCAACAGAAAAATCTGTTAGGCTTATGGAATCAGAAAACAAATTAGTCTTTACTGTACATAGGAGCGCAACAAAACAGGATGTAAAGAAGGCTATTGAAGAGATTTTCAAGGTGAAAGTATTAAAAGTAAATTTATTGATAAATGGCAATGAAAAAAAGGCATATGTCAAGCTGAGTGATGATACACCGGCTATTGACATTGCAACACAGTTAGGGTTGATGTAAAGTGGGTAAAAATCTTATACAACAGGCACGTGGAAAAGGAGGCCCAACATACAGGGCGCCTAGCTTCAGGTATAAAGGAAAAGCGTCTTATTTTATCCCTGCTGAAGGCAGATTAAATGCAAAGATTGTGGATATAATAAGATGCGCAGGCCATTCAGCGCCATTAATGGTATTAGAACACGAAAATAAAATCAGAAACCTGATGATTGCACCTGAGGGAATAAAAGTAGGGGATGTTATTGAATATGGCGAGAAAATACCAGTAGAAAATGGCAATATTCTCTTGCTTAAGGACGTTCCTGAGGGAACATTAGTTTATAATATTGAAGGCCAGCCAGGTGACGGAGGAAAGTTTGTAAGAGCATCCGGAGCATTTGCAAGAGTAATTTCAAAAATGAAAAGCAAGGTTGTTCTTCAGCTGCCATCAAAAAAAGAAAAAGAATTTCACCCAAACTGCAGGGCAACCATCGGCATTACTGCAGGGGGAGGAAGAAAAGAAAAGCCATTTTTGAAAGCTGGAAAGAAGTTTTATGCAATGAAAGCAAAAAACAAGCTGTGGCCAAGCATATCCGGAACATCACAGAATGCTGTTGATCATCCATTTGGAGGCTCAAGTTCACATCATAAAGGAAAACCAACAATAGCGCCAAAAAATGCACCTCCTGGAAGAAAGGTAGGGGCAATACATCCAAGAAGGATGGGAAGGAAAAAGAAGTAAAATGGCAAAAAAAGAATTTACTTACATGGGAAAAACTCTTGAAGAGTTAAACAAGATTAGCATTAAGGACTTTGCAGATTTAGTTCCTGCAAGGCAGAGAAGAAGCCTTAAAAGAGATAATACTCACTCACAAAAGATATTTATAGACAAGATAAGGGAAAGCAATAACATAAAAACCGAATGCAGGGATGTAATAATAATTCCACAGATGGTCGGAAAAAATGTAAGAATTCATAATGGAAAAGAGTTTGTCCCTGTAATAATCCAGCCTGAGATGATTGGCCACCGCATTGGCGAATTTGTACCTACAAGAAAAAGGGTATCACATCATGCACCAGGTGTTGGAGCTACAAGGTCAAGCGCAAGTCTTTCAGTAAGGTAAAAAAATGTCACCATACAAATATTCAGGAACAATAAATGAGCATAGGGTAAAAGCTGTTGGATTATTGATGCCCATATCAACAAAGCAGAGCATTGAAATATGCAACCTTATCAGAGGGAAGAACCTGCAGAAAGCAAAGAAAATATTAAGTGAAGCTAAGGATATGAAAAGACCTATTCCATTTAAAAGATTTACAGAAGGTGCAGGCCATAAGCATGGAATAGGGCCTGGAAAATACCCTGTAAAGGCATGCGGCGAAATATTAGATTTAGTAAATTTAGTCGAAGCAAATGCACAGCACAAGGGACTGGATACATCAAGCCTTGAGATAATACATATATGCGCTAACAAAGGTCCAAAGTCATGGCATTATGGAAGGCAAAGCAGGATAAAGATGAAAAGAAGCCATATTGAGATTATTGTTGAAGAAAAAGAAATTAAAAAAGAAAAAAAGAAAGGTTCTGCTAAGGAAAAACAACCAGAAGTAATCAAAAAACAGGAAGAGAAAAAAGAAATTAAAAAAGAAGAAAAGCCAAAGGAAGTTAAAAAACCAGCAGAAGAAAAAAAGGAAGAACCAAAAAAAGAAAATGTTCCAAGTGATAATGGACTGGCAGAAAAAGCCAAATCAAAACAAGAAAACAAAAAGACACCTGCGGTTAATAAACTCACAAAGAAAAAAGAAAGCGAAGTGGATAAAAAATGATTGAAAGGCAAATTGTTGCACAAAAAAAGAAGGAATATCAAATCCAGGAAATGATATCTAAAAATGTAAAGGGCTCTGGCTACAGCCATACAAAACTTCAGAGAACCCCTCTTGGAGAAAAAATAATAATTCATGCAGCAAGGCCTGGATTGATTGTTGGAAGAAAGGGCCAAAGCATAATAAAACTTACAAATGACCTAAAAAATAGTTTTGAGCTTGAAAATCCGCAGATAGAAATCAATGAAATAGAAAATGTAAACATTGATGCAATGGTTGTTGCCGGGAGAATTGCAGAATCCCTAGAAAGATTTGGAAGTGCAAGATTTAAGGGAATAATGCATAAAACAATGGAAGAAGTAATGAATGCGGGAGCACTTGGAATTGAGATTGTGATATCAGGAAAAATACCTGGAGCAAGGGCAAAGTCATGGCGTGTTTATTCAGGATATTTAAAAAAATGCGGAGATATAGCAATCAATGGTGTGCTTAAAGCAAAGGCCAGTGCTGTTCTAAAAACAGGTGTTGTTGGTGTTAAGGTAAGCATTATGCCTCCTGATATAAAACTGCCGGACCATATCCAGATTTTGGAAGAAAAACAGGAGATTATGGAGGAGATTAAGGAAGAAAAATCTGTTAAAGAAGATGTAAAAGAAAAGCCTAATGTAAGTGAAGATTTAAAGAAAGAACAAGTAAAAGAAGATAATAAAAAAACTAAACCAAAAAAAGACGAAGTAAAAAAAGAAACTAAAAAAGCTGTGAAAAAGCCAGCTAAAAAAGACCAAGAAACACCTAAAAAACAACCAAATAAAACGGAGTAAGATGGCACTTAAGATAAAAGAAATTAAATCAATGAAGGATGAGGAATTAAAAGCAAAACTTGATGAGCTAAAAAAAGAGCTGATTAAGCATAATGCCCAGATCGCAACAGGAACAAATCCAAAGAGCCCTGGGCAGGTAAAAGTAATAAAAAAAACAATAGCAAGGATTTTAACAGTCTTAAAAATCAAAGGTGGTGAAAAAAAGCAATGAGTGAGATATGTCCAAAATGTGGACTACCCAAAGAACTATGTGTTTGTGAAACAATAGCTAAAGAAAGCCAGAGAATAAAAGTGTATGCAATTAGTAAAAAGTTTGGCAAAAAATATACAGTAATAGAAGGCATTGACAGCAAGGAAATTGACCTGAAAGACCTTACAAAAAAGTTGAAAACAAGGTTTGCATGCGGAGGAACAGCAAAAGAAGGAAAAATAGAACTCCAGGGGGATCACAAACAAAAGGTTAAGGAGAACCTTATTCAGATGGGTTTTTCACAAGAGACAATTGATGTAAGATAATGGAATTCAATAAAAAAAGGCTTGCAAGAAGCGAGTTAATAGGCTTAGATGTAAAAATTGTTGAATCGGAAAATCAATTTAACAGAGGGATAAAAGGCAAAATCATTGATGAAACAAAAAATATGTTTGAGATTAAAACAAAAGAAGCAAGAAAAAAAATAATCAAAAGCCAGTGTGTTTTTGATTTCAGGGAACAAAAAATGCAAATCAACGGAAAATCATTATCATCAAGGCCGGAAGAAAGAATAAAACAAAGGTGAATGTTCATGAAAGATAACAAATCAAAAAAACAACAAGAGCAGGCTGTGCCAAAGAAACCAGATGTTTCAGAATGCAAGGATAAAAACTGCCCCATACATGGCAGCCTGAGGTTTAGAGGGAGAACATTTACTGAAAAAGTTGTTAGTGCAAAATCAAGTAAGAGTGCAATTATTGAGATAAACACCAGGCATTACATACCAAAATATGAGAGATATGAAAAAAAGAGAAAAAGGCTTCAGGTTCATAATCCCGGATGCATAAATGCAAAAGAGGGAGATATTGTTAAAGTGCAGGAATGCAGGCCAATAAGCAAAACAAAGCATTTTGTCATAATCAAAAAGGTATCATAAAATGAAAGCATTAAAAGCAAACATAACAAGAGGATTGCCGCAGGGAGCTAATGTTTCAACATGCGATAATTCAGGAGCCAAAATCTTAAGAATATTTGGTGTAAAGGGATCCAAGACTGTGAAGGGCAGGATGCCTAGTGCAGGTGTTGGCGATCTTGTCATGGCATCTGTAAAAAAAGGAAATCCTGATATGGCAAAGCAGGTAGTTATGGCTGTTATTGTCAGGCAGAGAAAAGAATACAGGCGCATGGATGGAACAAGAATAAAATTTGAGGATAATGCAGCAGTGGTTTTAAAGGATGATAAGGGAAATCCAAAAGGGACTATATTCAAAGGGGCCATAGCAAAAGAAGCCTGTGAAAGATGGCCAGGCATAGCAAAGCTGGCAAAAATTATTGCGTGATAATCATGAAAAAAAAATTTTCAAGTGAATGGATAAGAAGCAAGCAGCCAAGGAAGCAGCGTAAATACAATTACAATGCCCCCCTGCATATAAAAAGTAAGTTAATGTCTGCCCACCTTTCAAAAGATTTAATGAAAAAATACAACAGAAGGAGCATTAGAGTAAGAAAAGGTGACAAGGTGACTGTATCAAGGGGCCAGTTCAAGAAAAAAAAGGGGAATGTAGAAAGAGTTTATCTTAAAAAATCAAAGGTCTATATATCAGGAGTTGAAATGATAAAGAAGGATGGTACAAAGGTATTTTATCCTGTACATCCGTCAAACCTTGTCATAACAGAGCTTAACCTTGATGATAAAAAAAGAGCGGCAATAATAAACAAGTCAAAAAAAGCTGATAAAATAATCAAAAAACAGGAAGAAAAAAAGTGATTCAAAATGGCTAAAAAACATTTAAAAAGATTAGTGGCTCCAAAATCCTGGAAAATAAAGAGAAAAGGCATAACATTTGTTACTAGACCAAACCCTGGGATGCATAGCAAAAAAAACAGCATTTCAATAAATGTTGTTTTAAGAGATATGTTAAAGTATGCAAAAACAACAAGAGATGTTAAGGTTATACTGTCTAAAGGAGATATTTTGGTAGACGGAAAACAAATAAAAGACAATAGATTTTCAGTTGGTGTTATGGATCTAATAGATATCCCAAAAACAAAAGAAAGTTTTAGGGTGTTATTGAATAAAAAAGGCAATATATCCCTTGTCAAGCTAAAGCAAGATGAAGCAAAGGTTAAGCTGTGCAAGATTATTGGAAAATCTGTTATCAAAACAGGGAAGATTCAGCTTAACCTAAATGATGGAAAGAACATGATTATTGACAAGAACAATTACAACACTGGAGATACATTAGTTATTGATGTTCCTGAACAGAAAATAAAAGAACATTTAAAATTTGAGAAAGGGGTATGTATTTATTTATCAGGAGGAAAGCATAAGGGTGAATCTGGAATTATTGATGAGATAAAAGACAGCCTGATTAAAATCAATCCAGAGTCTGGAGAAAGCTTTGAAACATCAAAAAAATTCGCCTTTGTTATAGGCAAGGAAAATCCAATTATCACATTAAGCTAAAATGGTTTTAACAATGAACCCATCAAGAAATATAAAAATTAATAAGGTAACCCTTAATATAGGGGCTGGCAAGGACCAGGCTAAGCTAGAGAAAGGAATAATTCTCTTAAAAAGCATAACTAATGTAAGCCCTATTAAGACAGTTACCTCAAAGAGGATTCCGGGATGGGGCTTAAGGCCAGGGCTTCCTATTGGATGCAAGGTCACCTTAAGAAGAAAAAATGCAATTGAGGTGCTTAAGAGACTAATCCAGGCAAAAGACAATAATCTAAGGGAAAGCCAGTTTGACGATAATGGAAATATTGCATTTGGAATAGAAGAATATATTGATATCCCAGGTGTTAAGTATGATCCTGAAATAGGAATTATGGGATTAGAGGCATGTGTGACTCTTGAAAGAAACGGCTTTAGGATAAAGAGAAGAAAAATTTCCAAAAAAAAGATTCCAAAAAAGCATACTATAACAAAGCAAGAAGCAATTGATTTCATGAAAAAAGAATTTAATATAAAATTAGAGGGAGATTAAATGACTGTAAGCAATTATAAAAAAGTATTCAAGCAATTGAAAGCCAAGCCTGTAAAGCTAAAGCGCTTTTTAAAGCACAGCTCTCCTAAAGAAAGAGCCTGCGGAATAGGCAAGAAACGCTGTGAAAGATGCGGAAGGGCAGGAGGCCACATAGGCAAGTATGGCTTAAACTTCTGCAGGCAGTGCTTCAGAGAAATATCAACGAAAATAGGATTTAAAAAATACAGCTAAAGGTGTAAAAATGTTAAATGACCCGGTCGCAAATGCATTATCCAATATCCTGAATAAGGAAAATGCAAGAACAAAGGAATGCTTAATCAAACCTTCATCAAAGATAATCAAAAAAATACTTGAGATAATGAAAGAAAATTATTATGTTGGAGAATTTAAGGAGATAGAGGACTCAAAAGGCAACATATTGAATGTTCAATTGATTAACAAGATAAACAAATGTGGTGTTATAAAGCCAAGATTTTCAATAAAAAAAGACGGCTATGAAAAATTTGAGAAAAGATTCCTTCCTGCAAAAGGTTTTGGAATTTTAATTATATCAACACCCCAGGGAATAATGACTAATGAAGAAGCAAAGAAAAAAGGTATGGGAGGAAAGCTTTTAGCATACTGTTATTAAAAATGAGATTAGATATCACCCAAGAAATTAAGATTCCGGAAGGAATTGAAATAAGCAAAGAGGCCCATTTAATTAAAGTAAAGGGGCCTAAAGGGGAAATAAGCAAAAAGCTTGCTGGCCCAAAGGTTGAAATCACTGCAGATAAAAACTCAGTAAAAATAATCTCGAAGAATGCATCAAGAAGAGAGAAAAAATTAATTTATACTTTTAAGGCACACATAAACAATATGATAAAAGGCGTAACAGAACCATTTGTTTACAAGCTAAAAATATGCCCAGGGCATTTCCCAATGAATGTATCAATGGATAAGGATGTTTTTACCATAAAAAATTTTTTTGGTGAGAAAACCCCAAGAAAGCTTAAGATAAAGCCGAATGTTAAAATAAAAATTGACGGCAAAGATGTATATGTTGAGGGAATTGACAAAGAGCTTACTTCACAGACAGCAGCAAGCATTGAAACGCTTACAAGAATAAAAAATAGGGATACAAGAATATTCCAGGATGGAATATACATTGTCTCAAAAGCAGGAAAAGAAATCAAGTGATTATTATGAAAAAACCAAAATTCATCAGGCAGGATGCACATAAGAAAAGCAAATTAGGGCAAAAGTGGAGGAGGCCAAGAGGCCTGCACTCAAAGATGAGGCTTAGCAAAAAGGGCTATAACAAGAGTGTTTCAATAGGATATGGAAGCCCAAAGAGTACAAGAGGGTTTGACAAATCAGGCCTTAAATTGATAATCATTAAATCATTAAAAGATATTGAGAAGATTGATGCTAAGAAAGAATGTATTGCTGTTGCAAAAACCACTGGGCTTAGGAAAAAGGTTGAGATTTTAAAGCAGTCAGTTAAAAAAGGCATTAAGGTTGTTAATATTAAAGATGTTAATAAATTCCTGAAAGATGTTGAGGAAAAAATCAAGAAGGGCAAAGAAGAAAAGGAAAATCTCAAGAAGAAAAAAGAAAGTAAGGAAAAAGAAGCAAAGAAAAAAACAATAGAAGAAAAAGTCGAGAAAACAGACGAAGAAAAGAAAGAAGAAGAGAAAAAAGAAAAAAATAAATTACTAACAAAAAAAGCTGAATAAAGATGGAACTTAAAACTCAGAGAAGGCTTGCTTCAAGCTTGTTAAAATGCAGCATTAAAAGAATTGTTTTTGATACTGACAGGCTTGATGAAATAAAGGAGTCAATTACAAAAAGGGATATTGCTGGTTTGATTAAAGACAAAGCTATCAGAAAGAAGCAGTCTAAAGGTGTTTCAAGGGCAAGGGCAAATAAAATCAAAACCCAGAAAGCAAAGGGAAGAAAAAAAGGCCCTGGCTCGAGGAAGGGAAAGCATGGTGCAAGACTGCCAAGAAAACAGGCATGGATGAATAAGGTCAGGGTTCAAAGAAAATTCATTAAAGAACTGAAGGAAAAGAAAATAATAAACATAAAATCATATCGTATGCTTTATTCAAAAACAAGCGGCGGTTTCTTCAGAAGCAGGAAACATATAAAAATATACATAAAGGAAAATGATTTAACAAAGGAAAATGGTAAAAGCTAAGATTCAAATAGTACAATTCAGGAGGAAAAGAGAAAGAAAAACTAATTATAAAAAGAGAATTAGTCTTCTTACTTCAGGAAAGCCAAGAATTGTTATCAGAAAATCAGTATGCAATATTAACATCCAGATTATTGGATACAGCCCTGAAGGGGATAATGTACTTGCATCAGCAAATTCAAAAGATCTTGTAAAATTTGGGTATAGCCTTAACAGAGGCAATATTCCTGCTGCCTATTTAACAGGGCTTTTGCTTGGCCAGAAAGCAAAGAAAAAAGCAGTAAAAGAAGCAATAGTTGATGCTGGCTTAAATATCCATGTCAAGGGTTCAAGAATCTATGCTGCTTTGAAAGGGGTTGTTGACTCTGGCCTGAAAGTGCCATGCTCAGAGGATATTTTTCCTTCAGAGGAAAGAATTAGCGGAGCCCATATTTCAAACTATGCAGAAAAATTAAAAAAAGAAAACATGGAAATGTATAAAAAGCAGTTTTCATCATATATTAAAAAGAATACAGAAGATGTAAAAAAACAGTTTAATGATATAAAAGACAAGATTATGAAGGTATAAAAATGTATGATAATAAAAAAACAAAGCGTAATAATAAAAAGGGGCCAAGAAAATCTCCTAAGGAACCTACTTTTGATAAGGAAGCCTGGAATCCAAAAACAAGTATTGGAAAGAAAGTAAAATCAGGCGAAATAACAAAGATTGACGAAATCCTGGACAATGGATTAAAGATACTTGAACCGGAAATAGTTGATGCATTATTACCAAACCTGAAAACAGATTTATTGCTTATAGGCCAGTCAAAGGGAAAATTTGGAGGGGGTCAGAGAAGGGTTTTCAGGCAGACTCAAAAGAAAACAAGTGAGGGCAACAAGCCAAGTTTTGCAACATATGCTATTGTTGGAAATGGCAATGGCTATGTTGGGATAGGCTATGGAAAAAGCAGAGAAACTGTTCCTGCAAGGGAGAAAGCCTTAAGGAATGCAAAACTTAATATCATAAAAATTAAAAGAGGGTGCGGTTCATGGCAGTGCGGCTGTGGAAATCCTCACTCAATCCCATTTAATGTTGAGGCAAAGTGCAGCTCATCTATAATCAAAATAATGCCTGCCCCTAAAGGAAATGGCCTTTGCATTGAAAAAGAATGCCAGAAACTTCTGGAGATTGCCGGAATTAAGGATGTATGGTCAAAAACAAAAGGCCAGACAAAAGTCAAAACTAATCTTATAATGGCATGCTTTAATGCCCTGAAGCAGCTTAGCTCAATGAGAGTCCAGCAAAGGTATTGCAAAAGCCTTGGCATTGCTGAAGGAGCAATTGAGAAGGAAGAGGTTGAACCAGAGGAAGTAACAGAAATAAAAAGTAAGAAAGATAAAGCTAAGGAAACAGCAAAGCCAAAGAAAGAAGCAAAGGCTGATGCTCCTAAAAAAGAAGCTGAAGAAGAAACCATGATGGAGATTATAAAGAAGAAAGTCAGGAAGCAGGAAGCTAAAAAAATGACAAATGCTGGTGTTCCTAAAAAAGAACAAACAGAAGAGCCAGTAGAAAAAGAAAAGGAAGAAAAAAATGAGTGAAGAAAAAAAGAAAAGACTTGCAGTCATAAGAGTAAGAGGACAAACCGGAATAAAGAAAGATATAAAGGATACTCTTAAGATGCTCTGCCTTTATCGCAGTAATTATTGTGTTGTGGTTGATGATAGTCTGTTTGGAATGGTAAGAAAAGTAAAAGATTATGCAACCTGGGGCGAAATAGACGATGAAACATACAATCTTCTGGTTGAAAAGAGAGGAAAGGAATTCAAAGGAAGGCTAACTGACAGCAAGAAAAAGATTAATTACAAAAAATTCATAATTGTTAATAATAAAAAATACAAAAAATATTTTAGGCTCAGTCCTCCAAGGGGCGGCTTTGAAAGAAAAGGCATAAAAACTCCATTCACTAAAAGCGGGGCCTTGGGCTATAGAAAAGAAAAAATTAATGAATTAATTAAGAAGATGGTTTAAATGGTTACTTACAAGAAAAGAAAAAATAGGAATATGAGGGGCTCTCAGACACATGGGTGGGGAGCCAAGAAAAAGCACAGGGGAGCTGGCTCACGCGGCGGCAGGGGAATGGCCGGAACAGGAAAGCGTGGCGATGCAAAAAAGCCAAGTATTTGGAAGGATACAAAATATTTTGGGAAATATGGGTTTACAAGACCAAGCAAGATAGTCATCAAAATAAAGGCAATAAACCTCAAAACAATTGAGCGAAATATTGAATCATTGCTGTCAAAGAAGCTGATTGAAAAGAAAAATGACTCTTATGCTATTGATTTAAAGAAATTAGGGTTCAATAAAGTTTTAAGCACAGGCAAGATTACAAAAAAGTTTAATATAAAATGCGATTATGCGTCCAAGAAAGCTGTTGAAAAGATTAAAGAATCTGGCGGAACTATTGTTTTGAAAGAGAAAAAAGTTAAAATAGTTAAGGAGAAACCAAAAAAAGAAAAGCCAGCTGTTGAAACAGCTGAAGAAAAGCCTGTTGTTCAAAAATCAGAAAAAAAAGTTAAGGAAAAACCAGTTGCAGAAAAAAAGATTAAAAATTAATTAAAATACTCAAAATGTCAGTTATTGATAGAATTATAGAAAACCTGCCGGAAGTATCTGGCCCAACACAAAAAAGGCTTTCTTTCAAGGAAAAACTGAAATGGACAGGCATTGTTCTTGTATTATTTTTTATTCTTGGAATGATACCTTTGTTTGGCTTGGGGCAGAATGCATTAACACAGTTTGAATATCTTTCAACAGTTCTTGCTGCAAAGTTTGGCTCTTTAATATCTCTCGGTATCGGGCCAATTGTAACTGCATCTATTATTCTTCAGCTGCTTAATGGAGCTAGTATCCTCAAGATGGACCTTACAACACATGAAGGAAAGAAAAGATTCCAGGGAATACAAAAAATGTTATCAATTGTGATTATTCTTGCTGAAGCATGTATTTTTGTATTTATGGGGGGCCTATCTCCTGCAACAGAGCTTATTGGAACAGCTGCTTATATGCAATTACAATTATTGCTGGTATTCCAGCTATTTATTGGGGGAATGCTGATTTTGTTTATGGATGAGGTTGTAAGCAAATGGGGCTTTGGCTCCGGAATATCTTTGTTTATAGCAGCAGGAGTAAGCCAAAGCATATTTATAAGGGCATTATCTCCTCTGGCATCACCTTTAAATCCAGGTATTGCAACAGGGGCTATCCCTGCATTGTTCCAGTTCCTGGCAGCAGGTGATCCTGTAAATGCCGGCCTTATGGCAGCAGCAGTTATTGCAACAATAATTGTTTTTGCAATTGCAGTCTATGCCCAGGCAATGAAAATAGAAATACCTTTAAGCTTTGGCAGGGTAAGGGGTTATGGAATAAGGTGGCCCCTGTCATTTATTTATACAGGAGTTATTCCTGTTATTCTTGTTTCTGCATTAATGGCAAATGTCCAGCTATGGGCAAGGTTATTGCAAAACTGGGGGCATCCAATTCTTGGAACCTTTGTTGGCAATAGCCCTAATTCAGGGCTTATTACATGGTTTACCTCGCCAGATATAGTAGGCAAGATAATAAAGGGAAGCATTGTCTCTGCTGATTTTGCACATGCCCTTGCTTACATGCTTATCATGATTTTAGGTTGTGTTGTATTCTCAATATTCTGGGTCCAGACATCAGGCATGGATGCAAGAAGCCAGGCAAGGCAGATAATGTCCTCCGGACTGCAGATTCCGGGATTCAGGAAAGACCAGAGAATCTTAGAGCATTTACTGAATAGGTATATCCATCCATTAACAATAATGGGGGCAATTGCAATTGGATTTTTAGCTTCAATAGCTGACCTGACAGGCGCTTTAACAAGCGGAACAGGAATTTTATTAGCAGTTATGATAATATACAAGCTTTATGAGGAGATATCAAAGCAGCATATGATGGACATGAACCCAATGATGAGAAAATTCATGGGCGGCCTATAAAATGTTTGAAGGGTTACTTAGTTTTTTTGATTCTATACTAACTGTCGCATTCTCACCAATTCTTAAATTAGATCCTTTATTAGGGATTGCTATAATTTCTTTTATTATTGCATTGTTTATGGCTATTATACAGAAGTTTACGACAAATCAAAATGCTATGAAAGCCCTGAAGGAAGAGATGGCTGCACATAACAAAGAGATGAAAAACCATAAGGATAATCCAAAGAAAGTCATGGAAATTCAGAAACAAGTGATGCAGAAAAATATGGAGTTCATGAAACATTCATTTAAGGCAATGTTTTTTACAATTATACCTCTTTTTATTATATTCTGGTGGTTTAATGCTCATATAGCATACTATCCGATAATGCCTGGTCAGGAGTTTGATGTTACACTTACATTTGATCCTTCTGCAATAGGGCAGGATGTTAAATTAAGTTATATTATTTCTGAAAATGAAACAAAAGAGTTAGAGGTTATTAGCAATGAAACCCAGGAAATAACCGGGATTGGGATAAAAAAGTTTATGGGAAAAGGCTGGGTAGGAGTTGCAAGCTGGAAACTTAAGGGTCCTGAAGGACTTTACACCCTGGTTTATTTGTATGACGGAAACGAATATGATAAGCAGGTTATGATAACAAACGAAAGAAAATATGAGCCAATAGAGAAAAGGATTGTTGACGGGAGCTCCTTAAAATCAATTAAAACAGAAAATGAGCCAATTAAACCATTAAACCTTTTTGGATGGAAGATCGGATGGATAGGAACATATATAATATTCTCAATAATATTCAGCATGATATTAAGAAAGATTTTGAAAGTAGTCTAATTTTTTAGTTAACATAAAGTTTATAAATAATAAAAGTTATTAGGGTAATTAATGGAAAAAGAAACTAAAAAAATAACCTTTTATTTTACATTAATGATCATTCTCTATTTTATAATAGGCTTAATTGTGATGCCTATTAAAAATAGTGTAATAAGATACCTTGTTTACGGTATAATAATAATCTTTTTTTTCATATTGTTTGAGAAAAAAACTGATTTTTTTAAAAAAAGTGTTGAGGAAAGAAAAAAGATTTTGACTAGTGAATACTTTTCTAGAAGAATTATTCTTATTGGTTATATCTTTTCATGGATAATGTTCTTTTTAGGCATAATCTCATATTTATTATACAAAAGAGTAGATATGCTAATAACTCTTTGTGGTTTTGGTTTATTCTTTGTTATAGCCATTTTTCTTATTAATAAATATGGACATAAGGATGATTAATTCAATTCTGATAGTTATTTGTGTTCAATTTGATAATCAGTTCACACTTTTAACTTTCTTCTAATTTTTTTCTTTTTGGTGATATTAATGAATGAATTAACCAAAAAGAAAAGGAAATGGATTGTACATCAGTTTAGGGCTGGCAGG
>Ga0210051_1004053_pt1 | contig 14423 bp, 11 predicted proteins | sample CryGey092014_all_FD_185464 | JGI IMG/M metagenome (GOLD analysis project Ga0210051, IMG submission 185464) | Groundwater microbial communities from aquifer - Crystal Geyser CG23_combo_of_CG06-09_8/20/14_all (SPAdes) (version 2) | ecosystem: Environmental > Aquatic > Deep subsurface > Groundwater...
TATCAAAAACAACTTAATAGTAAAAATAATAAAAATAATTTAACAATTAATTCTCTGATTTTACCGCCTAGTAGGGTCCCTGTGGCTGTCTAGACAAACGGTACCACCTTAAAGCTTTGCACTATTTTTTTTGCCAAGAAATTTTTTAAACATATTTTACCTTAAACTACCAATTAGCTATTACTTCTTCCGCCGTTACTGATCCTCCTGGCCATTTTACGGTTACTTTAATTTTTCGTTTGTTAGTGCCATCAAGCTCTATCCAAATATAGCGGGTAAATGTAGTTGAGCCAAGGTTAGGAAAGCCTACGCCGCCATCATTTTGCGGTAAATTAGGATCATTGAAATTACTATATGCTAATTTCCACCCCGCCAATGGATCATAAGAATTCAATTTATACCAACCCTGTACCGTGTACAAATTTGCATCGAAGAGTGCGCCTTTATTATGATTAGTCTCTCTAATATTATAGGCTATTTCTACCGCCTCCTGAGCTAAAAAAGCCGCCTGAGTTCTGGATCTAGTTTCGACTACAATGGAAATCGAGCTTGAAACGAGACCCATAATTGCTGAAAAGAACATACCTAAAATAGCCACCGAAATCATTATTTCAATAAGGGTTGAACCTTTTTGGTTTTTCACGCTTGGGAAAAACAAGACTTTATTAATCTTTTTTTTATTTATTAAAGTCAAAAAACAGCCCTCCTCATTCAATTTTAATATTTGCGAAAGAAAAAACAAGCTAAAAGCAATCTATTGTTGTTGTTTTTTTTGCCCCAAAAGGTCATAATAATATTGTGAAAGAGTTTACTTTCAAACTTTTAAGATTAACTAGCTATTTTGCCTATATATTTTTGATTCCCGTTTTTTTACTCTTAATAATCATATTTAATTTAAGAGTTATTTTTTTTAATCCAAGCACCATAGAATCAACGATAGATAAAACCCAGAGTTACAGGATAATTTACAATAACTACGACTATTTTGCAGATCAAATAATGAGGGATGCTCCGGCTGAATTAAGAAATTCGCAAACAGACCTTACTAACGCTTTTAAAAAAGCTATTCCGGAGAATGATTTAAAAAACGAGATGCATAATCAAATTGCCGCTTATTTTGGCTTTTTTTCCGGAAGTCAGGACTACTTACCTCCAATTGATATCCGAAAAAATATAGCCGCTTTTAAAAGTGAATTTGTAAATAATCAAACCAAAATGAGCAAAGAAGAAGCCGCTGCTTTTGCAGATGCTATTACCGAAAGTATCCCTAGTCAGATATCCTTACCGGACCAAACTTACCAACAACTAAAAAGCTACCAATTATATCTTAAAACTCTCTGGAAAATCGCCCTCATTGGACCTATCCTTTCCTTAATAATTGTTTTTATTTTGGCATATTTGAGAAATATTAAAAAAGAAAAGAAGTATTTTTTCAGATCTTCAGGCTGGTTTTTATTTACGGTAAATCTTTTATTTTTGATAATAGTCTTTGCAAGCCTAACTATTACAGCAATAATAAAAATAGTTGTTCTCCCCGACATAAAAATATTGCCGGATTTCTTAAAGGAAGAGATATTTCTACCGATAGCAGAGAACGTAAGCCGAATATTGTTTTATATCTCTCTTGCTGAATTCGTCTATATTCTTATCCTTTCTTCAATTTTCATTTATTACGGCCACAGCAAAAAATTTGAAAAGAAAACCCAAGAAACAAGATAAGAAAACCAATTTTCATTGATTTTCTTCTTGCACATAATAAGGCGGGCTTTTAAGTCCGCCTTATTTAAAAATGTTTATTATTGTTTCACTTTTGCCACGATCGTTGCATTTATGAAACACCGTAATTTATTCGTTTTCCTCTTTGGCTTTTAGGCTTAGGATTTCTTTTGACATTTGAAACAGGTAACAGTCAGGTAACTTGACATAAAACACTGTTAACAGATATTGGACGATCGTTTTAATATTGTTAACAAGAGTAGAAACTGTTAGAATTATGTCATGAATGGTAAGCCAAATAAAAGCCTCCTCGAACATATCCTCTGTTCCTTTATCCCTTTTACAGAAGAAAACTTAATGCTATCTCACAACCCGCGCAAATTTTTTTGGAAAATGGAAAAAATTCAAAAAGAACAATCCGCATCCAAAAGAGTTTTGTGTGCCACATTAAGCCGAGCCAAGAAAAACGGTTACCTAAAAGAAGTAGAAATAAAAAACCAAAAAATTTTACAATTGACCCCAAAAGGGCAAATTAAGATCTCCAAACATATGAGAGATAACAGACTAAAGACATGGGATAAGAAATGGCGAATATTGATGTTTGATATTCCGGAAAAAAACAGAGCAAAAAGAAATATTTTGCGTCAAAAACTAAGAGAGCTCGGCTTTAGACAATATCAGCTGAGTGCTTGGATATGCCCATTTGATTATACAAAAGAACTTGAATACTTGATTAATGAACTAAATTTAGAACAATATATTAAATATTTTATTGGAGATTCAATAAAAGGAGAAGATGAGCTCAAAGAAAAATTTTCCCTCAATTAGCTTACCAAAATTATTAACCCCCATAACTTAGAACCTGTTCAAAATCTCACCGCCGGTTATAAGAAATAACGGGCTTATCGGCTGAAATCTCATAATTTCGGCTGCAAATTGTTGAAATCTCGTCAAAGTATCTTGATATTCTTCCTCAATTTCAAAAATTTTCGCTCGAAATTATGAAAATTTCAGCTCGACATGAGATTTTGAACAGGCTCTTAGCTATCCCAAATATGACATAAAAACACTGTTAACAGATATTGGACGATCGTCTTAATATTGTTAACAGAATATATTCTCCTGACTTAGGACATCCTTACTTTTTTGAGCTCATTTGAGCTTAAATGTAAGCTTTCAGGGACACTAAAACTAATATATTTCTCTTTTTTTGCATTTATAATTGAAGAATGAGAGTAAGAACTGTTCCAACAGCTTCCGGCAAAAAAACGGAATAGCCAAGGCCTGAACTTCTAAGTATTTATTATAAAACTCACTCTTATTTAAAGAGCTATAATGTTTCCTTATTAAGAAATGATGTTTTTTACCTTCGCATATATAAAAATTATATCCAATAATTTAAATTATGAATAGCTTTTTAACGGACTGAGTAATTTTCAGTCAATTTTCAAACAAAGATACCTAAATTTGAAATTAATTATTATACTTCACGTATTTAGCACTTAGCATTAATCACTTGTAATTATTCTTCCCAGACGGGTCGTATGACGAGCGAAGTGAAACGGAGCCCTGAAGTACGAAGCTTCAATCCTGTCCTGAGCTTATCGAAGGGTTCTCCACCCTCTTCGAGGAGTCGAACAATAATAAAGTGCGAAATACGTGTATTTTTTGTATTTTGAATTTAGAATTTGTTTAGTATTTGGACATTAGAATTTAGTGCTTTATTTGGCATTTGACATTTGTGGGCCCAAGGCCCATCAGCCTCGGGCTGATAATTTGTAATTTGACATTCTTCTGACTGGATTCTCGTATTCCTACGGATCCGTCTGGACGAGTCGTACGACCCGCCTTCGCTCCTCGAGTCTGGTTCCACTGAGTCGCCACGAAGTGAGCGACTTCGGAGTCAATGACGGGAATGACGAGATAAATGGAGAGGGAGTAATGCTTTTTTTGTTTCCCGGTTACTGATTACTGCGTATTGGCCGCTTCTACACCATTTTCTACCGGATTTTCGGTGAAATTTCCTGATTTAAAATAGGCGTTTAGAACATATTGATGAACCATTCGGTGCGTGTTAAAGAAAGAGGCATTTATAGAGATTGCATCTTTCATAATTTTTATCCAAGATTTTCGGTCTTTGTAATAATATTTTACAATCATTGCTAACTTTTTATAGAAATCCTGCAGTTCGCGTTTCTCAGCCAGTTCATCGTTGCACCTGTATTTTTCCTCTCCAATAGCCCAACCGGTAACGCCCTCAATATGACCCTCAATCCACCAGCCGTCTAAAATTGACAGGCTTGGCACGCCATTATGTGCTGCTTTCATGCCGGATGTTCCGGAAGCTTCCATAGGCCTTTGCGGATTATTTAACCAAATATCGACTCCGGAAGTTAAATATCCGGCTAGCTCCATGTCGTAGTTCTCTAAAAATGCCACGTTTACTTTATATTTTGGGTCTTTTGCAATATCAAAAACTTCTTTTAAAATGTCTTTGCCCTGAAAATCTTTAGGATGAGCTTTGCCGGCAAAAACAACCTGAATTTTACCATTTCTGCTTATTACTTCCTTTAGCGCTTTCTCGTCCCTGAAAATAAAATTGGGCCTTTTATATTGGGTAAAACGTCTGGCAAAACCGATGGTAAAAACGTCTTCCGAAAATCCTTCATTTTTTTCGTTAATAATGGCGATCAGCTTTCTTTTGGCTTCCATATGAGCTTCCCATACTTCCTCTGAAGGAATACCCCAAGCCGATCTTAAGGTGAAAGGATCCTCCCTCCAACCGGGAATATATTTATCAAAAATCATTTTAAATGACTTGCACGTCCACGTGACTGAATGAACCCCGTTAGTTATATGATCAATTTCGCTATCGCCAAACATGTCGCGTGTAATTTGACCGTGTTTTTTGGCGACGCCATTTACATAGCCGGAATATAAAAGTGCCATTCGGGTCAAATTTAACTGGCCATCTCTGACGGCGCCCTCAACCATATTGTAAGGAAAATAAGCCCCCAAAAAGGATTTGACGGTCTCAAAAGGGAAATGATCGTGCCCGGCCGCAACCGGTGTGTGAGTAGTAAAAACACACATTTTTTTAACCAGTTCCGGATCGAACTGCCAACCCAAATCGGAATCGGTAGCCGTTTTAGAAAGTAACTCCAATATTATAAAGCTGGCATGACCTTCATTCAGGTGGTATTTATTGATATTTTTAAAGCCTAGGGCTTGAAGCATTCTGAAACCGCCGATGCCTAAAACAATCTCCTGGGCAAGCCGGTAAAGCTGATCGCCGCCATAAAGATGCCTAGTTAGTGACCGATGCTGTTCCTCGTTGCCCTCAAAATCAGTATCTAAAAAATAGACTGGAATAGAATATCCGGCAACGCCTTTAACTTCTCTTTTGTAGGCCCTTACTTTTACTTCTTTATCCTGTATCCAAATCGAAACAATTTCCGGTTGAAGCTCGGCGTGGTCTTTGGGTTCCCACGGATCCGGCTCTTCGATTTGATTGCCTTCGGCGTCAATAACCTGTTTAAAATAGCCTTCTTGATTTAGAAGACTAACACCGACAAGCGGTATATTTAAATCCGAACATGATTTTATTGTATCTCCCGCTAGTATCCCCAAGCCGCCGCTGTAAGTGGTCATACTATTTGCAAGACCTATCTCCATGGAAAAATAAGCGATAGTTACTTCTTCTTTATTAAAGCTATCTTTTGGCATGTATTTGCACATAAATAAATAACCCTCCTAACAGTAATTATATATCTTCTTTTTTTTTAGTAAATCAGTTTTATTTTATTTGAGCTATTGTTTGTTATAATACCTATATGGGAAATTTCGGCAAGACTTTATTAAAGATTCTCGACCAACGAAGGCAAGTGGCTATTTAATAATGCCTATAAGTACGGATTCGCTTTAAGTTATCCCAATGGAGGAACCAGTATAACCGGCTACATTTATGAGCCTTGGCATTGGCGCTTTATATCAAAAGAATCCGCCATGAAATGGAAGAATTCAGGACAGATTCTGTGCAATTATTTATCTACAAAACCTCAGACTTATTTATAATCCACAGCACTTACGTAATTGAGACCGCAAAGTGTGGCTTGTATTACTCTTCGAGCGAAGTGCAACGAAGTCGAGAAGCTACCTTAATGTAGTTCTCCACCCCGAATTATCGGGGTCGAACAATATTGAAGTATGTAAGTGCTGTCTAATTTATTAGTTTGGGTTGGACAAAAACAAGCTTAATCTGTCCGTCGCTATTTAAGAAAGAAGTGATTTCGGGCGACAAGTTCAACTGCCAATCGCTTTTACAGTTGTCATCCGGACAATCGGCGTCAAAAGACTCTATGCTGACTGTCATGGAGTCGCCATTTTCCTTTTTAACGGTAATAATATTATTGTCTAACAGAAAAGAGGAGAAAGGCCTATAGCTTTCTTTGGGCATTTTAAGTGACGAGGAGTTTTGCTCTGTATTTACTTCCCCCTGCCATATAAAAATTTCATTTGAAGAAGGATGCGCTACTGTGTAAGCGCCCTTAACTGCCATGTCTTTAGCGGCCGAGGAATTTGTGTTGCCATGCCATGTCCAAAAGATACCAATTGCACCCACCAAAAAGGAAAAGACCAAAATAATGTTTACTGTTTTTAAGGAAATTTTTTTATTCATATAACCCTTATTTTAATCATTTATTATACCTTAAATTATAGAATATTAAAAGAGCGGATAAAAGACGATTTATTCGTAAATTTCAATCATTAAGGTTGCCGGCCGATTTTGCGTAACTACTTTTATGGCATCGTCGAAAGAAATATCAAGCCTATCCTCACAGGCGCTTTTGCTCTGACATAGATCATAAAAACTGTTAACGGTAGAAGTTACTGTATTGCCATTGTCCAGTCTTTTTAGCGAAATTTTATTACCGATCTTAATTGTCTCATAAATGTATTCGTAACTATCGTTCGGAAAAATAATACTGTTTAAGTTTCCCCCAACCTTTACCGTGCCGGACCAAAGTATGTTATTTTTATTCTCATCAAGAATACTTGTTTGAACACCCAAAACCTGTTGATCTTTTGTTCCGCTTATAGAAGAGCTTGGCATTGAAAAATTAAAAACAAAAGTCGTAAATAAAATAATCACAATACCGAAACCCAAAAAGATATTTTTTAAGGGATTAATATTTCTCATAATTTTATACTATCACTTTTTTAACAAGCTTTCAAACCGTGAATCCGGAAAGTAAACTTATCTTCCATAATTAAATATAGCTCTATGTCATTCCGGACTTGATCCGGAATCTAGAAAACATGGATTCCGGATCAAGTCCGGAATGACAACTGAGGGGAGGGCTTTTCAGGTAAGCTTTCTAAAACACGCATTTCGCACTTAGCATTAATCATTCGTAATTATTCTTCGAGCGAACTGAAGCGAAGTCGAGAAGTTTGGAGCTTCAAGTTCTCCACCCTCTTCGAGGAGTCGAACAATAATAAAGTGCGAAATGAGTGTAAAATTCACTACCCAATACTTAGCTTTTGTCATAATATTAATATATGCAAATAGATTTAAAGGTAAAAGAAAGCAAAGAAGACAAAAGATCGGGTTATTTTCTCCTTTTTCGGGAGTAGGAGATAAAAATCAAATTGGCTCTCAAAAACTTTATTCCCAACAAGACCTACTAAAGCTAAAGGAACAGATTTCGGATTTGAAAAATTTAAATGAATCCATTGCCAATCAATTGGAAAACTTGGAACATCAGGCTCAAATGATTCAGGAATCCACCAGGACAACATTTTTTCTTCACTAATGCCCATAATTTTCTACGTACAAAATCCAAGACCTACTATAAATGGCACTTAAAGCAAAATGCCAGCACCGTTCATTTGGTGGTACTGGCTTTTTTTGCGATTGTTAGCGCCATCGGCGCTTATATAAAGTTAGTTAACTGGCCTAGATAAAAACTACTCAGGCGAACAAAGCTCGCCTATGGGAGCCGTATCAACATAATCAGCAAAACCGGTAGAATCCACACAAAAATATCTTGTAGCATCTGATACTAATTGGGCGCTGGCAGTATAACCGTTTGCAATAAGGTTTAATTGTATAACATCTCTCGCTGGTGTTGCCGATCCGGCAGTATCAGTTATTTGCTTTATTAAGGGGTCTAATGTTGTTGTGCCTGAACCGTCAGCGTCAGAATATGCATTATTGGTATCATATAAATCCGCTTCTTCAGTAGCAATTTGATGAATGGCATTCATTACTTTTTTATCAGACATACTTGTTAGTGATGCACTAACGCCGGTTAACGCAGAAAACGGATCATCCTTCGACAAATCAATTTTTTGAACAATTTTAGCGCCTGCGGGCAAAGCAATGGTGTTGTTAAAGCCATACTTAAATGTTTCGACAAAATTAATTTCGAATTCTGACGGACCGCCCTTAACAATGGAACCTAGGGCACTGGAAGAGCTGGAAGGCATGGCTGCTTTTAAATTAAGATCAATTTTATAAAGCTTGCTGTCTTTATTACCGATCCATAAATTTAAAGTCATTTTAATTTTATCGGCGTCTATTCCCAAATCCTTAGTTGGAATATTTTTTTCAATGTATTCTTTTGTCGGGTTAAAGCTGTACTTTGTTGTTTTAACTCCGGATATAACCTCGCTCTTTTCTTTTTTAATATATTTCAAGTCTTCATCCGTAAAATCTAAGCTTGTTGGCGTTTTTATGGCCTTGCCCATATCTTTCTCGTACTTTGCCAAATATTTTTTTGGATTTGAATACTCAATTAAATTATTTTTTGTTTCAAGATTGGTAAAATCATTGAGATAAAATTTATCATCCTTATTTAGGTAAAGCATATTTAGGGAAGTTGAAGGAGGAACAATAAACTTTAAATCGAAACTCTTATTTTTATCGACTGATAATGTCCCGTTTATGGAATATTTTAAACCGCTAGTACTTATGTCTAAGATTATATCGCTGGTAAAAGGCGACATTTCCTGCATCGTTTTGGCAGCTGCATTTAATACTTTTTTGGGAGTAGGCACAAGGTATTTATTGTATCCAAAGTAAGCAGCAAAACCGATACTCGGCAGCAAAATTAAAAGCACCGCCCCTATAATTAGTAATTTTTTCACTCCGGATTTCTTTTTTGGTAACTCTGGGAGGTCTGTCCCGCCTTGATTTCCAAAAAAATCACTAGTCGGAGCTGCTGGCTTGGCCGCGGTACCCCAATCCGGCGAAGATGCTGCCGGTGTTTGAGGAGAAGTTATTGGGGAAACAGGTATCTGGGAAGACGGCTGCGGACTTGCCGAGATAGAATCTGTGCTAGGTCCGGGCGATGCCTGACCGGATAAATTATCTACCGAATTTTTAGGTGGTATTACTTGAGCTCCGGCTGTTATATTTGCTGTATTAATGTCCGGCACACTTGTTGGCGTCTCGTTTACGACTGAAGACATGTCGGTTGATCCAATTTCCATAGAAGCAACCGGCGTTTCACTAACTTCCGGTTCCGTTTTAATAATTTGCAAATTGTCGCCCAAATTGGAAATTGGACTTGCGCCAGCATTACTTGGCGGGACACTCGCATTTCCCGGTTTAATAGAATCGACATTTTTTGCTAAAGAGTCCAAGTTTTTATTTTCTGGATCCATACACCCTCCGAAAGATTTTTTTGAATTTTATATTAATTTTTACAGTCAAAAATAATTAAATATTTCCCTTACTACTTTAGCTTATGATAAAATAAGAAAAAGGGAAAGGTTTTTTATGGATCCAAATAAAAATAGTCAAGAAATTTTAGGTAAGCCCTCGGAAACCGTTACCAATGGTAGTGAAAATACGCTTGATAACATTTTAGAAAATAAAAAAGTTGAGGCGGTCTCTACGGAAGATAGGGCGCAAAATATTGCTGTCGAACAACCGGCACCGGTAATTCAAAATCAAGTTCAAAGTCAAACAGCTCCTGCAATAGCTAATGATGCAAACATTCAGGATCAAGCCATAATTGGTACCCCAATTGACTCCCCGTACGAGGCCTCGCATACTGAAGAAATCGAAAAACCATGGATTGAAAAAGTTGAACAGATCATCAAAAAAGACAAAAACGATCCCTATCAGGAAGAAGATGATCACGAAGAATTGCAAATGAGTTATTTAGAAAAGAGATTCGGCAAAAAAGTTCAAAAGGATAATTGATAATGGGCACACTTTACATTTTGCCTGTAATATTTGTCATTTTAACGGTTACCGTCACCGTCACTTTTATTATTAGGTCTTCTAAGTACTATCGAAAACAAATAGAAAGATCATTAAAAATGGTTCCTTTTCTGGTAACCATTCCTCAAACCTTTGGCAACGACAAAAGACAAGGAGTGAGAGACGAAAGAGATTTGGCGAGAGAGCTTATTTCGCTGGCAGAAAATTTTTACTATTCCCTTTATTCCATTTATAGCCCTTCCTTTAAAAATCTTTTTTTCGGTCAAAAACACACCGCTTTAGAAATTGTGGCTGCAGATAACGAAATTCGTTTTTATTTTGCGGTGCCTATTTCTTTAGTTGGAATCGTAGAAAAAACCTTATCCGCTCAATATCCCGACGCCTATATTGAAGAAACCGAAGAACATAATATCTTTTTTAAAGGCGAAAGTTTAAAAAATATTTATGGCGGGATGATAAAGCTGGGTCGCAAATCGGCTTTTCCCATAAAAACTTTTCAACAGATTGATTTGGATCCCTTGGACCCAATTACCAACTCTTTAAGCAAATTAGATCCTGATGAGGGCGCGGCTATTCAAGTTTTAATAAGACCAACCGCTTCCTTGGTTAGAAAATCGAAGCGCATTACCGGGCGCATTCAAAAAGGAGATCAAAGCGACAAGGTGGGAAGCCTTGATCCGTTTCAAACGGCAACTTACATGGCAAAAGATGTCGTGATGGCTTTTTCTAAAAAAACGGACGAGCCGAAGCCTGTAACACCGATGCAGGAGGAAGTAATTAGAAATGTCGAGAAAAAAGTGGGCAAACCGGTTTTCGAAACGGTAATTCGAGTTATGATTTCGGCCAAAGATCCGGTTCGCGGCCATGCAATTGAGAATGAAATAGCCGGTGCTTTTTCGCAATTTAACGATCTTCACTCCAATTTTTTTGTCTTAAAAAGAGCTAGAAATAAGCAAAAATTAGTCAACGATTATGTTTTTAGGTTTTTTGATGAGCACCACACAACCAAAATGAGAAAAATGATTTTAAACACCGAGGAATTAGCCTCAATTTATCATTTGCCAAATTACCAGATAACCACGCCCGGTATTAAATGGCTGCCGGCCAGAAAAACGGCCGCTCCTGTGGCTTTGCCGGCAGAGGGAACCATACTTGGAGAAAGTATTTTCAGAGGAGAAACCAAAGATGTCCGGCTGGCCCTTAACGACCAAAGAAGGCATATGTACATTCTTGGACAAACCGGTACCGGTAAAACCAACACTTTAAAAAATATGATCTTAGACGAAATTAATAAAGGGCACGGAATTTGTTATATAGACCCTCATGGGCAAGACCTTGATGATATTTTAAATAAGATTCCCAAAGAAAGAGCCGAGGATGTTATTTTGTTTGACGCCGGAGACACGGACATGCCCATTGGTCTTAATCTTTTTGAGGCAAAAACTATTGAGCAACAAGATTTTGTCATCCAGGAAGCCATTCAAATGCTTTATAAGCTTTATGACCCCGGCCACACCGGCATTATGGGGCCGCGGTTCGAACACTGGTTTAGAAATGCCGCCTTAACTGTTATGGCCGACCCGGAAGGCGGAACTTTCCTTGAAGTCCCGAAAATATTTACTGACAACAATTATTTAAAGAAAAAATTAGAATATGTAACCGATCCGATTGTCAGAAATTTTTGGCTAAACGAAATGGCCCAAACTAGCGATTTCCATAAGTCGGAAGTTTTGGGCTGGTTTGTGGGTAAGTTCGGCGCATTCATGACTAACACCACTATGAGAAATATTTTGGGACAGGTGGACTCCACTTTCAAAATAAGAGAAGCCATGGATAGTGGAAAAATAGTTTTGATTAATCTTGCCAAAGGAAAAGTCGGCGAATTAAATATGCAGCTTTTGGGCATGGTTTTGATTTCCAAATTTCAGATGGCCGCCATGAGCCGAATTGATACGCCCGAAGAAAAAAGGCGCGACTTTACTCTTTATGTAGATGAGTTTCAAAATTTTGCCACCGATTCTTTTGCAGCAATTTTATCCGAGGCCAGAAAATTCCGATTCAGTTTAGTGGTTGCCAACCAGTTTATTGGTCAGTTAAAAGAAGAGATTAAAAACGCTGTTTTCGGCAACGTCGGCTCCATTATCTGTTTTAGAGTAGGTCCGGAAGACGCCGAGTTCATGGCCAAGCAATTTGATCCTGTTTTCACTGTGTCAGACATGATTAATATCGAAAATTACCACGCTTTTATTAAGTTAATGGTGAACGGTTTACCGGCGCGTCCCTTTACCATGAAAGGCAAAGCCCCAATGGGCGCGACCGATTTGGAAAGAGGCAATGCCATAAAACAACTGGCCAGATTAAAATATGGACGCGACCGAGCTTTGGTGGATAAAGAAATTTTGGCTAAGATTTCGTTAGGAGATCCAGTTTCCCAGCCCCCAAAATAAAAGATCAACAATAAACCTTTATTTATTTTAAAAAATCCTTTACCATAAAAGAAAGAACTTTGGAGGGTAACATGGACGAAACAACAAATACTAATTCTGTTGGTGCAGATAAAGAAGCTTTAAAGCAAGCCATACAAAGCGCCACCACTATTGAGGTACTAAAAGAAGGCATTCAAAAAGCTATGGATTCCGGGTTTACAAATGATTCGGAATTTATTGAGATTGCCAAAAGCAAACATCAGGAGCTTGTAAGTGCTCCGTCGGTAGCAGCTGAGGAAACCCAAAGCGCTACGGTTGAAGTTAAAGTGGCTGAACAGGAAAACGAACCGGTAACAGAGCCGACGCCAACTGACGAAGTCCCCATCATAGATACTTCTACTATTGTTCCGGAATCAGAGCCGGAAAATGTAACTCAAGATGTAGCGGCAGGATCTACATCACCGGAAGTAAGTACTGAACCTGAAATTGAAGCTAGCGCAGAAAATACTATTGCCGAAACCCCAGTTACTCCCGTCGAAGAACCGGCAGCTGCCATTACCGATACATCATCCTCAACAAGTAGCGACGAAAATAATACGGATGACATTGCCGCCTTGGTAGCTTCACAAAATGCCTCAGGCGATAGTGGCGATAATCCGGAAAATGCCGCTACTGAAGCAGCTTTGCCGAGTAATGATACCGAACCTACTTCTTCGACCGCTGAAACAACCACAGAAGAAGACAACTCATCCCCCGTTGACAATGAATACGTCGATATTAGCGTTCCGGTCGTAGATACAGCCGTTATTCATCCTGAAATGCCAACCGAAATTCCTTCCATTCCCATTACCACTGGCGATGCAGATGTAGTCGAAGAAGCAGCAGACCTACCGGTAGAAAATGATGAGCCAGCAATTCCAGCTGTAGGAGAGGAAGGTGCCGAGTCTGCTGAAACTTCTCCATTATCACCATTGGCAGACGAGGAAAGCTCCGAACCGTCAGAAACAGAAGCTGAACCCGAGAAAAAAAAGGAAGAAGTAAAAGACATAATTTTAGACGAATTAAAAAAGCAATTTAACGAAGCCATGGGGGATTTGGTTGTTCTTGCAGCCGACGCCTCCGACCTAACAGAGCATCAGAAAACAGAAGCGGGTCTTCTTGGAGAAAAAGTTAAATATACATGGGGTAAAATTGTGGAAAAACGACTGGCCAACGAAAACATGCACATCGACGATCAAAATAAATACATCGCCAATATTGTTGACAAGCAGATGAAAAAAGTCGGAAGCTAAGTCAGTTAGTCCTTCGACAAGCTCTCCTCGAGTCTGAGCGACTTCGGAGTCGAAGACAGGGCAGGCCAGATAACAGTAAACAGTTAACATAAAGCCTCGGAACCGAGGCTTTTAAATATAAATTTCGGCGTAATTATCTTTTTCTACTTTTTGGCAGCAAAAAGATAGCAAAAACTGCCGACACGCTACAAAATCGGATTAGCACATAAGGCTCATTCACTCTCAAAAGTCGAACTCGTCGTAACCTCCTCAAACACAACTTTTTGAGATGTTCTCTTTGCCAAGTGCATCTCGATTTTTCCGCTACAGTCGGATTAAAACAGCTGCTATATTGGCGGAAAGATAAAGGCCGCCGACCCTTACGGCCGGTGGTAATTTGCCTTCATAATTACCCACAAAATTACCAATGGAGATGCGGCCGCGGGTTTATAAGCAATAAATTATTACAAAAAAACCACGATCGTTGCAAAAGTGTAATAATTTAGAGAGGTCGGCTTAATGATCGATTTTGTGTGGCTAAAACAGCTACTTTTTGTTACCCTTAAAAACCACCAGCTTTTAGCTGGTGTGTGCGTTTTAAAGCGTAGCAGTTAATACGTATAATAAAATCACCCCAATATAGAAAAGAGGTGATTTTGTTTGAGTAACGGAAGATTGTACCAGCTTAATCATTGCACATATCTTTGCCAATACCACTTGGTTTGGACATCCAAGTATCGGGGCAAAGTCTTAGCTGATGTCTTCATTAAACAA
>Ga0210051_1004056_pt1 | contig 14420 bp, 13 predicted proteins | sample CryGey092014_all_FD_185464 | JGI IMG/M metagenome (GOLD analysis project Ga0210051, IMG submission 185464) | Groundwater microbial communities from aquifer - Crystal Geyser CG23_combo_of_CG06-09_8/20/14_all (SPAdes) (version 2) | ecosystem: Environmental > Aquatic > Deep subsurface > Groundwater...
AGCTCTCAGCTATATAAACAAATCATGCTTGGAGCTTTTGAAAGGGTTTTTACAGTTACCCATGCTTATCGGGCAGAGCCCAGCGTTACCACTCGTCATCTCACCGAATATGTCAGTTTAGATGTTGAAATGGCCTTTATTGATTCTTGGACTGATTTGATGGATACCTGTGAGATTATAATGAGAAATATCTTTTCCGAAGTTCAAAAAAACTGTTCCAAAGAATTAAAATTATTTGGAGCAACTCTTCCAAAAATAGCTAAAAAAATCCCCCGCCTAAAGATGAGAGAGGCCCAGGAAATTATTTTTCAGAGAACAGGCAGAGATAATAGAAAAGAACCAGATTTGGAACCTGAAGATGAAAAAGAAATCTCTGATTTTGCCAAAGAAAAATATGGCTCAGAATTAATTTTCATTACCCATTTTCCAACAAAAAAAAGGCCTTTTTATACTTTTCCTGACCCGGAAGATCCAGAATATACTTTGAGCTTTGACCTTTTATGTCGAGGATTAGAGGTAGTGACTGGTGGCCAAAGAATTCACGATTACAAAATGCTCTTAAAAAATATCAAAAAGTGGGGATTGAAAATTAAAGATTTCAAATATTATTTACAGGCATTTAAATACGGCCTTCCTCCCGAAGGAGGATTTGCTATTGGTGCTGAAAGACTGGTGAAACAAATTCTGGGTTTAGAAAATATTCGCGAAGCCAGCGTCTTTCCCCGAGATATGATTAGAATTGACCAAAAGTTGTCTGCTTTACAGCCTAAAAAGCGAAAAAAATGAGCAAAACACTTAAATTTTTTTTAATTGCTTTTATTTTAAGTCTGCCTTTTTGGTGGGCGATAAATATTTTCCAGGAAAATCTAGAAAATTATTTTTATGCCCAAATTTCTCAGCCATTTCAGGAAATGGTTTTTGTCAAAATACCGGAAAAACCAAATTTGGAACTCCAGGCTAAATCGGTAATTTCAGTAAAAATCACTCCCAATGGCAAACAAAAAATCCTCTTTAAAAACAATATCAACCAGCCCCTTCCAATTGCTTCCCTGACAAAATTAATGACGGCGGTAATTGTTCTCGAAGATAAAAATTATGATTTTGAAAAGAGTTTAATTACCATTTCTAAAGCTGCGGCAAATCAAGAAAATGTCCCAAATTATGGAAATTTAGACAGAGAGATTGGAAAGAAATTTAGTTTAAAGCAACTTTTGGAGCTACTTCTCATCTATTCGAGTAATGACGCTGCTTTCGCTTTGGCTGAGTTTGTTGGAACTGAAAATTTTGCCCCAGTAGTAGAGCAAAGCTCACTACGGGGCTTCGTTGATAAAATGAATGAAAAAGCTCAGGATTTGGGGTTAGAAAATACTCATTTTATAAATCCCCACGGTCTTGACCCAGAAAATATTTCTTACAACCCAGAAAATCTAAAATATTTTAATTATTCCACTGCCAGAGATTTAGTAAAACTGGCTCAATATATATTAAAAGAGCATCCCTTAATTTTTGAAATTACCAGAAAAGAGCCTTTTTATTTACTTAAAGATGGAATTTTTGATTTATTCTTGCCCCAGGAAGTTATTGGCGGAAAAACTGGCTATACTGATGAGGCTGGCGGTTGCATCCTTTTTCTCTTTCGCAATGAGCGAGGAAGCATTTTTATTAATCTAATTTTAGGTGCTCCCTCAGCCTCAGCCAGGATTACTGAAATGCAAAAACTAATTGACTAGCTTAATCTATAATGACATTATTTACCTTTAATGTAATAAGGCTTTTAGTCTTCGCCGCTTTAGCGGCTGGAATTGCTTTTTTATTAGCACCAGTTTTAATCAAATTTTTTAATAAAATCCAATTTTGGAAGAAAGAGGCCAGAAAAAAAACGATTACCGGTGAAGAAGCGGAAGTTTTTTATGCTTTGCACAAAGAAAGAGAAATAACTGTTCCCCGGGGTGGGGGAGTGATAATCTGGTTTTCAGCTTTAATTGTTATATTTTTAATTTTTGGCCTATCTTTTTTAGCTCGGCCTTGGTGGTTTGAAAAATTAAATTTTTTGAGCAGAGCTCAAACCTGGCTTCCTCTTTTTACCCTAGTAGTGGCCTCTCTGGTCGGATTAGTTGATGATATCTTAACTGTCTATGGCAAAGGCAAATATATTGGCGGTGGATTGGGTTTTAAGCGTCGATTATTAATGGTTATTTTAATTGGTTTGATTGGAGGTTGGTGGTTTTACTTTCAATTGGGCTGGGACTCAATTCATATCCCTTTGCTTTTTAATTTTCCCGCCGGAATTGATTTGACTCTCGGCTACTGGATTGTCCCTCTTTTTATTCTGGTCATGGTTGCCTGTTGGTCAGGGGGAGTAATTGATGGATTAGATGGCTTGTCTGGCGGCGTTTTCGCTTCAATTTTTGGCGCTTTTTCTATTATTGCCTTTGCCCAAGGAAAGGCAGATTTAGCTACTTTTTGCACGACTATTTCGGGCACTCTTTTTGCCTTTTTATGGTTTAATATTCCTCCGGCCAGATTTTATATGGGAGAAACCGGAATTTTGGGATTAACTTCAACCATGGCCGTGGTTGCCTTTTTAACTGATTCCGTAGTGGTTTTGCCAATCATTGCTGGATTAATGGTAATTGAAGTTGGCTCAATAATTTTCCAACTTTTATCTAAAAAATTCAGAAAAAAGAAAATCTGGCTATCCACCCCAATTCATCATCATTTTGAAGCCCGGGGTTGGCCACATTATCAAATCACCATGCGTTTTTGGATAATCAGCATTGTCTTAGCCCTTTTAGGAGTGGCCATTCGATTAATGGGCTAATCAACACTAATCAACACCCGGTGTTGATTACCATGTAAAATGAGGTATGAATATTTGAAAAAGAAATATCCAAAATTTATTTACAAAAAATATTATTATAAAATTTCCAATAACAATTTAGAGATTGTTTTTGATTTTAAAATTGAGCCAGGTATTTCCTTTAAACCAAAAATAATTATTGAAAATATTAAGAAATCGCAAATAAAAAGGGTAGGAGTGGACTCCCCTAGGGTATTAAATAATTTAGTCTTTCATCTTGGCTTGATGGAAATTCCCAGTTATTGGAAGGCAACTTGCTCACCAGTAATCGAAATTCAAGCTGGCCAAATAAATCAAGAACAAATCAAGTGGTGGAAGGACTTAATAATCAAAGGTATGGGTCAGTTTTTTTATGAAAACAAAATCGACTTTCGAAAACCAACTTTCCTCAATATTTCTTCCACCAACGAGTCCGGGTCTCGTAATTATTACGAGTCCGGGTCTCGTGGAGATAAAATTTTGGTGCCAATTGGGGGAGGGAAAGATTCGGTGGTCACTTTAGAATTATTGAAACGAGCAAATAAGAATATTAAATGTTTTAGCTTAAATCCGACTGAAGTTGCTCAAAGAATATTGAAACTCGGGGGTTGTAAAGAGCCAATTATTGTGAGACGGGAAATTGATGAGAAATTATTAGAATTAAATCGAAAAGGTTTTTTAAATGGCCATACCCCTTTTTCAGCTTATTTAGCTTTCTTGAGTGTTTTGGCAGCAATGCTTTTTGATTATAAATATATTGCCTTTTCTAATGAAAGAAGCTCTAACGAGGGAAATGTAAAATATTTAGGAAAAATAATCAATCACCAATGGTCAAAAAGTTTTGAGTTTGAAGAAAAATTTAGGAAATACTCAAAAAAATATTTAACACCCGGAGTTGATTATTTTAGCTTTTTGCGTCCGTTGTATGAAATTCAGATAGCTAAATTATTTAGTAAATACCCAGAATATTTTTCTGCTTTTTTAAGTTGCAATGTTGCTTATCAAACCGCTTCTGGCACTAAAAAACCAATCAAAAAATGGTGTGGCAATTGCCCCAAATGTCTTTTTGTATTTGCAACACTTTATCCATTTGTCAGAGTAGGGGAGTTAATCAAAATTTTTGGCAAAAACCTTTTTGAAAATAAAAAACTTCTTTCAATAATGCAAGAATTAATTGGCGAAAAAAAATTCAAACCCTTCGAATGTGTCGGCACCAAAAAAGAAAGCCTAATCGCCTTTTATCTGTCTCTTTCTAAAATTACAAAAAATCAGCGATCACGTGATTTTCGTAAAATTCCTTTTCTCTTAAAATATTTCCAAAATAAAATCTTGCCAAAATACCCGAACTTGGAAAAAGAGTCAAAGAAAATTTTAGATTCCTGGAATAATCAACACAATTTACCGGAAGGTTTTGAAAAAATTTTAAAACACTCATTCGGCAATAACTAACGATCGTTACGTTAATTATCGCTGAACCACAAAACGCCCTATTCGAGAGGTGTTTTTGATTTTAAAAAACTTAAATTTGTGCTATTTTAGATATAGAATGCTAGAGAATCTTAAAGCCAAAAAAGTTCTAATTCTCGGTTTCGGGAGAGAGGGGAGGGATAATTTTAGATTTTTGAGGAAATTATTTCCGAGGAAAATCCTGGGAATAGGGGACAGATTAGAATTTAAAAAATTAGATAAAAAAGCCCAAAAATTAATCCATAACGAGAAGTTTTCTCGTTATATTAAGCTGCATCTGGGAAATAATTATCTTAAGGCATTGAAAAATTATGATGTAATAGTTAAGTCCCCGGGGATTCCTTTTAAGATATTATCGAGATCCGATCTCGATAAAGTTACTTCTCAGACGGAGATTTTTTTTGAGAATTGTCCAGGGAAAATTGTTGGAATTACTGGGACTAAAGGGAAAAGTACTACTGCTGCGATGATTTATAAAATTTTAAAGGAGGGTGGAGTAAAGACCCATTTGGTTGGAAATATTGGAAAACCAGTTTTAAATCTTTTATTTTCGGCCACTCCAAAAGATGTTTATGTTTATGAATTATCAAGTCATCAGCTTTACAATCTTAAAAGAAGCCCTCAAATTGCTGTTTTTTTAAATATTTTTCCAGAACATTTAGATTACTATCGAAATTTTAATGAATATGTAAAAGCTAAGGCGAATATTACTAAATATCAAACTAAAAAAGATTTTTTAGTTTATAACTCTGGCGATGAATTAGTTAGAGAGATTGCCAAAAAATCCCGAGCAGTGAAAATCCCAATTAAAGGAGAATATTACGAATTAAATAAAACCGCGGCAAAAAAAATTGGGAAATTGTTTAAAATTCCTTCAAAGGTTATTGAAAAATCAATCAGAGAATTTAAACCCCTACCTCATCGATTAGAATTAGTTGGCACTTTTAAGGGAATCACTTTTTATAATGATGCCTTATCAACCATTCCTGAAACTGCCATTTTAGCAATGGAGGCCTTGGGAAAAAGAGTTCAAACTGTTTTTTTAGGTGGTTTTGACAGAAAAATCGATTTTAAAAAATTGGCTAAATATATTTTAGAAAATAAAAATATAAAAAATTTGATTCTATTTCCAACCACTGGAGAGAAAATCTGGAAAGAAATTCTCCAAGAATCTAAGGGTAAAAAAGTACACGTCCCTTTTTTTGTTGATAATATGCCAGAGGCAGTAAAATTGGCTTATCAACATACCCAGCGAGGAAAAATTTGTTTACTGTCTTGTGCCTCAACCAGCTTCAGTATTTTCCGGGATTATAAAGAAAAGGGTAATTTATTCAAAAAATACGTAAAAAAAATTAGGGAAAAGGTGATATAATACATTAATGCGGGGTAAGCATTCTGATTATATTTTAGTTGGGGTGGTGGTTATTTTAATGGTTTTGGGGATTTTGATTTTGGCTAGTGTTTCGGCTGCTCTTTCGGTAGAAAGATTTGGTACCACTTATTATTATTTAAATCATCAATTATTATTCGGGTTATTACCCGGGTTAATTTTAGCTTTTTTAGCTTTTAGAATTCGCTTAGATCTTTTAAAGAAATGGGCTCCGGTTTTGCTTTTAATAAATCTGATTTTACTGGCAATGGTTTTTTTACCAAAAATTGGAGCAAGTTTAGGAGGAGCAGCCAGATGGTTAAATTTAGGCCCATTTTCCCTTCAACCAGCCGAATTTTTAAAACTAACTTTCATTATTTATTTAGCTGCCTGGTTAACCAGCCGGACCGAAAAGAAAAAGATATTCAGTCAAACTTTACTTGCTTTCTTAATAGTGATTGGTTTAATCAGTTTACTTTTGACTTTTCAACCAGATATTAGCACCCTGGGAGTAATTGTTGCTTCGGCAGCTCTAATGTATTTTTTGGCCGGAACTCCCCTTTGGCATAGTATTTTGATAATGGCCGCCGGATTGGGAAGTCTTTTAGCAATAATCAAACTTGCTCCTTATCGAGCGGCTCGTCTTTTGGTTTACTTTAATCCAGAAACAGATCCAATGGGAATTGGCTATCAAATAAAGCAGGCCTTGATTGCCATTGGCTCGGGAGGAATTTTTGGTTTAGGTTTAGGATTAGGAATGTTCCGCCAAACGTTTGGTTTTTTACCCGGTTTAATATCAGACTCGATTTTTGCCATTTTTGCTGAAGAGACTGGATTTTTGGGTAGCTCTATTTTAATTTTTCTTTTTTTATTATTTTTATGGCGAGGATTTAAAATTGGCAAAGTGGGAGAAGATAAGTTTTCAAAATTGTTAGCCTTAGGAATTACTTCCCGGATTATTATTCAGGCCTTTACCAATATCGGCTCAATGATAGGAATTTTACCCCTAACTGGAATCCCTTTACCATTTATCAGTTATGGAGGATCAGCGCTAATTTCAGAGTTAATTGGAGTAGGGATATTATTGAATATATCAAAAAGTACATGAAAATTTTATTTGCTGGTGGTGGTACTGCTGGCCACATTTTACCAATAATTGCCATTATCAGAGAAATCAGAAGGATTTACCCTGAAAAGGGCATTCAATTTTTTTATATTGGTCCGAAGGATGAGTTCGGCTCAATTTTACTTTCTCAAGAAGGAATAAAAGTAAAACAAGTTTTTTCTGGAAAAATTAGAAGGTATTTAGGATGGAAAAGTTTTTTTCAAAATCTGGGAGATTTCTTCTTTAAAATTCCCTTTGGTGTTCTCCAGGCCTTTTTTTACCTCTTCTTTTTAGCCCCAGATTTAATTTTTAGCAAAGGAGGGTTTGGCTCAATTCCGGGAGTAATTTCTGGTTGGATATTAAGAGTGCCAATTTTTCTTCACGAATCAGACCTTAGCCCTGGCCTGGCCAACCGATTCCTGGCCAGATTTGCTCGAGAAATTTTTGTCTCTTTTCCAGTCCAAAAAACTGAGTATTTTTCGCCAAGAAAAATGATTTTGGTTGGTAATCCAATCCGAAGAGAAATTTTAGAGGGTAAAAAAGAAGAGGCAATTTCACTTTTTAAATTAACTTTAGAGAAACCAGTAATTTTAATTTTGGGTGGCTCTCAGGGAGCTCAAAGAATTAATGACCGAATCTTGGAAATTTTGCCAGAATTTTTAAAGAATTTTGAATTAATTCATCAATGTGGAGAGAAAAATTTCAAAGAAGTTAAGGCTGAAGCAAAGGTAATGATTACTCCTGATTTGGAAAAATACTATCATCTTTTTTCCTTTTTAAAGGAAGAAGAATTAAAACAGGCTTGTCAGGCCGCCGATTTAATTGTTTCCCGGGCTGGTTCCGGAAGTATTTTTGAAATTGCCGCAATGAATAAACCTTCTATTTTAATTCCTTTACCCGAGGCTGCCCAGAATCATCAAATAAAAAATGCCTATTGCTATGCCGAAAATGGAGCCTCAATAGTAATCGAAGAGGCAAATTTTACCGCCCATTTTTTCTTAGAAAGGCTAAAATATCTTTTCTCCCATCCTTCAGAGTTAGAAAAAATGAAAGTTGCAGCTAAAGAGTTTTCAAAACCAGAGGCAGCTAAGATAATTGCTAGCTACTTAGTGGAAAGTTTGACAAAATGAGAAAAAATGTCAGAATGGAATTATGATGATAGATGAAGAGTTTAAATTCATAAAACCTGGAGAGGTTCGAGTTAGAATTGCTCCTGCTCCTACCGGAGCCCTCCACATTGGCCTGGCCAGAACTGCTCTTTTTAACTATCTCTTTGCCAAAAAATCTGAAGGGGTTTTTATTTTGAGAATCGAAGATACTGATCCAGAGCGGTCAAAACTGGAATTTGAAAAAGACATTTTGGAAAATCTAAAATGGTTAGGAATTGAATGGGATGAGGGTCCAGATATTGATGGTCCCTATGGTCCTTATCGCCAAAGTCAAAGATTAGAAATTTATCAAAAATACTTAGAAAAATTGATATCTGAAGAAAAAGCTTATCATTGTTTTTGTTCAGAAGAGGAATTAGAGGCCCAGAGACAGTATTTGCTTTCAATTGGCCAGCCTCCTCTTTATAGTGGGAAATGTCGAGATTTGCCTCCAGAAACAGTAAAAAGATATTTATCGGAAGGAAAAAGCTCGATTATTAGATTTAAAACTCCTTTAAAAAAAATAGGGTTCAATGATTTAATTCGGGGTAAGGTAGAATTTGATGCTGCTTTAATTGGAGATTTTGCTATTGCTAAAACCATATCTTCCCCTCTCTATAATTTTGCCTGCGTGATTGATGATTTTGAGATGAAAATCAGCCATGTCCTTAGGGGAGAAGAGCATATTTCCAATACTCCAAAGCAAATTTTAATTCAGGAAGTCCTTGATTTTCCCAGGCCAGAATATGCCCATTTACCATTAATTTTAGGACCAGATCGAAGTAAATTAAGCAAAAGGCACGGAGCAATAGCTATTTCAGAATATCGAAAGCAAGGTTATTTGCCAGAAACAATAGTCAATTTTATTGCCTTTTTAGGCTGGAATCCGGGAACAGAGAGAGAAATCTATTCAATGGCCTCTCTGATAAAAGAGTTTTCCTTAGATAGATGCCAAAAAGGGGGAGCAATTTTTAATATTAAAAGAATGGATTTTTTAAATGGGTTTTATATTCGCCAGAGATCGGTTGAGAAATTAACCGAAATTTGTTTGCCTTATTTAATTGAGGCAGGACTAATTGAGAAAGTATGAATCCCGAAGACTACAACCCGCCCACCTCATCCTCCCACCCCGACAAGTCGGGGCGGGCCCCTTTAAAACTTTTTGAGGAAAAAGAGGCGGAATTTAAAATCAAAGAGACCGATGAGCGGATTACTTTAGATTGGTTAGAAAAAATTGTTTCAATTTATCAGGAAAGAATAAAAAAACTTTCAGAAATTTCTCAACTGACTGATTTTTTCTTCAAAGAAAAATTAGAATATGATAAGAATTTATTAAAATGGGGGGAAATGACCGAAAAAGAAATAAAAAATTCTCTTGACAAATTGGAAAAAATATTTTCTAAAATAAAAAGTGGGGAATGGAATAAGGAAAATTTGGAAAAAATATTAATGCCAGAGGCTGATGAATTTGCTAAAAAGCTTGGCAAGATGGGGGATAGGGGATATCTTTTATGGCCTTTGAGAGTGGCCCTAACTGGAAAAGAAGCCTCAGCCGGCCCTTTTGAAATTGCTGAAATCTTAGGAAAAGAAAAAACAATTAAGAGGATAAAGGAGGCTAGGGGACTATTATGAAATTCAAAATTCAAAATTCAAAATTCAAAATTTTAATTAACGTTTTATTAATTCTTGGTTTATTGTTGCCGAGTTTTTCTTTTGCTCAGGAAGCTCCAATTACTCTACCGGAAACTTTAGAAGAAGCCAAAGAAATGGGGGAAAGGGCTGCTAAAGAAACCATAGAACGCTTACCAGGAATTTTAGAAAAAATTTGGAAAGAAGAAGTTCTGCCAATTTGGCAAAGGATGTATGATTGGTTTATGACCAATGTCTGGCCAAAGGTTGAGAGCTGGTTCAAAAAAGAAGTGGAGCCCCGGGCTAAAGAAGAAATTGAAAAGAGAAAGCCAATTATCGAGGAAGAATTTAAAAAAGAAAAAGAAGAATTAAAAGAAGAAGTGCCAGAAGTCACCAAATCCCTCTGGGAAAAATTTAAAGAACTAATTAAATAATGAATTACGCGAATTAGGACGCGAATTTTATGCGAATTATATGCGAATAATGGCAGGGGAGTAGTAATTTGCCCCTTGACATAGGCCTTTGGCCTATTTTATTATTAAGGTAGAAAGGGTCGCATAATTATACTTAAGCGTTTATTAATATAGGTAATCTTTTATGGAAAGGGATTCAAAACCTATCCCCTCTCATTTGTCAGATTTTCTGGACTGGCTTGAGATCGAAAGAGGTTTATCTTCTAAATCTCAGGAAAATTACGCCAGATTTTTAAAAAAATTTTTGGATTGGTTAAAAATAAACAATCTTGAAGATTTAAAACCTCATGAGTTAACCTCCGACCATATCCGGAAATACCGCCTTTTTCTCGCTCGCCAATATATTCCTAAAACAAGAAAATCCCTAAAAAAGTCAACTCAGAGCTATTATTTAATCGCTTTGAGATCTCTTTTGAACTACTTTGCCGACCGAGATATTTTATCTTTGCCAGCTGAGAAAATAAAATTAGCTAAGGATAAAGGGGAAAGACAAGTTCGTTTTTTGAATTTAGACCAATTAGAAAAACTATTTTCAGCCCCTAATATCTCTAAAGTTCAAGGTCTGAGAGATAGAGCTATGCTAGAAACTCTTTTCTCTACTGGAATGAGAATAGCGGAATTAGTTGCTTTAGATCGAGAACAAATTAAAATAAAACCTGCCCAAGGGGAGTTAGAACTTTCAATTATTGGAAAGGGCGGGAGAATTCGAACTGTTTATTTTTCAGAACGCACCCTAATTTGGTTAAAAAAATATCTCGAAACCAGAAAAGATAAAGAAAAAGCTCTGTTTATTAATTATCGAACTAAAAAAGGAGCTTCTAGAAGATTAACTCCTCGTTCAATTGAAAAAAATATAAAAAAGTATGCCATCCTTGCTGGTTTACCATTAACAACAACTCCTCATGTGATGAGGCATAGCTTTAGTACGGACTTACTCAGTCAAGGAGTAGATATAAGAACCCTTCAAGAATTCCTGGGCCATAAAAGTATTGCTGCTACTCAAATTTATGCTCACGTTACCAGTAAACGCCTCCGCGAAATTCATCGAAAATTTCACAGCGGAAGGAAATTGAAAATGTAAATATTTATATAACTTATATAAAATGGAGCGTGAAAAGAAATTAATATTGCCAGGAAATTATATAGCAGGTTTCGTTGATGGCGAGGGTTGTTTTTCTTTATTTTATCGAAAAGATATAAAAAAATTTAAGAAATCACAAAAAATATATTACGAATGGAAGGCTTGTTTCGCGATTGTCAGCAGAATTGATGATACAGATTTGTTAAAAAATATTAAAGATACATTAAATGTGGGGAATCTTTATTTTGGTAGAAGATCGATTCAATTCCGCGTATCAAATTTAGATGAATTATATAATGTTATAATGCCATTTTTTAAGAAATACAAACTCCGTGGCAAAAAAAGAGAAGATTTTAAATTATGGTCTGAGGCTGTAACTATTTTATACAATCAGAAATTAAAAGAAGGAAAAATATTAAAAGGCTTGTATAGATTTAGAAAAAAAGATTGGAATAAAAAAGAGCTCACCAGACTAAATGAAATTAGAGAGGAAATGAAAAAATATAAGAGCACGAGATCTGGATTTAAATACTCTCCTATTTAATTTTTTATAATACAATAAATACAATACTTAATTATAAGGCCTATCTCACTCGAAAATTTCATCCCCTTAAAGAGTAAAATGATAATAAATTAATAGAATTTACCCGTAGTTAAAACTATCATTACTCCCCTATTTCTTCCCAGTTTTATATGAAAAATAAGGCAAGAGCCCGAAATCCCTACTATTTAAGCCTATTTTTAGCCATTTTTAGCCCCTAGAAGCCCCTCTGAGCCATTTTCCCGCCAAAAAGACATAATTGCCTCTTTCCCTCAAAAAGCCTTTAAAAACCGTTAGGGAAGCTAACGGTTTTCTCTCATCTCCCAACCGTCGCACGGGCGGGGGCTTGATTTTTTGTTATTTATCATTAAAATAAGGAGAGGAATAATATCTGCTCTTTGACATTAGAGAGCTCGAATCATCTAAAGAAGGAGGGGTTAAATGTTCGAGTTAGAAAAATATTTGGATTGTCTTACTCACAAGAAAACACCTGACAGTGCTGCGCGAAGACGAAAACCGTCTGAGTCAGATGAGGACCAGTGGATGATGATACGCGGGGGTAATTTTTCCGTCGATGCCTCAGGGAAAATCGCTACCAGTAAAGCACTGAGGAGACTTGGTGCTAAAACCCAGGTTCTCACGGCAAATATCAATGCCCACGTGCGGAAGCGTCTCACCCATACCTTCGAAGTGGCCAATATCGCCACCGTCATTGCCAGGATTCTGGGGCTTAATGAAGATTTGTGCCGCGCGATTGCTTACGGTCACGACATCGGGCATGCGCCATTCGGGCATCTTGGCGAAGCCTTTATTTCCGAAATTACTGGTAAAGAATTTCGCCATGCAACATTCGGGGCTGTTATGGCCCAGCATATCGAACGCCAAGGTGAAGGATTAAATTTAACCCATCAAGTTCTGGAAGGGATTTTAGCCCACTCTGGAAGCGGCGATGTCTTACCAGAAACCAAGAATGGAAAGATTTCCGCAGAAGCCAAGGTGGTAAGGTATTCTGACAAAATCAGTTTTACCTTGGCCGACATTAACGACATTTTCAGAAGAACGAGGGTTTTAGATCTCGGTGCTTTCCCTCAAATCGAGAGATTACTTCGCCTGTGTGGAAATAACCAACGCGAACGAGTGGCATTCTGCGTCGAGGGTCTTTGCCGGGAATCAGCAGAAAGAGGCGAGGTTTCTTTTACGACATCCGAGTCAGCGCAGATTTTTGCCGAATTCAAGCATAATATGGATAAAGTTTACAAATTGGTTAATCTGCAAAACAACGCTGAAATTCTGGGGAGAATCTATTCGTTCTTATCTAAAACTGCCTTAATTGGAGATGCTAATCCCGCAATCGTCCTGGCCCTTATGACTGACGATGATGTCCTCTATTTGTATAGGAAGGACTGTATTAATGTCAGGGACTTCCAGGACTGTTCGGTAGCTGAAATCGTTGGAGGCCTAAGCGGTAAAAAACTGGATTTCTCCAACCCAGATTTGGACTGGTAAATTTAGATTGGCAACTAGGCAGGACAATAATGGGGGCTCTTCAGCCCCCTTTTAATTTTTCAACAAAAAAACCGTTAGTTCCCCTAACGGTTTCCTCTCATATGCTCAATGAATCTTTAATTCATTTCGACCTTCGGTGAATCTTCAATTCACCTCGGTATTAAATGTCGCACAATATTATAGCTAGTCTCTATTTTCAACTGATGGAGCCAAATTGGTTAATCTCCAAAATCAGCCTCTTTTGTGGGTTATAAAAGCTAACCCAAGAAGTACCTAAATCGTGAGAAGTACTGAAGGCTGAGATTCCGTTCCTGGTTTTCAGCTGACCGCCTTTCATAACTTCGATTTTCCCTTCGCTGGGAAAAAGTCTCAGGATAGCATTCCAATTAAGATTGATTGCCCAGCCATTTTGATATTTAATTAATTTATTATTCGGGCAAGGAACGCAACTTCTCCAAGCTTTGCTCTGAAAGTGTGAACATAAAGATTGATAAATTATTACAGCCACTCTTTTGACATCTCTTTCGGTAACAACTCTAAAGGCCATTGTCTTTCCCTTTTTTTGATTGTTAATGTTCGGTTGCAATTTTCACCTCCTTTATTGCGTTATAAAATCAGTAAAAAATCGTCGTAATTTAAAGAGGGGTAAAAACTAAAAGATGAGGAGTCTTTTGTCCCTGAGGTCAACTCAGGGTTTTTCTTTTAAGCGCCGAGTCTTCTTTCTCTTTTTGAGTAGTCTTGAATTATTTTTTCAAATTCTTTTGAGAAAAATCAGGAAAAAGAGTTTTGGTAAAATAAAGCTGGGAGTAAGTAATGTCCCACATCATAAAACCAGCTGAAAGATGTGGGTCTCCTTGACAGCCAGTTCTAATCACTAAATCAACCGGTGGCAAATCTTTTGTCCAGAGATTTTCCTTAATTAAATTTTTAGTAATTTTTACTGGATTTCCGCCGGTTTTTTTGGCAATTTTCTCAATACAATCTAACATCTCGTCTGTTCCATCATAAGCAATGAGAAAAGTCGAAAAATATCTATTGTAATTTTTTGTTGCTTCAATGGCTTTTTCAATTGCTTCTTGGCTTTTTTTTGGCAAAATTTCTCTCCAACGGCCTAAAACATTAATTCTAACTTTGTTTTGATGAACCCTTTTATCATTTAGTACCTTCTTAAATCGCTCAGTATAGACCTTAAATAAAAAATTAACTTCAGTTTTTGACCTTTTAGTTAAATTATCATAAGAACCTCCCCAAAAGGTAAAATA
>Ga0210051_1004059_pt1 | contig 14411 bp, 16 predicted proteins | sample CryGey092014_all_FD_185464 | JGI IMG/M metagenome (GOLD analysis project Ga0210051, IMG submission 185464) | Groundwater microbial communities from aquifer - Crystal Geyser CG23_combo_of_CG06-09_8/20/14_all (SPAdes) (version 2) | ecosystem: Environmental > Aquatic > Deep subsurface > Groundwater...
AGATTTTGTAAAAAGGGAACAAAAAATCCTTTTTTTATCGACGATGAAAATGGAAAATGAAATCATTTCTGATTTTGATGGGAAAGCGAAAGAAATTTTAGTTAAAAAAAATCAAGAAGTAAAAGAGGGAGAGACTTTAATTATTTTAGAGTAATTCAAAATGCGAGATCCGGAATTTAAAATTAAAAATTTTAAAAAAATTTCTTCAACTAATCAGAAAGCTAAAAAATTGGCGTTCAATGGAGCTGCACCTTGGCTGGTTGTAGTGGCTGAAAAACAAATCGCTGGCTATGGCAAAGAAAAAGTTCCCTGGTTCTCTCCCCAAGGAGGGCTCTATTTCTCAATTATTTTACCAAAAAGCAAAGTCGATGAACATTCGTTCATCTCCACCCGTCGCCCCCTCTTCGGTGAAGAGAGGGCTCGGGTAATTGAAGATTTACAAACCCTGACTATTTTAGCAGCTTTTATTGTCGCCAAAGTGATTAAAGAGAATTTTAACTTAGAACCTTTTATAAAACTACCCAATGATGTCTGGGTCAATGGTAAAAAAATTGCCGGTATTCTGACTGAGAATGTTATTGGTCAAGAGGTAAAACTATCAGTGATCGGGATTGGTTTAAATACCAATATTGAAAAATTCCCAAAAGAGTTGGAAAACCGGGCCACTTCACTTAAAATAGAATTAGGAAGAGAGGTGAACAATGAAAAGATTTTAAAGAAAATCGTTAAAGAATTAAAAGAGCAACTAAAAACTATTAGCGAATAAACCGAAGCCGTTGTACGAATTTACGAATCTTCGGCTTCGGCTACGAATAATTACGAATAAGGTATTCGTAGATTCGTAGATATTCGTAATTCGTAGGGCTTATGGATTACAAAAAGGAAATCGAAAAATTAAATTCAAAACGAGCCGAGCTTGAAAAACCTGAATTTATTGAGAAACAACATCAAAGAGGAAAACTTACGGCCAGGGAAAGGATTAGTTTGCTCCTCGACCCGGAAAGTTTTACCGAGCTTGACCCCTTTGTTGAAAGTCGTTTTAATATCTTGGGTTTGGACCGAAAAAAATTTCCCGGCGATGCCGTAATTACTGGTTTTGGAAAAATTAATAATCGCCAGGTTTATCTTTATAGCCAAGACTTTTCTAAAATGGGAGGATCTCTGGGCGAGATGCACGGTAATAAAATTGTCAAAGTCATTGAGCTTGCCCAAAAGACTGGTTCTCCTATTATTGGAATAATTGATTCCGGTGGAGCTAGAATCCAGGAGGGAATTTCGAGCCTTGATGGTTACGCCGCTATTTTTCGCTCCACAATTAAGGCCTCCGGGGTTATTCCTCAAATTACCGTCATCGCCGGTCCCTCAGCTGGTGGCGCTTCCTATACTCCCGGATTATCCGATTTTGTTTTTATGGTTGAGGGAATTTCTCAGATGTATATTACTGGCCCCGAAGTAATTAAAGCGGTAACCGGTGAGAAGATTTCTTTTGATGAGTTGGGCGGAGCCGCTATCCATAGTCTAAAAAGTGGCTGCTGCCATTTTGTTTTTAAAAATGAACAGGATTGTTTCGCCGGAGTCAAAAGACTCCTTTCTTATCTTCCCCAGAACAATCTGGAGGACCCGCCCAAGCAAAAAAGTTTCCTCTCCGAATTGTTTGAAAGAGAAAATTATAATTTATTAAAAATAGTTCCCGAAAAGGAAGAGAAAGGTTACGATATGAAAGAAGTAATCCAGGAAATTTTTGATAAAGGTACCTTTTTTGAAATTCAATCTGGTTTTGCTGCCAACGTCATCACAGGATTTTGCAGACTTTCTGGTCAGGTAGTGGGGATTATTGCTAACCAAACAAAATTTATGGCCGGCACCCTCGACATTGATTCTTCAGATAAAGTAGCCCGTTTCGTTAGATTTTGCGACGCCTTTAATATTCCTTTAATCAATCTGGTTGATACCCCCGGCTACCTTCCCGGAGCCGACCAAGAACACCGAGGGATAATTCGCCATGGAGCAAAAGTTCTTTATGCTTTCGCTGAAGCCACTGTTCCTAAGATTAGTTTGATTTTAAGAAAAGCTTTTGGTGGGGCCTATATTGCTCTGGCTTCCCGTGAGCTTGGTTACGACAAAATTATTGCCTGGCCTTCGAGTCAGATTGCCGTAATGGGGCCAGAGCAGGCAGTGAAAATTATTTATAAAAAAGAAATAGCCGAAAGTAAAGAACCCAAAAAACTGGAGAGGGAAAAAATTCAAGAGCTAAAGGAATTATTCCTTAACCCTTACCAGGCAGCAAAATTAGGTCAGGTTGATATGATAATTCATCCCAAAGATACCAGAACCATTTTAATTAAGTGCCTGGAATCACTTTTGAATAAAAGAGAAGGTAAAATCGCCAGAAAGCACGGCAACATCCCCTTATAAAATTTCTAATTTCTAATTTCTAATTTCTAATGTCTAATCTTTTTTTAATTTTAATCTTTATTGTAGCTTACTTGTTGGGGTCTTTCCCTACTGCTTATTTGATTGTTAAAAAATTTACTGGTCAGGATATTAGAAAAATTGGAACCGGTAATGTAGGAGCAATGAACGTTTCCCGGGCTACGGGTAAGGGTAGTTTGTTTTGGTTGACGGTAGCTATTGATGCAGGAAAGGGAGCTTTAGCAGTATTAATCCCTCAGTGGTTAGCTTTCCTGGGACATGACTTAGTTTTAGGTATTACCTTAGCTGGTTTTGGAGCAGTTCTGGGACATTGTTATCCTGTTTTTTTAAAATTCCAGGGTGGTAAAGCTCAGGCCTCTTTAATCGGCATTTTAGGCGTTTTGAATTGGCAGTGGTTGTTAATTCCCTGGGGAGGAGTGGCTATTATTTCCATTTTAGCTTCAGGTTATCTCTTTTTGGGCCAATTTTTAGGGACAATTTCTTTGCCTATTATTGCCTATTTTTTGGCACCTAAATATTTCTGGCTTTGTGTCTTGATGGCCATTCCTATTTTTATTAGACAATGGCCAAGGTTTATTCCTATGTTAAAAGGAGAAGAACCAAAATGGTTTTGGAAAATACGAAAAGAAAAAAAATCGGATTAGTGACAGATGACATTTGTTCTTTGCCAGAAAAACTGGTTAATCAATATCAGATAGAAATTGTTAAAACCAAGTTATTTTTCCCTGAGTGGGAGAAATTTCCTGAGAGAAATCTCTATCAGATGATGAAAGAAACCAAAGCCACTCCCAAAACCTCTGCTCCCTCGCCTGGAGATTATTTGAAGGCCTATAAAAAAGTTCTTGAAAGGCTTGAAAAAGTATTAGTTATTACTTTAACTTCTAAACTTTCGGCTACCTATAGTTCAGCCCGACAGGCCAAGGAACTGATGTCTGATCCTTCAAAGATTATCATATTTGATTCTTGGCAAGCCTCGGTTCCAGAAGGACTTTTAATATTAAAAGCTGCCGAGTTAATTAAACAAGGTAAAAACATTGAAGAAATTGTAAAAACTCTTGAAAACCTCAGAGAAAAAGTTAAACTTTTTGGCTTTCTGGAAACAACCTATTGGGTAGAGAAAATTGGCAGGATGAGCCATTGGCAGGCAACTGCTTTTAAGGTTTTAAAAGGATTAGGGGTCCAGCCAATGATTGGAATTAAAAAAGGAAAGGTCGGTTTAACCGGTTTTAATTTTTGGACTAAAGATGTTTTTAAAGCCCTCTTTAATCAACTGAGGCATCAGGCAAAAAAAGCAAAAAAAATCCAGGTAGGAATAAATTATACTGATAATATTGATTTAGCCTATAAATTAAAAGAAAAAGTGGAAAAAGAACTAGGGGCAGAGGTTCTTTTTATTTCTTTAGCTCCTCCTATTGTTGGAGCAAATTCTGGACCAGGCACTTTACTTGCCGGTTGTCTACCAATAGTATGATTTCCATTTATTCAATTTTAATAATTATTTTGGGTTATCTTTTAGGTTCTATTCCCTTTGGCTATTTAATTTCTAAGTTTTCAGGTAAAGATATTTTAAAAATCGGCTGGAAAAAAACTTCGGGCTCCAATGTTTTTAGAAATGTTGGTAAATGGCAAGGAGCTTTGACTGGCATTTTAGATGTTGGGAAAGGTTTTTTTGCCGTCTGTTTAGCTCAAAAATTAGGACTGTCAAGCGAAATTCAGATTTTTTCTGGAGTGGCGGCGGTTACTGGTCATAACTGGTCTTGTTTTTTGAAGTTTGCCGGCGGAAGAGGAGTGGGAACTTTTATCGGCGCTGCTTTAGCCTTGGCTCCAAAAGTTTTAGGCTTTTCTTTAATTCCCTTTGTTCTTTTGAGTTTAATCTGGAATGCTGCCATTGGCACTTTTTTTCTTTTTCTTGGAGCCATTTTTCTTTCAATTTATTTTAATCAATTTGAGATAGCTGGAATTTTCTCAATCCTATCTATAGTTCCGATTTGGATTAAAAGATTGAGCCCAATCGAAGAGATTAAAAAAACAGAAAATAAAGCAGCCTTGATTAGAAATCGATTTATCTTTGATAATAATTTTCTCTGTTTAGATTTAAGGATAAAGAGGATTTTTAAGCGCTTGACAAAAAAACAACCTTTGATAAAATATAAATAGTCCGTTTCAAGCGGACACTATTTTTATGGACATAAAAAGTTTTACCTCGGCTATTGCCCAAATTGCTGAAGAAAAAGGAATTTCTTCAGAAAAAGTTTTGGAAGGCATTGAAATGGCAATTGCCGCCGCCTATAAAAAAGATTATGGGAAAAAGGGGCAAGTGATTAAAGCTAAGCTTGATTCTGAATCAGGTGAAGTTAAATTTTGGCAGGTAAAATTAGTAGTTGATGAAAAGATGATTTATTCTGAGAGCGAGCTTCTGGAAGGAGAGAAGCTGAAGAAGAGGACAAAGTCCTCTTCGCCTACCGAGCTTTCAGAAATGAAAGCGAAGGTGGAGAAGAAGAGGGCAGAGCCCTCTTCGCCTACAGAGGAACTAGAAGAAGGCAAAGAGAAGGTTAGGTTCAATCCGGAAAAACACATTATGCTAAAAGAGGCAAAGAAAATTAAACCGAAAATTAAAGCTGGTGAAGAGTTGGAGATTACCCTGAGAGCTCAAAAGGATTATGGTCGAATCGCTGCCCAAACCGCTAAACAAGTAATAATGCAGCGGCTCAGAGAAGCCGAAAGGGAGAGTATTTTTGAAGAGTATAAATCAAAAGAGGATCAAATTGTTTCTGGTATCGTCCAGCGAATTGAAGGTAAAAATGTTTTTTTAGATATTGGTAAAACCTTAGGAATTTTAAGTAGAGAAGAACAAGTTCCCGGAGAATTTTATCGACCAGGGCAAAGGCTAAAAGTTTTTGTTTTGAAAGTTGAGGAAACCCCCAGGGGCCCAGTAGTTTTTTTATCCCGGGCCTATCCAAAATTGATTTCAAAACTTTTTGAATTAGAAGTGCCCGAAGTTTCTGCCGGGTCAGTAGTTGTTAAATCTATTGCTCGAGAAGCGGGATCCAGATCGAAAATTGCAGTAGCCTCAAATATAAAAGAAGTCGATCCAATTGGATCCATGGTTGGTCAGAGGGGAACGAGGGTGATGGCAGTAATTAATGAATTAGGAGGAGAGAAAATTGATATTATTGAATATTCTGAAGACCCAGAAAAATACATTATTAATTCTCTATCTCCAGCCAAAGTTTTGGAGGTAAAAATTATGCCCAAAAACAAAGCCCTGGCCATTGTGCCTGAAGATCAATTATCTTTAGCTATTGGTAAAAATGGTCAGAATGTCAGATTGGCTGCTAAACTTACTGGCTGGAAAATAGATGTCCGAAGCCCAGAGGCGATAGAAAAACCTAAAACTAAAAAAACAGTTAAAACTTAAATATGCTTTTTCTTCCCATTATTGTTTCAATCTTCAGTTTAGTATTCGCCCTTTTTTTAATCCGCGAGGTTAGAAAGGCTCCTTCTGGTTCGGGTAAAATGATTGAAATTTCCTTAGCCATTAGAGAAGGGGCAATGGCTTTTTTGAAAAGGCAATACAAAACCGTCGGGTTAGTGGCTATCTTTTTATTTTTTATTCTCTGGAACTTCCTGGGCCTTAAAAGTGGCTTCGGGTTTTTATTGGGAGCTACCGCTTCGGCTTTGGCTGGGCTTCTGGGGATGATGGTTTCTACCCGGGCCAATTCAAGAGTGGCCGAAGCAGCCAAAAAAGGATTGAAACCGGCTTTCAATCTGGCTTTTAAAGGAGGTTCGGTTACGGGATTTTTGGTGGTAGGCCTGGGACTTTTAGCGGTTTCCGGTTTTTATCTTTTGACTCAGGATTTGGCAGCCTTAATTGCTCTGGGTTTCGGGGGCTCTTTAATTTCAGTTTTTGCTAGATTGGGCGGAGGAATTTACACTAAAGCAGCTGATGTCGGAGCCGATTTAGTTGGCAAAATTGAAAAAGGAATTCCTGAAGATGATCCTCGAAATCCAGCTGTAATTGCCGACCAAGTCGGAGATAATGTTGGAGATTGTGCCGGAATGGCAGCTGACCTTTTTGAAACCTATGTCGTGACCATCGTGGCAGCCATGGTTTTAGGTCAACTGTTATTTCCCAATTTGCCTCAGGCAGTTTTCTTACCTTTAATTTTAGCTTCTTTAGCCATTTTGGCCTCAATTATTTCCACTTTTTTTGTTAGATTGAAAAAGCAGAATATTATTTTTACTCTTTTTAAGGGTTTAATTGTAGCCGGGATTTTATCAGCCGCTGGTTTTTTGCCAATAATTTTTCAAGCGGCCAAAGATTTTCAAACACCGGTAATTAATCTTTATTTACCGGCTTTGGTTGGCCTTTTAATTGCCGGCTTTATTTTTTTAATTACTGATTTTTTTACTTCAAAAAAATATTCGCCAGTAAAGTCAATTGCTCTAGCTTCTCAATCAGGTCATGCTACTAATATCATTGCTGGACTTTCCATTGGAATGAAATCAACCATTTTACCAGTGATTTTAATTTCGGCTGGCATCTTAATCAGTTTTGCTTTGGGGGGGATGTATGGATTGGCCATTGCTGCTGTCTCCATGCTATCTTTAACTGGCCTAATTATTGCCCTAGATTCTTATGGACCGATTACTGATAATGCTTCAGGGATATCAGAAATGGCCGGCCTGCCCGAAGAGAATAGAAAAATTACCGATGCCTTAGATGCTGTGGGCAATACCACTAAAGCCACCACCAAGGGGTATGCGATTTGCTCAGCTGGTTTGGCCGCTTTAGTTTTGTTTTCTGCCTATACTCAGGAATTGGAAAATTTGGGGGCGAAAATCCAGTTTCCTCTTCAAGACCCAAAGGTTTTAGTTGGCTTATTTATTGGTGGAGCGGTAGCTTATTATTTTGCTGCTTTGGCCATGTCAGCCGTCGGAAAGACAGCTTCAAAAGTGGTTGAGGAGGTGAGGAGACAATTTAAAGAAATCAAAGGACTAATGATAGGTGAGGCTAAACCGGAATATGGAAGATGCGTTGATATTGTTACTGCTGCTGCCTTAAAAGAAATGATATTCCCAGCTTTGCTGCCAGTAATTGTCCCAATTTTAGTTGGTTTTATTTTGGGACCTCAGGCCCTGGGAGGGGTTTTAATTGGCAGTATCATTGTCGGAATATTTATTGCTATTCAGATGACTTCGGGGGGAGCAGCCTGGGATAATGCCAAAAAATATATTGAGGAAGGAAATTTAGGAGGAAAAGGAAGCTTTGCTCATCAGGCCGCCGTAACCGGCGACACCGTCGGGGATCCTGCGAAAGACACTGCAGGGCCGGCTATCAACCCAATGATTAAAGTATTAAACATTGTCGCCTTGCTTATTGTCAGCTTTTTGATATAATCTTAGTTAGAGGACGGGCCTCTATCAGCTTATGAATCTTATTCCAACCGTTATTGAAAAATCTCAATTTGGGGAAAGGGCTTATGATATTTATTCCCGGCTTTTGAAAGAAAGAATTATTTTTTTAGTTGGTCCAATTTCCGATATCGTAGCCAATTCAATCATTGCCCAGATGTTATTTTTAGCTTCCAAAGACCCAAATAAAGATATCCAGATTTACATTAATACTCCCGGAGGTTCAGTTACGGCGGGCTTGGCAATTTATGACACTATGCAATATGTTAAATGCCCTATTTCGACAGTTTGTGTTGGTTTAGCCGGTTCAATGGGAGCAACTTTGTTAGCCGCTGGAGCTAAAGGGAAAAGATTTGCTCTGCCCAATGCCGAGATTTTGCTCCATCAGGTAGCTGGGGGAGTAACAGGGGAGGCAGTGGAAATTGAAATTACGGCGAAACAAATTCTTAAAATTAAAGATAAATTAAATAGAATTTTAGCCAAACATACTGGTCAACCTTTGGAGAAAGTAGAAAAAGACACTGACCGGGATTTTTATTTGTCAGCCGAGGAATCTAAAGAATACGGAATTATTGATGAGGTAATAAAAACTAAAGCTCAATGAATCTCCGATTCATTTCGATCTTCGATAAATTTCCAATTTATCTTGATGCTCAATGAGTCTTTGACTCATTTCGCACCTTCAATGAACCAATGGTTCATTTCAATCTTCGATCTTCGATGAATTTTCAATTCATCTCGGTGAATAAGCTATAATAAATCAAAGGTCGGGATAATAATCTATATATAGATATGAAAAAAAATCAAATTATAATTTTAGTCGTTGTTATCATTTTAATTTTTGGAGGGATTATTGGCTGGGCCTTAGTTCAAAAATCAAAAATTCCTGTTGGAGAAGAAGTCACTCCAGAAGAAGAAGTTGAGGAAGTGTTTAGCTTATCAGCTGTAGTTTTAAGTGTTAATGCTGAAAATAATTTTTTAATGGTAAAACCAGCTGGTGAAGAAAAAGAAATCAGAGTTGTTTTATCAGATACCACCAAACTAATTAAATTAGAATTCCCTTTTGACCCCAAAAATCCTCCAAAAGAAGCTACCTTTACTCCGACACAGACCGAAATAAAAATTTCCGATTTCAAGGCAGGAGACAATGTTTTTATCAAAACCACTGAAAATATCGCTGGCAAAACCGAATTTAACAATATCGATTTCATCCACATTCTGCCTTAACAAATAAAAAGAGCTCTTCATTTTAAGAGCTCTTTTGTTTTCCCCGAAAGTTGAAGCTAATCAGTAAAATTAAACCTTGATTAACCACTCCCCTCCTTGTTTTACTAAAGAAAACGTAAAAAATGAGTCGCCACCGCTTGGCATTTCAAAATTTGGAAACCTCTTTAATTTATCGTCACCCGGTTCCCAAATTTTGACGACACCGTCTTTCTCTATATAATAATTAATATGAGTGATAGAGACTTGAACCGCGACCTCAGCTTCATTCTCGGTTTGGAATAGGACTTTTGTTTGAATGTAATCTAGAGAAGAGGAATAATACTGGTCAAAAGCTCGTTCAAATTGCTCTTGCTTCCACTCTCTATCTTCCTTAGCATAACATTCGGCTGCTTTTTTAGCATCCAATTTACATTGGGCATCAAAAAGTAATCTAACCGTTCCCTCGGGAGTGGCAGTAGTATATTGGGTTTTACCTTGACAACCTCCAAGAGCAGTGACAAGAAGCAAGCAGACAATTAAGAGAATCTGAATTACTTTCTTTTTCAACTCTCAATACCTCCTTTCATTATTTTTTTTGTATTTAGCTTCCCTTATTAAAATTGAAGAGAACTTTTAGAACTATCTAAAGTATATCTCTAGTAAAGTTTCCCGTCAAGTTATCCATAATTGCCTTCATTTTTTGATTATGGTAAAATATCAGTAGAATCATGAGACCAAGAAATTTTACTTTAATATTTATTTTTGGATTATTTCTCTTTCTTTTGCCGAATTCGGCTAAAGCAGTTATAGGAAAATAGAGTTGACCCCATTTTATTATTAAAGAAAAAATTGAAATTTAATTATAGGCGGACTAGTTTTAGCTATCGGCGAAAATTGACAACCTATTGAAGAAAAGTATAATAAAATTATATGATAAAAAAATCTGTTAAAATTCAAAAAAAGGATATTCCCTTAATTGATTTCTCTAAATTTAGAGGGAAAGAAGTGGCTTTAGTAGGGGGGAAAATAGTGGCTGAAGGAAAGACTTCAAAAGAAGCTTTTGAGAACGCAAAAAAAATATTTCCTAAAAAGTTATCAAAAGAAATTATTTTACTTTCTGTACCTAAAGAGGAAATTTTTGTTTATTTTATCTTATGAGAAAATATGTTTTCCCTTATGGGTTTCGCCTTTCCTTAAAAGAGAAGAAGATAATTAGTTTTCCAGCGATCGCCGTAAGCTTAATTAAAAAAGACTCCAAAGAGGAGTTTTCTTTTTTAGTTTTAATTGATTCCGGGGCAGAAGTTTCTCTTTTTACAAAGAGCGATTCCCAACTTTTAGGAATTCCCCTTGATAAGGGAGAAAAAATTGAAATTGGGAGTGCAAGTGGAGATAAATTTTCTGCCTTTTTACACCCAGTTATTTTAAAAATAGGAGATGAAAGGTTTAAAATAAAAGTTGCTTTTTCTGAAAAAGATAATGTCCCTCGCATTCTGGGTCGGAATCCAGCCTTCTCTTATTTTTTCATAATTTTTGATAATAAAAATCGAAATACAATTTTTATTCCTCGAAAAGATAAAGCCTTTGAAAAGTTAATTTATCAATAAAAATAGAGCCGCCCCAAAAAATCCTCCAAAAGAAGCTACCTTTACTCCGACACAGACCGAAATAAAAATTTCCGATTTCAAAGCAGGAGACAATGTTTTTATCAAAACCACTGAAAATATCGCTGGCAAAACCGAATTTAATAACGTAGATTTCATTCACATTTTGCCCTAAAGTTTATTTTTTAAAAAGAGATTATTGGGGTTGTCAAAACTAAATTTGACGAAGTTGAATTTATTTTATTATTACTCTAAATAAATAAAATAAAAGTGGGCACTCACATTGTGAGCGCCCATTTTTGCTTAGAGCCAGTTTTTGACTTTTTCATAATAATGACAGCGGAAAAAGACAAAAACAACAACTCCGACCGTACCAATTAATATAAGAATTCCTTCCAAAACATTCAAGCCGTAGTAAAGAGCTGGATTGGTAAGAAAGAGATCGTATCTGGTATAGAGATTAGGGATGACGCTTAGGGCAATAAAAAACTGGAATGGTCCCATTATCAATAACCAGGGTTCAAAAATTAATTTCCGTGACCCTTTCAATTTACGAATTAGATACCATAAACCAATAAAGATTGCAAAAGTACCCAATCCTCGAGAAAGAATCACAGGTATAAGGTATTGTTCCCCTCCGGTTACAGATATGTAATTAATGAGACTTAGCCCCCAGAGCATTCGAAAATTCGCTGGAATTCCAAGAATTCGATAGGTCACAACACCAATCTCTCCAGATATAATTATTGAACCGATTAGGGTTACCCCAAGAGAAACAATCATTAATATAACTTTTCCAACCAGTCTCAGTACTTTACCTCTCTCTATCTTTTCTTCTTGCTCTAAAGTTTGTACCTCCATTTTTACCTCCTTCCTTTATTTATTGCTTTCACTCAATCACTGCGATCCACTGGATATAAACATCCTTTAGTGAGTAGTCTGGCTCAGTGAAATAGGAAAAGGTGAATCCGGTAGTTGAGATATTCCCAACCCATATCCAGAATTTTGAGGAGACGGTATTTGAGCTCCGGACGGTTAAAACCACTACCGGCATGTCACTCATTGGCGAGGGAAAGATAACGCTTGCTCCACCAATAGTATTCCTAGGAATATCTCCCAAGAAGTATTGTCCGGCTCGGATTTCACTATTTCCTGGCTCAGACGGGATTTCAGCTTTTGCCATTGAGCAACCTACCATTCCGCCAACCAAAATCAATAACATTCCTAAAACTAGTATTCTTCTCTTCAATTCCTTTACCTCCTTTCTTTATTTCCATCCTTTATTCAATTTTAAGGATACTAAATAAAATTATACCTCTATCAAAATAATTTGTCAAGTTATCCACAATTGGATTGACTTTTTTCTGAACCCACAATTAAAAACCCTTAAGTTTTCGACTTAAGGGTTTAGATCTCGCCACTATCTTACATTTAAGTAAGATATAACTTTGAAGCAAGTTCAGCATTGCTTATATCTATCTTTAGAAAAATTGGTACTTCTTCCTCGGTTATATCTCCTGCTTTTACATCTTCTTTAATCATTTTAGTTGTTAGGGCTTTCGCATATAGAAATGCCTCATTAATCGAAGTATGACCATTTCCATCTTTATCCAATTGAATCAAGGCAGTATTCAAAGTATATACATCGGGATACTTCTTTTCATAATAGTCAAACCAGTTACTTTGAATACCTAATGCTTTCTTGAATTCGTTATCAAAGCGTGAGAAGCCAGTTGTTATTATAACCCTGTTTTCACTTTTCAGAGGTTCTATTGCTTGATAGCTATTGCAAGAAATAATTTCTATTACTATCTTTGCTTTGATTTTATCTAAAAGTTTAGATAGCTCACTATAAGGCACCATTAATTCGCAGCCATATTCACACGCAGCATTTTTTTGGTAAAAACCGAATGCTCCCTGATCATTCCCCACGCCATCTAGAGATATGAAAACTAAATCATCTTCATCTGCTTCGCTCGCTACTTTATTAACTGCCTTTTGAAAGTTCTCATAGGTAGCATTTGTATAGCTTAGAAGAAATATATTTTCTTGAGGAACTTTCTGTTCAATTAGAAAATCATGAATTGCGACTAATATAGGGGATGTTTCTAAAAAAGCATGACCAACAGAAGGACAAGGATAGATATCAAGTAGAATTGCATATCTGCTATTAATAGACAATGGTGGGTGGACTGAGGTTTTAGCACAACCTCCAAGAGCAGTGACGAGAAGCAAGCAACCAATTAAAAGAATTTGAACTAATTTTTTTCCCAACTTTCTTCACCTCCTTTCAGAATATTAATAAGTTAAATAGCCATCGTTATTATACCGCCTCCTTTTGAAAAGTCAAGATTTGCTTATTTATTCACATGGCTTTAATTTTTAAATTATGGTAAAATAAAAAAAGATGAAGAAGACTTTAGTCATTGTTGGAGCTATAATTTTAATTGGACTTATTTCCAGTTTTTGTTATTGGTATTTTAATATTTTTCAAAAATCAGTCAAAACTCCCGAGAAAACTATTAAAGAATATTTAAAGATTTCCTTAAAACCTGAGTTTTTACCGGCTGAAGTGGATTTAAAACAAGGCGGAATAAATCTACTTACTGGAACTTCCCAAAATAATCCTAATCTCTATGGAACTTCTTGGAATATTTCTGATAAAGATTTTTACGCGGAATTGGCTTATAATAAAGAAGGAGAAGATATTAATTATTTCGGAATAAGCATTTATTATAATGAAAGAATAGATTTAGATGAAAATATTGCCTTAGATTTAACTAAGAAATATTTTTCAGTATCAGATTTGAATTTTGAATGCAAAGAAGATGAAGCCGATATTTCAAATAAATATTGTAAAACCCCTACCATAATAGAAACAAATTACAAAAGAGACTTCTCTGTTCTTACTTTTCAAAGCCAAGATGAAAAAATCAAGGTTACTTCAATTAATTATTTTTTAAGACCCTTAATGGGTCAAAGATATGGTGAAGAAAATATTTGGGGATTTTAAAATATCTTTACCAATTTTTATTTTACTTTTAGGATTAGGATTTTTTATTGGAATTTTAATTCCTTTAAACACCAAAGCATATCCTGCTTGTACAGAGTTATTTCCGTGCCAGGGTTACTGGTGGACAGATTGTACTCAATACAATTATGATGAGTGCTGTGACTGCTGCGAATGGTATGGAGCAGGGTCTTGTATGTGGGACACTCATCCTATTTGCGAACATCATGTTAGATTCGAGCATATTAACGAGTGTGCTCAAACCTGTGGTTATCATGAAGGTACGTCATCGATAAGTTACTGTGGTACAGAATGTGAGGCTACCATAAGTGGGACTACTTGTACTTATCCAGCAGGTAGTATCTGCGAAAATGCTACCTGTGGGAGTTGTAATTATCACACTTGTGACGTTTGTGACCTTTGTTCTGGTTACAAAAGTCCATCCCCAGAAGCAGGTTGTGTTTCTGGGACAGGTTGTTTTATTCCAAGCGGAAGCAGTTGTCAATGCGTGAAAGATGTATGTGGAGCAGAATGTGCTAAAGATAGTGATTGTCCAACTGGAAAAGAATGTGATACCAGTACTTGCACCTGTATTACTCCATGTGAGTGTACTTCAACTACTATTGGTGGTTGTTGTGATGGATGTAATTACTGTCCGGCAGGCAAAGTATTTAATGGAACCAGTTGTGTTGATGCCACTGAAACTGTCCGCTGCGGTTATCAAAATGTTTGTACTGCCGGTTCCT
>Ga0210051_1004064_pt1 | contig 14397 bp, 15 predicted proteins | sample CryGey092014_all_FD_185464 | JGI IMG/M metagenome (GOLD analysis project Ga0210051, IMG submission 185464) | Groundwater microbial communities from aquifer - Crystal Geyser CG23_combo_of_CG06-09_8/20/14_all (SPAdes) (version 2) | ecosystem: Environmental > Aquatic > Deep subsurface > Groundwater...
AGAGAAAGATAGTGGTGGATACGATTAAGCAATGGGCGCGGATCAAAGGGATAGAGATCATAGAAGGACACGCGATGCCGGATCATATCCATCTATGCCTGTCGATACCGCCGAAGTATTCAGTGGCACAAACGATAGGGCGTAAGCGTATGACCTACCCATCTTTTATAGCACCCCAATAAGTGGTAATGCCACTGCTCGTAAGCTTAATCACATCCATTGATAAGGCGGAGGCAAGTGGCAATATGAAAAGAGAAGACAAGAGTGGTTTGTGGCAAGAAGCAATTAAGAGACAGGAGCGAAGCGGGCTTAAGGTATCTGCGTTCTGCTTGAGGGAAGGCCTCAAGCTGCGGTGTTTCTATTACTGGAGAAGGAAGCTCCGTTCGGTATCCTCCCCCGGGGTTAATCTATGCAACCCTGTGTCATCCATTAGTCCAACCGGCGGTTTTATCGAGATAGCCTCATCAGGAAGCGGAGTCAGGGTAGTTATAGGAGAAAGAGTCATCCTTGAGATAGACAGGGGCTTTGACCCAGCTACCCTTACAAGCGCCATATATTTCCTTTTTAGGTAGAAGACAGATGCTCGCGCTAACGGGAAACAGCAGGATTTATCTTTACAGAATGAGATGCGATCTAAGGAAATCCTTTGACGGTCTTTGCGGCATCATCCGGGATCATTTCAGAGAAGACCCCCTTTCCGGTTCCCTGTTTGTCTTTGTTAACAAGAGAGAAAACATGGTGAAGCTTCTCTACTGGGATAGAGACGGCCTTGCCATCTGGTTCAAGAGATTGGAGATGGGAAGATTTAAGATTCCTAAAGGTGATGATTAGCCCGCAGTTGATCGGGGCCTTTGTCGCTAACAAGCGGAGATGCCTACTTAGGTTGCGAGATCATGGCCCTTTTGGAGGCAAATCCAGAAACCATTTCGTTAACATCCTCCCCGGCCTAAAGGCCGGGGAGGATGCCAGCTTAACCTCTGTCAAGTTTCAGGGGGAATTAAAGTCACCATGTGGCGATGCCTTCTCGAAGATTTCAGGGTCTTAGATCAGTGTTGACATTATCCATGATGTAGTTATTATTGTAGCTACAATGCAATTCGAATGGGACGAAAACAAGAACAGCAAAAATATTCGAAAGCATGGTCTTGACTTTGCCGACACGTGGCAGGTCTTCCAAAATCCGCTCCTTGTGAAAGTAGACGACCGTGTGGATTATGGGGAAGATCGCTGGACAGGTGTTGGCATGATGGCCAACGGGATCGTCATCGTTCTTGTTTGTTCAGAAAGAGAACCGGAAACAATCCGCATCATTTCATTGAGGAAGGCAACAAAAAGTGAGCGCAACAAATATGAAAAAGCAATCAAAGACCGACTGGGCAAAGATTGAGGCCCTGAAAGAAAAGGACATCGACTTTTCTGACTCTCCTGAGCTTGATGATGACTTCTTCGCAGGAGCGACCCTCTGGCCCGGCAAGAAGAAACAGATCACCCTCCGCCTTGATCCTGACGTAGTGGATTTTTTCAAAAAAATGGGTCGGGGCTACCAGAGTAGCATCAACGTCGCACTCCGCAGATATATAGAGGCGCAGCAGCGCTATCAGAAAAGCAGTTGATTATCCACCGGGCCGTAAGCTTTTCCCTTCAAAAACGTAAGAAAAGTCGCGTTTTTGAATGGTCAAGAATTGATGGCAAGTTGTTGAATTAGCATAGATAATTTTCTATGGATGAAATCATAGGCTTCTTCGATTTGTGAGGGATGCGCAGCCAGTTGGAGGAGATCAGTTTTCATGGTCTTTGAAATCATTGGATTTTTGAAGAAGCTAAAGGAATTCTTCACGGGCAGTGTCCTTTCTACATACATACACAAGCTGGGCGTAGGGCAAGGGGATAGAGGTGCACCATGATGGCAAAGGAAAGGCATGACCTTTCCAAATTATATCCGGGATTTGCCCCGGCTAAACTCAACCATCGCACCTCTATCCCCTTATCCCACGCCACTTTCGGAACTTTAGTTTGCTAAATTGTAGATGAGAAAGGCAACCCGACCGCGGTTATCCTTCCAATAAAAGACTACAAGAAGATTCTTTCCGCCCTTGAAGAAGTAAATGATCGCAAAGAAACCCATGCTCTCGCTCAGTCGGCTGAATTGAAGAAATTGGTCAAGAGGGGACTGGCTGATATCGAAGCGGGGAGAACGAAGCCATGGAAGGAAGCCTGGGATGACCTATGATGTTCGTCTAACGGATACCTTCGAGAAAGCGATCAAGGCTCTGAAAAAGAAGTATCCTCACGTCAAGGATGATCTTCTTAGTCACGTAAGGCAGTTAGAGGAAGGCCCATCTGCTGGTGATCCCATACCGGGCTGGAACAAAGAGGTGTGGAAAGTAAGGGTCGCCAGCTCTGATATCAAAAAGGGAAAACGAGGCGGCGGGAGAGGAGGGAGCCTTCGAGTTTGTAGAGGCGGACCATGGTCTTGAGGTGTTCGGCGATGAATTTGATTTCTCTGATCCTGCTCAAGAGAAGGTCCCTCTGGGCCTGCGAAAGAAGAAATGCTGTTGATCTGCCGACCCTGAGCTTTTCGGTCTCGATGCGGAGTTTCTCCTCCTGGAGCCTGCGGCTTGCCGCTCCGGCAAGTATCTGCTCCCTTGTCCTTGTGGCCTCTATGTAGGCCGATCGCACCTCAAGCTCTATGAGCTGCTCGAGATTTGAGACGGCCTCAACCGACTGATCCTTTGTGAGTAGCGATCTTCTGTGCTCCGCCTCAGCCTTTTTGTTACCAAAGGGATAGCTTATGGATATGCCGGCGGAAAGGTCAAAGTACTTGTCAGCAATATTTCCAAATGATCCCCCGAAGGAATCGGAATATCCAGTCTTTCCAAGGGCAATAAAAAAATCCATCTTGGGTAGAAGACCGTTTCTGGTTCTCACGATCTCAAGATTATCAGCCTCCAGCCCGAGCCTTGCCTGCCGGAGGTCGGGTCTGTGCTTCAGGGCCACAGAGACATGAGTGTCAACAGGGTCAAGTACGGCTTCTGCGGGTAGCCGGGGCGCATCCCTAAGCGCTACCTTCCTCTCCCAGATGCCGGCCCCCGGGGGATTCATCAGCCTCAGGAGCTTGAGTCTTGCCGTATCGGCCCTTCCTTTTGCCTCGATAAGGCCCTGCCTCTGCTCTGCGATCTCAGCCTCGGCCGCGATGGTCTCCGTCTCGGCGAGTCTTCCAACGGCTATAAGCTCTTGAATTTCTTGTAACTGCTCCACTGCGACAAGAAGGGACTTTTCAAAGATCTCGATTTCCTGCAAGGCCAGGGCATAGTCCCAGTAAGTCTCTTCGACCTCCGCTATGAGCGCCTCGGCAAACCCGCTAAACTCCTGTTCGGTAATGCTTGTGGCAAGGCGGGCCTGCCTCAGTCTTACCAGATTGACCTCGGTGCCGGCACCCCTCAAGAGCGCCTGTGTCACGGAAAGACCTGCGCGGGATGCGTACTGATCGCTATAGAGATCCGACCAGTTCCTCTCGGTAGAAACACCCAATTCCACGGTTGTGCCGGTGGAATAGAATTTGGATATACCTGCGCCCGCGGTGATGAGATCTTCGGTATCTTCCTGAAGGCCTGTCGAACTTCTTGATCTTACCAACTGGTTTTGTCTCGCGTAGCCTGCGGATGTGCTCAGCTCCGGATCAAAGGCGGCCTCTTGCTCTTCTTCAAATGTGATCTGAATGGGGGTTATGTATTTTTCAACCTTTATTGAGCGGTTGTTTGAAATGGAAAGCATGATTGCTTCCTGAACGCTTATTTCCAGGGACGTTGCCGCTTCAGCCGGGGTTTCCGGCTTTATACCCCTTCCATCTTTCCCGGATGCCTCAGTGTACACGCCTTTTCCGGCCCCTCGATTTCCTTCATCCCGGGCGGCTGAAGAGGGCGGGAAAAACAATATGGTCAGGATAAGAAACACAAAAACAGGCACAAACAGACAATTCGTAAGAACGGATGAAAAGAGCGTGCTTCCGAACTTCACGATGGGGACCTCTTGCGGGTTTTAAGGCTCTTGAGCTTTTTGTAGATACTGTCTCTTCGACCGACGCAGATAACATAAATAGCCTGATCATTGTCGTCAGCCTCGTAAACAAGCCTGTATCCTACTGACCTGAGCTTGATCTTATAATGATTTGGTCGGCCCCTTATTCTCGAGGATTCCGTATGCGGACAATCGAGCCTTCGGCGTAGAAGTGCCTTAAATTGTTCTTTTATCTCAGGAGCAAGTTTTTCCCATTCCTTTAAGGCGGTTGGTAGAAACTTGAGCTTATAGCTCATCAACATTGACCTCTACGGCAGAGCCTTTTTCTCCCTTCCGCTCATCAATAATTGACCCAAGCTCCTGATCTTCGGCAAAATCCATAATCCATTCGAAGGTTTCAGCTGGCACGATATAGGCGCATGGTTTGTTTCGGTTGAGAATCGCAATCGGCTCGCCTGCTGCATAATCAATAAGCGCCTGCGGGTTTTTCTTGAACTCGCTGATACTGACCGTGTAATCGGCATGTAATCTACTGAGCATTTCATGACTCCTTCACTGTGCCCATCCGTAAATGAGATAGTTTTGTCGAGTTCAAGGCGGGCGATAATTTTAACCACATGAATACATAAGGTATTTCTAGGATTAAGATTTGAGCCCAACGCCGAAATCGGTCAAAATAGCTATTTCCGGATGGACACTAACTAGCACTAATAACGATATAATTTATAGCACTAATAGTGATACATGTCAAATGCTGGTCCGCAAAATTTCTCCCTCCAGGGCGCCGGGTGCGGGCCGCCTCTTTTCAATCCGGGCCTTGAGGCTGAAATAGATGGTTGGTATCACAAGAAGCGTAATCAGGGTCGCGCTCGAAAGCCCTCCAATCACCACCCTTGCCATCGGGGCCTGGGTTTCGCCGCCCTCACCCAGCCCGAGCGCAAGCGGTATCAGCGCAAGGATAGTCGTAAGGGCCGTCATGAGAATAGGCCTGAGCCTCCTTCGTCCTGCCTCCTTTACTGCCTCCTCAAGCCCCATGCCTCGGGAAAGCAGAAGATTACAGTGATCAACCAGCAGGATCGCGTTATTGACCACGATCCCCCCGAGCATTATGCAGCCGATGTAAGATTGCACATTAAAGGTGGTGTGGGTGAAAAAAAGCATGAGAACAACTCCTATCGCCGCAAGAGGCACGGAGCACATGACTATCAGGGGATCAAGAAGCGATTCATAAAGGCTTGCCATGACCATGTAAACCATTATGAGCGCAAGGATAATGCTTATCAAGAGTTCGCGAAAGGCCTTTTCCTGCTCTTCATAGTCAGTTCCGAAGGAGACGCTGAAATCGGCAGGCACCGGTATCCCGCGCAATTTTTTTTCTATGTCTTTCTGGACTGAGCCCAAGTCTCGTCCGGATACATTTGCCGATACATACACTATTCTTTCCTGATCTTTTCTCTCGATAAAAACCGGGCCTGTCCTGGGTCGCATCTCCAGGACATTTCTCAGCACCACTGGAGAGCCTTCGGAGTTTCCCACCGTAAGGTCAAGGAGTTCGTTTGCATCCATCCTTTCGGCATCCTTGAGTTTCACAAGAATGGTGTATTCCTTGCCGCCATCTCTGAAATTACCTGCCTTTGTGCCCCCGAGGATGGTCTGAAGGGCATCGGCGATCTGTGCGACCGTGAGCTTCATGTCGGCGGCCTTTTGCCTGTCAACAATTATGATCTCCTCCGGGCTTCCCGACTGTCTGCTGAGCTGGACATCCGTGATGCCTTGAACGCCCTCGACGGCCGCCTTGACCCTGTCGGCCAATACCTCTGCCGTGTCAAGGTCGTAGCCGCGCACATCAAGGGAGACAGAATCGGTATTGGTTTGCCCCATCCTCAGGATGAAAAGTCCCTGGCCGGCCCTTGTTCTGACTATGGTGCCGGGAATCGCTGAAAGGCTTTTTCTAAGCCTCGAGGTGATCTCCTCGCTTGATCTCTTTCTTTCGGAGACAGGCTTGAGCGAAATCCGCATCTCTCCGGCATGCGAGCCCCTTGCGCGCCAGGGAGTTCCTCCCATGAAGATAACCGTGTTAAGGGCCTCCGGTACCTCTCGTAACACAATATCTTCTATCTTCTGGAAACTTCTTTCCAGAACCTCCACGCGGGTACCTACCTCCATCTCGGCCGAGACCCTCACCTCGCTTTCGTCTGCCTGCGGCATGAATTCGCTTCCTACGAGAGGGAAAAGGGCGATGCTCCCTGCGAGCATAAGGATTGTCCCGGCCATGATTGTCTTTCTATGGCTAAGGCAATACCTGAGAACTTCGCCGTAGTTTTCTTCCAGTATCTTTGGGAGCCTCTGGCCGAGGAGCGCGAGCCTTCCCCTAAGGCCGATTGCAGGTTCAGGTCTCGCCTCTGCCGACTTTAGCATGAACGAGGCAAGCATCGGGACAAGGGTCAGGGCGGATGCAAGAGAGCAGGCAAGGGCAAAGCTTACGACGTAAGTAAATTGCTTGAACATGACCCCTGACATGCCCCTTAAAAAGATCATGGGAACAAAGACCACGACCGTGGTTATGGTGCTTGCCACAATCGCGGCTGCCACTTCCTCGGCCCCTTCAACTGCCGCCATGGAGGAATGAGCCCCGTTATCCTTTATGCGGGTAATGTTTTCGAGCACCACTATGGCGTTATCAACAAGCATGCCCACTCCCAGGGCGAGACCTCCCATCGTCATAAGATTCAAGGTGAACCCGCCGAAATACATGAGCATGAAGGTTGCGATAATGGAGATAGGAATGGCTGTCACCACTACGGCTGTGCTTCTTACGCTTCTCAAAAATCCCAGGAGCACCACAGCGGCAAGTATCCCGCCATAAAGAATGGAAGAGCCGACATTATTGATTGATCTTTTTATATAATCGGATGTGTCAATGATGCTTGATATATGAATTTGAGGATAGTCGGAATTGATGCTCTCGATCTCTTTTAATACCTGCTTTGCCACTTCAACCGTGTTGGTGCCTGATTGTTTCAGAACGGCCAGCCTTATTCCCGGTTTTCCGTTGATCTTAACAATCCTTTTTACCTTCTGCCATGAATCCTCAACCGTCGCAATCTCTTTAAGCTGGATGGCGGCGCCTTCTTTTACGGCGATAACCGTGTTTTGCAGTTCGGCGAGGCTGGTAAATTCCCCCGGAGTTCTGAGCATTATGTCAAGATAGCCCCTTTCGACCGTGCCTGCGGGGACATTGATGTTACTGGCCTTTATCTTCGCTATGACCTGATCCAGGGAAAGGCCCATGGCCTTGATCTTGTCGGGCGATAGATTCACATGTATCTCCCTGTCGAGGCCCCCGCTTACTTCAAGAGATGCCACTCCGGGCAGGCGCTCGATGCGATATTTGATGTGGTCATCAATGAATCTGCGAAGCTGAACAGGATCAAGGCTGCTTGCTGCGCCCATGATGAGTATGGGGAAGCTTGCTAGATCAAATTTTCTGAGGAGCGGCCTTTCCGCCTCATCGGGGAGCATCGCCACGACCCTGTCCAATCTGTCGCGCACGTCGTTTGCCGCCGCGTCAAGATCCGTCCCCCAGGTGAAATTGACCCTCACCTGGCTTACACCCTCGGCCGACACCGAGGTTACCTGCTCGACGCCTGGCACCGCGCTCAGGGCCTCCTCTATCGGGCGCGTGATGGTCTCCTCCATATCGCGGGGGCTTGCGTTTTCGTAGGTCGTATTGATGCTGATGGTCGGGTAGGTGATATCTGGCATAAGGTCAATGGGCAGGCGGGTCAGGGAAACCGCTCCAAGGATCATCACGATCAAAACCGCCATGGTGGCGAAGACCGGATGCTCTACGGAAAAGCGCGCGGGGTTCATGGCTTTGATCCCGCGGGGCCTTTTTCACCCGGAGCAGGGCCGGGTTTTCTTGCGCCCGGGTCCTTTTCCGCTAGTATTATTGTGGAGCCGTCTTCAAGCAGATGATGGCCGAGGGTGACGACTTCCCCAACTATCTCGGGGCTTAGAATCTGGAGAAGGCCCTGGTCTGTCAGGCCGATCTCAGCAGGAGAAAATCTCGCTTTGAGATTCTCCCTGTCCGCGATAAAGACCCCGGGGCGGCCGCCTCTTTTAGTCAGGGCGTCAACTGGAACGACGGTCGCGTTTTCAAAGACCGAGAACTCGATCTGGGCCCTTATAAACATGCCGGGCTTAAGAAGGCCGTCGGAATTGATTATCTCAAGTTCGACCCTGGCGGTCCTTGTCATCTCCTTGACCAGGGGGGCGATCCTTGCGACCCGGCCGGAAAATGCCTGCCCGGGATAGGCGTCCGTATGGATTTCCGCGTTCCGTCCTATCCGCATCTTGGGATAGTCCTTTTCGATGACATGGATAACGCCGGTAAGAACGGAGATATCGAGAACAGAGACTATGGGTGTATTTGCGGCAAGCATGGCGCCTTCATCAACAAAGCGCTCGCCTACGATCCTTTCAGAATCCCCTTCCTCCCAGGAGGCCCTGATCTCAGTGTATGAAAGGCGGACCTGTGAGGCCTTGAGGGCGGCATCCTTCTGTGCCACCTGCGCCAGGGCGACCTTGTGCTTGGCTTCCTGGGCGGCAAACTGAGCGGCGGAGGCATCAAGCTCTGATTCGGAGGCGATCCGCTTCTGCCTCAGGGTCTTGACCCTCTCGAGTTCTTTGGAGGCGATCTCAAGGGCGCTTTTTACATCGGCAAGATTGGCCCTTGCGACCTCAAGTTCAGCCTTTGCCTGATCCAACTGCTGAAGATACTCTTCGCTTTCAATCTCCGCGATGACTTGGCCTTTTTTAACCCGGTCGGCCATCTTCACATGGAGCTTTTCCAGGCGGCCGGCTACCTTGGGCGCGACCACGAATTGTGACCTTGGATAAAGGGTGCCTGTAAAGATCCCGATGTCTCTAACGGTTGATTTTTGCACGGCCGCGGTCTCGACGGCAACGGCAACCCTCCCCCGCGGTCCGGCCTTCTGCGTAGCGGTGTTCGACATCCTCACATAAATCTGCCATGCCGCAATCCCAACCAGCGCCGCCACCACAATATATCTCTTCACCGGGGACGTCCTTTACATTTACAGATTTGACACTTAAACCTCTAGAAGTTATGATTAAAGTTCCACTTCCCTTAATGCCTCCCCTTTGCTGCCTATACTTCGGGATGCGGTGGAGGGGTGGGGGTGATTTTCATCTTTCGTTGTGCCCCATTCGGCCTAAAATACCAGCCCTTTCCCCCCAATATCAAGCCCCATTTTGGGGACGTCCTTTACATTTGCAGTTTTCTCCAGGGGACGTTGTTTAAATTGCCAGACTTTTTGGCAAAGTGAGTTAAGGCATTATGACACAACAGACGATCATGAAAGATAGATTTCTGTTTTGTAATTAGCAAATCCTGTTTTGGGAATCCTGGCATAGCGAGGATGACTATATAGGCATATTAATAGCAAGTTAGCATAATATAACAATCTAAGGATTATGAAAATGCAGCTATAGGCTATAACTAATTGAATTAAATATAAGTTATGGCCAGCAGCAATCGCTTTAAGCAATAATATGAGATTTATGATTGTCAATAGATTGAGTAATATTAGGAAGATACATCATGGTAGAGGATTGAGTTTATTCTTTTGGCATCGCATTTGCCTTTAATATTTGCCATGGGTTTTTATTTATATCAAACGCTCATGACAGAAATATTTTGTCGCCCCCGCTAATGAAAATCCTCCTGCGGCTTTACACTTTGCGAGGTCGAGGATTTCCCTCCCCCCGCGCGGGGGAGGGTCGGGGTGGGGGGTGTATTTTCACGGTAAATAAATACTGATAGCGTCGTAGGCCGCTATCCAGTCCTTGTTACGGCCTTCGCCGGGATGAGGACCTGGATTCGGGATGGCGTCCGGAATCAGAAGGGGCATTTTCATACTTCTTTGTGCCCCTCCAGGGCATGTGGGTTGGTGACATATAGAAGAGGCAGATTATAACTATTTTGGAAAGGCTTATGGCAATGAAAAAGATCACTCCAATTGTAGTAATTATCGGGATAATACTGCTACCTATGATTTCCTCTGCTTCAATTATCTATCTTGGCTTAGGTGAAGGAAATGATAAATACGATAAAGTGGTAAATACGATAAATAATTCATCCTATTTCGCTGGGTCCAAGCCGGTTGATATCAGCTTTTACGCAAAGGTTGATTATCCTGCGAAGGCAACTGAAAATCTATCGCTCACCTATGCCACGGACCTGAAGTCCGGCACATGGTTAACTACTGACCCCATTGACTTTTTCACTGTCAAGGGAGCGAACAATTTCACCGTATGGTGGGTCGATCCGTCCGTTTCGTCGGGTACCTGGAGCACCGAATGGCCGACTGCTGGCGGGGGCAATGGAAATAAAAGTGAACAGCAGCCGGCGATTTCCCACCTTTCCGCGTGGACCATGAAATCGGTATCAATTCCTGAACCCTCAACCATGCTTCTTTTGGGCTTCGGGTTGCTTGGCATCGCGTTCTTCAGGCGCCAGCGTATTTTCAAGTAGGGGGACGCCCTTTACATTTACACTTTTTTCATTTACAACCTTATAGAATTATGGTATCAGGTTAAAAATGCCGAGAAAATCCAGGATAGACGCCCCTGGCGCGCTTCATCACGTGATGGGACGGGGAATCGAAGGCTCCGAAATCTATCGAGGCGATGGCGACCGTGATGATTTCTTAAGCCGCCTAGAGACTGTCCTATCTGAAACAGGCACCCGATGCTATGCCTGGACGCTCATCCCTAATCACTTTCATCTGCTCCTTAAGAGCGGAAAAGAGCCTCTCTCAACCGTGATGCGCCGGCTGCTCACCGGCTATTCCGTGTCTTTTAACCGCAGGCACAGCCGCCACGGGCATCTCTTCCAGAACCGCTACAAGTCCATACTCTGCCAGGAGGATGCGTATCTTCTTGAACTAGTGCGCTATATTCATCTCAATCCTCTGAGGGCGGGGATCGTAAGCAGTATGCCCGGACTGGAGCAATATCTTTACTGCGGTCATAGCGCGCTCATGGGCGTGGCCGAGAGGCCTTGGCAGGATACAGACTGGGTCCTCGGATTTTACTCCGACAGTATTTCAGATGCCAGGCGGAGACTGAAGCGGTTCATGCAGGCCGGTATCAGGAAAGGGAGAAGGCCTGAGCTGATGGGCGGCGGACTCGTGAGGAGCCTGGGGGGATGGTCTGAGGTCAGAAAGACCCGTGACTCCGGCAACTTGCAGAAATCCGACGAGCGGATACTTGGAGACACCTCATTTGTAACCGAGGTCTTGAAGAGTTGTGAGGAGAAGCTTGACAGGAAACACAGCCTCAGGGCAGGAGGGCTTGATTTTGAGGGGCTTGCAGCAAGGGTCTCAGCAATTACAAAAATGCATGAGTGGCAGATACTCAAACCCAGCAAAGAGAGGCCGCGCGTAAAAGCCCGCAGCCTTCTATGCTACTGGGCGGTCCGCGAGATGGGAATGAGCATGGCTGACCTTTCGAGAAAGCTGGGTATCTCCCTTTCAGGGATAAGCCAGCATGTAAATCGCGGGGAGACAATCGCTCGAGAAGGAAATTTTCAGCTACCAGACGTGGCTAAAGTTAATGAAGAAATTAATGAAAAACCAAATCTAAACAATGAGTAAATATCTCCTTGGAATAAATCAAACAGGTAGCTTTCACTGATGATGAATTTGCAGGTAAGCGCTCATGACAGAAATATTTTGTCGCCCCCGCTAATGAAAATCCTCCTCCGGCTCTGCACTTTGCGAGGTCGAGGATTTCCCTCCCCCCGCGCGGGGGAGGGTCGGGGTGGGGGGTGTATTTTCACGGTAATAAATAAGTGGAATGGTTTTGCGCAAAAAAATCTGTAAATGTAAAGGACGTCCCCGGTGGGGTAGCTACATACCCATTGGGGAGGGGTATTAATCCCCCTTTCATGGATTGATGGGACATGATAAATTACCACTATTATCAGGCCCAATATTGCCAATGATTGTATTTAGGTGTCCAGGTTTGTAATGTAATGCAAGGGTAACCGTCTTCATTCGCTTCACGGGGGAAAATGGTTTTGGGAAACTGGTATTGCATTCATACTAAGCCGGCCAAGGAAGAGACCGTCTGCAAGCTTCTGTCGGAGTTTCCGGCAATCGAACTCCTCAACCCCAGGGTGCGGAGAAAAAAGCGTCGCGGGGTGAGGCGCATCGAAGTGGAAGAGACCCTTTTCCCCTGCTATCTCTTTGCCCGTTTTGATCTATCCCGATACATGCACATAGTTCGCAATACCAGAGGAGTCAGGCGCATGGTGGGCGACCACTCTGAGAGCCCCTGGACAGTGGACGACAAAATAATTGAAATCATTCAGCAAAGAACCGTCAACTACCCTGTGGACGCAGAGGAACCGCGGTTCAAGTGCGGTGAAAACGTAATGGTTACCGGAGGGCCTCTGGCAGGTCTTAACGGGGTATTTCTTTACGATATGAGCGCATCTGAGCGTGTTGTCGTGATGCTCAATACCATTCAGAGCTGCGCTAGAGTTCAGCTCGACAGGGCTTTGATAGCAAGGAGCTGACATAGAAAAGTGAAGCATCTTGCACGGCTTTTTTTGCGGCCGCAAGTCGTCTGTGACGGCTAATGACGGCAGTTTGCCCAAAATCAGGGCTTTATATGAAAATGCTGCCAATATATTGAATATTTGCTTCTTTCGTTGTGCCCTGCCCGGGCATGGGGCCTGGTGCGATTCACCAGGGATGTACGATCTCAAAGATCCGGGGTAGGTGCGGCTTCAGCCGCAAGGGTAATTTGGCCCTTGCGTCTGAAGGCGCATAAACAGAAGCGGTTTTCTGATCTGCTTGTTTGGATCAGCACAAAGAACTCCCCTTGATTTATTGAGGAGATACGAAAAAAACTCGGCCTGGTAACCAGAATAGAGAGGTATTAAATCATGGATGGAATTACGCGAAAACTGGTTGTAATCGGCATGGTCTTTTTGGCCTCAGTCGGCCTGATAGGGTGTGCCAGTGAACCACTGCTCAAGAACTCTGTACCGCTTGATTCCCCGGCTCTCACCTCGGCTGAACCTCCGCTTGAATACCGCATTAACATGGGAGACCGGCTGGATGTGAAATTCTTCTATAACCCGGATTTAAACGAAAGCCTCCTCGTCCGCACAGACGGACGTGTCTCCATGCAGCTTGTGGGGGAGATGAATGTCTTGGGTATGACTCCTTCCCAGTTGTCTGCCGCACTCAAAGAGACATACGCCAAGGTGCTCAAGCAGCCGGAAGTAACGGTGATAGTGCGCGAATCCGGCGGGAAAAAGATATTTGTTGATGGTGAGGTCTTCCAGCCCGGTATGCATGATCTCATTGGTGGCGAGACCCTGAGACACGGGCTTGCCAAGGCCGGCGGAGTAAGAGATACTGCCAGAATGAATGAAATTATCCTTATCCGCCAGCCGCCCGGAAAAGAAATCGTTGCTACGACAATCAATCTCGAGGTCATAAACAGCGGCGAAGACTTCAAGCAGGACATCATCCTGCAGCCATTCGATATTGTCTATGTGCCTCGTTCTCCGATTGCCAACGTCAATGTCTGGGTGCGTCAGTACATTCGTGAGCTGCTGCCGTTCCCGTTCTCGCCGGCTATGGTGATGAACTAACGGTCATGGCCTGAAAGGGGCACAGCAAAGCATGAAATTCACCCCCACCCATACCTCCCCCGTCGAGGGGGAGGAGTAAAGGCGAGGGGCGTTCTAAAATAAAGCGCCATGCCCTGAAAGGGGCACAGCAAAGCATGAAAATCACCCCCACCCATACCTCCCCCATCGAGGGGGAGGAGTAAAGGCAAGGGGAGGGAGTAAAGGTCGTCATCCCGGCGAAAGCAGGGGCAGGCTTTACCGGAATGGCGCGATCTCGCGGCGTCCTGGTTTCAGGATGGGAACTGTCTAACATATTAACATAATAGGTATTTAAGTGTATTTCTTATGTCATCGGAATTCGCTTTAACGCAGACTAGACAAATGGCACCGGCCCTGCCGCCGGGCGCGCCCTCTACTTTGCTCCGTCACCCGGAGCCGCAGCCCTTCAATATGAGGGACGCCCTTGCCATCTTCTTCAAGCACCGCTATAGGATAATCATCGTCTTTTTGCTTGCGGTGGTGGCGACGCCTATCGTCTTTCTTCAACTGCCGGTTCTCTACAAATCCGAGGCCGTAGTCCTTGTTAATCTTGGGCGCGAGCACATGAGGCCAAACCTTGGGGATGATCTCTCCGTTTCACGACCACAGCTTGCTGACGCCATACGAACTGAAATATCCATCATGACAAGCGTTGATGTCCTTGA
>Ga0210051_1004067_pt1 | contig 14383 bp, 17 predicted proteins | sample CryGey092014_all_FD_185464 | JGI IMG/M metagenome (GOLD analysis project Ga0210051, IMG submission 185464) | Groundwater microbial communities from aquifer - Crystal Geyser CG23_combo_of_CG06-09_8/20/14_all (SPAdes) (version 2) | ecosystem: Environmental > Aquatic > Deep subsurface > Groundwater...
GACAAATATTGTACCCGATCATTGTTGGTATCAAATACTATTTGCCTATAATTACCTCTCTGAGTAAGATGATGCGGTATGTTTGGTACGATAATTCTTGCCATTCTTGCCATAATAAATAAATATTGTAACTACTCAGCTATCAAGAGATAACAACGAAAAACACAAAAAACACGAAAAAATTCTGTCTTTATTTCCCTTGCTTTTCGTGCCTTTCGCGTATTTCGTTGTTTTCTTTTCCGTCCAATGTAGCTATAATAGTTATTGTGCACCCTTGTTTCTTTGTGTCTCTGTGGCAAATTACTTTACCTGAGTAGTTACTAAATATTACCATATAAATCTTCTCTTGTCAAGAAAAACGGGCGCTGTCCCCGGTTTTCAATACTCCATTCCGTTAGTTCAACCCAGAATTGTGTGTCGGCAAGCTCCACACAAATTCTTAATTCGTTATGGTAGCTTTTTCGGGTCTTGTCTGTTATCAAAAACAGAATGAATCACAATTTCTTCACCTTCGGTTGTGTAAAATATTGAAAAGGGGAATCTCCTAATAACACACCTTCTAAAATTGGAATAACATATACTGTACATTTCTGGAAAAGTTAAAATGTTATTTAGCGACATTTCAACAGAATCGAGAAACTCGAAACCAAGGTCTCTTCTTTGTTTCTCATACCACGCAAAAGCCAGTTTAACATCATTTTTGGATCTATCTGTGTAACGGAGAATCATTTATATTTGTTCCTTAGTTCCTCATGAACGCCCTTCCAATCATGAAGCTTTAATTTCCCATTTTTATAGTCACTGTATCTCTTATCTAATTCAGATTTTTGCCATTCGGGCATTGGTATTTCAGCATTATTTCGAGCAATAGAATTCCAAATATCCTCAACCAATATCAATTTCTCCGATAGACCCAAATCATCTATTTCTTTTATAATTTCATTTGGCCTCATATAAACACACCTCCTATTCAAATTTCCCAAATGTATGCCACTAACCGGTTATTATACAATTTCTATCTAATAACAATTATATCAGAATTGAATCACAAACGTCAAGTAAAAAGTTGACAAAAACCACCAAGTTTTGTATAATACTAACTGATTAACAGTGCAAATATAATTATCAATTAATAATTGATAATTCGTAACTACTCAGCTATTGTTATTTCATACACATTTCAAATCAGTAAAAAATCTCTAAAAAAATGAAAATATTACTTGCATTTTAAGGCAAAATGTGATATATAGTTATATGTGGGAGAACAATCATTTACACGAGAAGATATTCTGCGTGTTTATAACGCAGGACCAGATGCCGTTGTGCAATTAATTGAGTTATTGTTAGCAACGATTGCTCAGCTTCAGTTGCGTATCGAGGCATTAGAATCTCAATTATCAAAAGACAGCCATAACAGTCATAAGCCACCATCAAGCGATGGACTAAAAAGAATGACCAAAAGCCTTCGTGTCAAGAGTACTCGTCCAAATGGTGGACAGGAAGGTCATTCCGGTCATACATTGGCAATGGTAGAAAAACCTGATCATATCATCATTCATCAAGTTAAACGGTGCCAAGAATGTGATGGTTCGCTGGAGAGAACCATCGCTAACTCGTTCGTTCAACGGCAGGTATTCGATATTCCTCCACTACGACTGGAGGTAACAGAGCACCGTGCTGAGGTCAAACACTGCCCGCATTGTGGAGCAAACAACCAGGCTTTGTTTCCGCAAGAGGTAACAAAAATTACCCAATATGGAGATAGTATCAAGAGTCTTGCCGTATATTTAACGCAATATCAACTCTTACCCTATGATCGAACTACTGAACTATTAAATGATCTTTTCTCTTCTCCAATTTCTGAGGCATCATTATACAACTGGAACGAAAAAGCATATCAGGCATTGGAAAAATCTGAAGCAGTGATTAGCAGCCAACTTCAGCAAGCACCTGTAATAAATGTGGATGAAACAGGCAATTCTCATTATGGCAAAACTTATGTTCAAAGGGGAATAAGGGAATAGAGGAGATGGTGTCGATTATCAACAGAATTGTCGGTAGGACAGGCATTTCTGCCTGTCCTGTTGTAGATGACAGGCAAGAATGCCTGTCCTACCGATTAATCTCCATATCTCCCCCTTATCCATTTTACCATAATGAGAATTGCTGAGCCAACTGATCTAGTCAATCAGTGCCGAAACGAGCCGAATTAATTAGATGTTCCAAATGGTTCTCTTTGGAGAGTAACTGAGCATCAAACTGACTATTTGCTCTGTTCCGTTGCGCCTCCCTACCTAATATTTACAAAGAACAATGAAGGAAAATAGAGGGTCGCACCTTGAAAATAGAATTAAGAGCTAACCATATACTATTTCGGGAAGTTAGTAGAAGAAAAGAAAAAAGACAGAGAAGCAAAACCTAACAAGAAAAATCAAGCAGATGGGGCAGTAGCCCCCACTGCTTATTTTTGTGGTTAGCCTTCAAGAGAGTAAGCAGGATCAGGCGTTAATCGAGAAGTCAGACGCATAATCGAAGCATGCAAAATGAGGTGATAGTTGCGTTATAATTTTGAGTGGGATCTTATATACTCAAGTGGGGCATAAATTGCGTTTTTCGCTGGTATTAATCAACGATAGCTGTGTTGTTCAGGCTCGCAATAGTACGCTATTGCTCACCTTACGCGCCATTGCTTTCCTTGATTAATCCTCACCCCGAGAAAAATCGCAATTTATGCCCCACTTGAGTATATATCCCCTCTACGGAATAATCCATTCTCCATTAACCTTAAACATATACTGTCCGGATATAATCTTCACCTCAAGGGCTATAGATTTGATAGAGGTAAGGATGTTTTTTATCAGATGGTTTACTGGAAAAATAATAGCTATCCGTTCTTTTTCCTTTTTGAGGCGAAGAAAATCCAACAACTCTTCATTAGAATATATACCATATTCATCCTCAAAATCTGTATAAAGATAGCACTCAATATTCTCTGTCAGTTGTTTGACACTAAACTCAATAGCCGGGTTATATTCAAACCAGTTTAATATGCCTTTTAACTTGTGAAGGGGGAACCCTGTATCCTTGAGCCTTTTTATAATAGATAGTTTCATGACATCAGCTGTAGAAAATTTTCGCCAGCCACGAGTCGTTTGCCTTTCAGCATCAAACATTCCCCGAAAATCCCAATCATTTACCATTCGATAGGTAATATCTGTGTATTTGGTAAGTTGATTACAGGCAAGGACATTGGTGTTGATTGCCTCAAATATCCTGTTCCATTTTTCAGACCACATATTATTATCCCTATCCCTTTGTCAACATTGTGCGAATGGAAGGTGCTATGAAAAACATGCCGCCAACAAGCAATAAAATAAAGACAAACAATATTCCCATCAGCATCATCTTTTTGGGCTCAATAATGAGATTATCTGATTTGCGAAAGACATCATCCTTTTCCTTCAGGAGTATTGTCTTTAGCTCATCTGGGAGGTTATCAAAGGAGGTAACCCCTTTGGCAGAGATAGTGTCAACAGTAGCGGGAATCTCTTGTTTGTTTTTTTTATGAAACACTACATGACATAGATTGCAGCAAAGAGCATCCTCTGTATTTTTTTCATATCCACAATGAGGACAAATCATTAGTGAACCTCCATTTCTAATTGAGCAATCTTTTTAACCCTTCTCTCATGCCTGCCGCCAGCAAAATCTGTGGCTAAAAAAATATCTACCATCTCTATGGCTACCTGAGGCTCTATTACTCGGGCACCCAACACAAGGATATTGGCATCATTATGTTTTCTGCAAAGTTTAGCCATTTGTGTAGTATGACATAAAGCTGCTCTGATTCTATGAATCTTATTGGCTGTAATACTCATGCCCACACCTGTGCCGCAGATTAATATCCCATACTTACAAACTCCATCCCTTACAGCTTGTGCTGCCTTTATCCCAAAATCAGGATAATCAACAGGATCCTCACTATTAGTACCACAATCCATAACCTCATATTCACCGTAGGAATGATCCTTGCGATCCCCCTTCTTAAGATGTTCCGCAATCTCTTCCTTTAATCTATACCCAGCATGGTCCGCACCTAATGCAATTTTCATCATTTAATAACCTCTATTAGCTGATAAAGACACTTTTTTATTTTAATGAGACATGTCTCATACGCCTCTCTGGATCCACCAAAGGGATCTGGTATGCCTTCTTTATTTTCGGAGGCAGCATCTCTGGTGCCTCTGGGAGCTGTATATTCTGTTAATAAAAAAACCTTTGCCTCTGGAACAAGACTAAGTATGCTTCTCACATGAGAGTTTTCCATGGCTAAGATCAGATCAGCCCATTTAATCAAAGGAATATTCAGAGGGGTAACAATATGAGCATCAGGAAAAATTCCTTCTTTTTCCAGCACCATTAATGTTAATAAAGGGATATGACTGTTTATACCTGCTGATACACCAGCCGACCTAACCTCTATTCCCATTTCATTTTCTCTGGCTATCTTTTTTAATAAATATTCAGCCATCAAACTTCGACAGGTATTTCCTGTACAGATAAATAATATTTTTTGTATCATTTTTTTCACCTCTGTGGTAGGAGCAACCCTATGTGTTTGCCCCTGTGTGGTTGATTCTATATGGTTTGCCCCTCTACAGACCCTTAACCACATTAGGGACGAACACATAGGTTCGCCCCTACCAATAACCCCTTTGCCGCTGCCACTACCTCATCTGGGGTTATTCTTTTCATGCAATCAAAGGTCTTTATAGGACATCGTTGTCCGCCATGTTTACTACACGGTCGACAACTTAAGCCCACCTTTTCCACTACCCGAAACAATTCACCATAGGGACCAAACCCCATATCAATTGTGGTTGGACCAAATATGGCTACAGTTGGAGTCTTCATAGCCATAGCCATATGAAGTGGACCAGAATCATTAGTAATAAATAACTGACATCTTTCCATTACCCCTGCTAACTGCTTTAAGTTAAGTCTGCCTGCAGCAAGAATGGGACGGGTATGCATAAGCAAGGCAATCTTTTCTATCAGCCAGCCATCATCCCGCCCACCTACAAGGATTATCTTTGCCTTTAACTCATTTGCCAGAATATCACCTGCTTGAGCAAATCCTTCAGGACTCCATCGCTTGGTAGGCCAGACAGAACATGGATTTATACCTATTAATAATTCTCCTGACAAGACACCTTTTTTGGCTATAAACTCTCGTGAAATTTCTTTATCTTTATCAGAAATGTATATTCTTAAAGGATAATTATCCTTAGGTGCCCCAAAAGTATAAGCTAATTCAAGATTTCTCTCTGCCTCATGAAGTTCTAATCGATATGGTACCTTGGAAGTAAAAAGAAAACTCCCTGCGTTTCTGTCAAACCCAATCCGATAAGAAATACCGCAAAGAAAGGCAAGTGAGCTGGAGCGAAATGAAGGGTGAGGAATAACAGCCAGATTAAACCGCATCCTTCGAATCTCTTCAACCACCTTCAGAAAATGAAAAATCCCTTTCTGCTGCCCCTTTTTATCATAAGAGATGATACTGGTAAGACAAGGATCCCCATCTAAAACATCCTTTCCTTTGAGGGTAGTTATCAGGTGCAGCTCTGCTTCGGGAAAGCCTTTTGATAGCGATTGAACCAAAGGCGAGACAAGAACCACATCCCCAATAAATGCTGTTTGGATAATTAGTATTTTTTTTATTCCTTCCATATCCCTTTTACTTTGTGCCATTGTGCTTTTTCCCCATTAGCCCTCTATCCCCTGCCGTATTCCTTCCACCCCAAGCAAATCCCTAACCGCTGCCACTACCTCTTCAGCGGTAATAGATTCCATACATTCATGAGTTTTTTTTGGACATTCCCTGCTGCCATGTGAACTGCATGGGCGACAGGATAAATCCTTTTCCAGAACAATATGCAGACCATTCCCATGGGGACCAAATCCAAGGTCAAGGGTTGTTGGGCCAAACATACTTATTGTAGACACCCCTAATGCTGCTGCAATATGAAGGGGTGCTGAATCATTGGTAATCAAAATGTCACACCTCTGAATAAGTGTCGGCAATTCTAACAAGGTCGTCCAGTTAACAAGGTTTAATGGTTTTTTATCCATCCATGCCTCTATTTTTTTCCCCAATTCTACATCTCTGTCATCACCAATAAGGACTATTTTGGCATTTAACTCATTCATCAATCTATTCCCTGTCTCCACAAATCCTTCTATTGTCCACTGCTTTGTCTCCCATTTTGCACCCGGACACAAACCAATCACCAAATCCTTATCCTCAATTCCAAGATATTTTAAGCATTCAAGAACTTGACTTTTTCTATCTTTAGCTATCTTTAGCTCCGGAATGCGATTGTCTGAAGAAAGAATCCCAAACCTTGTCAATGGCTCAAAATAAAGATCAATAATATGAGACTGCTGAGGCATCAACCGCCACTTGAACCATACCCTTAACAGCCTCAAAAACCTGTATTTAGAGTAATGAATCTTATGTCTTATCCGTGAAAATAGATAGATTAATATACTTCTTAAGTTCCAATGAAGGTCTACCAACAGGTCAAATTGCTCTGAATTTATCTCACCTATCAGTTTTATTAATCCCCAAAGTCCAGCCTTTGAATCAAAAATAAATACCTTGTCAATATATGGAAATAGCGTTGTTATCTCTAAAAACTCCTTTTTTACCACAAAACACAATTTAGCATATGGATACCTTTCCCTTAATGTTCTAAGTACAGGGGTTGTAAGGACAATATCTCCAATAGAGCTAAATCTAATCACAAGTATTTTGTTTATCAGTCGCTGCATAAATACCTCAACAAATCTTCCTGCCAATTAGGGGTGGTAATCAAGAGCCGTATCTTCAAAAAGAACAATAGAAAGCTACCGGTATATTTTTCTGCCAATCGAATCATATCCTTTTCTGTTGTTACAACCATATCTGCCTCTTTTGCCATTTCTTCAATCCTCATCAGACAGGCAGAATCATATTGATAATGATCTGGAAACCGTAATGAAATTATACCGTTAGGTTCAAATTGTCTCAGGCTATGCTCAAAAGACTCTGGTGAGCCAATGCCTGAACAAGCAAGGATTGTCTTTCCTTTTATTAATGATAAAGGATATGTGCTCAAATCCCCCTGATCCCTGATCCCTACCCCCTGTCGCCCCCTGATTAAGCGTAATGGCAAATGAATACTTGTCAGGATCAATGCCCCTGGATTTAACCTCTTGACCATCTCCATATAAGGGGCAATATCTGCCACCATATCTGTATGTGTAAGGATAATTACCCGAGCCCGTTTCATAGAAGAAAGCGGCTCTCTCAACACACCCTCTGGAAATAACCGTAATCCTTGTTGAGGAATAGAAACATCGTGTAATAAAATATCTTCATCTCGATAAAGCTTAAGGTGTTGAAATCCATCATCAAGTAAAAGGGTATCACAATCAAATTTCTGGATAGCGTATCTTCCAGATGTCCACCTGTCCTTACCCACCAATATAGGAACACAAGGAAGGTTTTTGGACAAAAGACATGCCTCATCCCCAGCATCAAAAGGAGAACCACAGGTAATTGCCCCTACACACCCGACTGCCGACTGTCGATTGCTGACTGCCACCTTTCTGCCTCTGTGTTCTGTCCTCTGTGCCTCTGTATCTTTGTGCCTTTGTGCCTTTATCTTACCATCCAAAACAACGCCCTGCTGTCGCTCATATCTGCCCTGATAACCCCTTATTAATACCCCAACCCTTTTCCCTGCATCTTGCAACAAGGATGCTATCTCTATTATTGCCGGTGTTTTTCCACTACCGCCAACCGTCAGATTGCCAACACTAATTACCCTTACAGGAAGCTTTTTTTCCCTCAAAAAACTATACTTATAGCCACACATCCTTATTTTAATCAGGACAAAATAGACAAGGGATAATACCCTGAGGAAGAGCCGAATAATAAACCCCTTTCTTTTCCCAAGCATAATTTCACGAAAATACATTATTATCATTTCATTATTATAACATCAGAAACAAGATTTGTCAACTATCATTGCCTCTTCACCCAGGGCAAACCGCACCCTAAATTTGTTCGAGACTATCTCATTCCAGCAATGGGGAGTGAAAAAATGCGATCTGTGCAAGCGAGTTTTTTAACACAAAGAACGCAAAGATTACGCAAAGTTCACAGAGCTTGAAAAACCTTTATTTCTTCTCGCAAAGACACAAATATCACAAGGCTCACTTATTTCTTCTCGCAAAGCCACAGAGATCACAAAGACATATGAGATTTTTCTTCTTTTCTGTCCTTTGTGTGCTTTGTGTCTCTGCGAGAAGAAATTCCGGTTGCACAGGTCGAAAAAATGCAATGTTGTTGTAAACAACCCCCTGACCCTCTTTACTAATGGGAGGGGAATCTGGCAAAAATTTCTGATGCGGTTTGCCCTGCCTTCACCGCCCCATCTTCTTCCTTAACTCCCCAAACCGATTAAGCACCTCATCCCTTGAGATAGATTTTACCTGTGTACTCATATCCTCACCGACTACCTCTTCTATGGCAAGCAATATTTCCTCACCGGTTATTGGTTTTGTCTTAGATGCAGCCAATCTTGAGATGATTAAGGGGATAATCTTTTCTTTGTGCTTTTTTATCAGATCAATGATAAAAAATGTTTCTGCTGGCAAAAAAACAAATTCCTCAGCACCCTCCTTGAGATGGCTCGGATCAGTAAGATTAATGGTTGCGGTAGCGTATCCTCCCTGACTAAAAAAAACTGTTGCCTGTTCATATTCATAATTCATGTAGGCTTTTCTATCAAATTTCTGCCAGCATACAGCCGAGGCATAACTACACAGTCCGTCTATAAACCATTGTGCAGTCTCATCCACCGTAAGGATTTTGTTCAGAATTCCTTGAGCCATATAGTAGGGGAAACTACAATGCAGATAATATCTATGGTATGGGTTTTGAAATGGCCAGTTCCATTCAGAAACAATAGGCCAACAGATAATATTGTCAACAATCAACCATTTGTCATCCTTGATTGCCTCAATAAATGGGTCGCCACGCCAGAGGGGACAAAAGACAAAGCCATACATTTGTCCCTTTAACATATCCTGTAATGAAACATTAAATAGTGTTGACAGCCTTTTACATTCCAGAGACATCTGCTTTGCAGCTTCTTGAGCTATCTTTTTTTGCCCCTGATCAGATTCAGGATAAAAGACCTCAACGATATCCTCTTTTAATGGAACCTTGACTATTTTTACATGTGTTACAGGCTTTATTGCTTTTTTCCGTGGGGGATGAGCAGCTAAGTATAGTCCAGTAATCATTCCTATTAATAATATTCCAACAATAAAACCCGGAATAAAGTTTCCTCTTAATTTTGCCATTGATAGTTTGCCTCCATTTCTTCAAGGGATAATCGGATAAGGTCATTGATTATTAATGCCTCTCCTTCAACCACGCCCAGCACCTCATAGGGAATATCAGCCTGCATTATTATTTGCATCAATTGACTCAGGTTGTCCTTAGCCACAGAGACAACTATTCTGGATTGAGATTCCCCAAAAAGAAGAGATGTTATAGGTATAGACAGCTTACTCTCAATCCTTGCCCCTATCTTTCCCTGCAAGCAGCACTCGGCAAGGGTAACAGCAAGCCCCCCCTCCGCACAATCATGGGCAGATTTGATTAGTCCAGCCTCAAATGCTCTAAGCACAGCCTGTTGAACACGAACCTCCATTTTTATGTCAATAACAGGCGGCGAGCCCTTAACCGTTCTATGAATCACCTTCAAATACTCGCTTCCGCCAATTTCATCCTGCGACAAACCCAGCAGAACAACTACATCCCCTTCATCCTTAAACCCCATGTCTGTAACCACAGAAGCATCTTGTATTATACCGACCATGCCGATTACCGGTGTAGGATAGATTGGACCATCCTCGCTTTCATTATAAAAGCTGACATTCCCACCGGTTACTGGTACGCCTAATGCCTGACATGCTGCTGTTATACCCTCAACCACCCTTCTAAACTGCCACATTACCTCTGGATCCATGGGAGAGCCAAAGTTAAGGCAATTAGTTATGGCCAGAGGCGTTGCCCCAACACAGACTACATTCCTTGCTGCCTCTGCCACAGCCAGCATCCCACCGGCATATGGGTCAAGGTAGCAATATCTTCCATTCCCATCTGTAGACATGGCAATGGCCTTTTTTGTCCCCTTGAGACGAACCACACCAGCATCCCCCTTGCCAGGGCAAATCAGGGTATTTGTTCTAACCATATGATCGTATTGTTCATAAATCCATGCCTTACTGGCAATTGCAGGAGAGGCAAGGAGACTCAGCAATATCTCGTTAAAGGTAAGGGTTGTTGTAGGGACAGGGTTTATCTCTGTCCTCATTTCTTTCAAATATTCCGGCTCTTTTTCAGGATGATGATACAATGGGGCGTCATCAGCCAATGTCTTAGCTGGTATTTCGGCAACTATAGTTTCCCCATCCCGTACCCGAAGGAGGCCATCATTGGTTACATATCCAATAACCACAGAATGCAAGTCCCATTTCTTAAATATCTTCTCTACCTCATCCTCATACCCCTTTTTTACACAAATCAGCATCCTTTCCTGGGATTCAGAGAGCATTAATTCATAGGCGGACATATCCTTTGCCCTTCTTGGGACAAGGCTTAAATCTATTTCCATGCCAACGGCACCTCTGGCAGCCATTTCACAGGTAGAGCAGGTCAACCCTGCTGCACCCATATCCTGCATACCCAGAAGGTAATCCTCTTGAACAAGCTCCAGACACGCCTCAAGCAAGAGCTTTTCCATAAAAGGATCACCAACCTGAACAGCGGGTCTATCTTCATAAGAGGATTCGGTTAATTCTCTGGAGGCAAACGATGCCCCCTTAATTCCATCCTTGCCAGTGGCAGAGCCAATGTAGATGATAGGATTTCCCTCGCCATAGGCAGCACCTTTGGTAATAGTACCATTTGTAATTACCCCCAGACTCATGACATTTACCAAAGGATTTCTTTCGTATGCAGGCTCAAGGCAAACCTCGCCCCCAATGGTTGGGATACCCATACAATTTCCATAACCGGCTATACCAGAGACAACGCCCCGTAATAGTCGTTTGTTTTGTGCTGAATCCATCTCACCAAATCTTAAGGAGTCAAGAATAGCAATAGGCCTGGCACCCATGGTAAATATATCCCGCAATATACCCCCCACGCCTGTGGCTGCCCCCTGATATGGTTCAACCGCTGAGGGGTGATTGTGGGACTCTATCTTAAAGGCTATCCATATTCCATCCCCAATATCCATTACACCCGCATTTTCACCTGGTCCAACAAGCACCTTTTCTGATTTGGTTGGCAGCATCGACAGGGTAGATCTGGAGCTTTTATAGCTGCAATGCTCACTCCACATCACCGAAAAAATCCCCAACTCTGTAAGGGTTGGTGTCCTTTTCAGGATATTCAGTATTTTTTCATACTCTTTCTCATTAAGACCGTGTTCAGCAATGAGTTGTTTCGTTATCTCCATTTTTTTCTCCTTAATTATAATTGGTCAACGATATTCATGTGGTAAATTCCCCTTGCTAAGTAGTTACGACTATTCTACAAAAGAAAGCAATTTGGCAAGAAAACAAAAAAAGAGTGGAAATATCCACCCCTTACCCCAGCCAGTGAGAGACAAGAATTGTCATTGCTTGCGAACGAAGAATTACCACCTGCCTCCATCAGCAGAAAACAAAAACCATCATAACTATTGTTGTGTTGTAACCACTCAGCTGCTGATTTACGCTGATATATTTCGACCCGTGCAATCAAATATCCACAGATTTCACAAATTTTCTTTCTGGTGGGCTACTGCCCATCCAGTTCATTTTTTCTTGTTAGGCTTTGCTTCGATGTCTTTTTCTTTTCTTTTGGTTTATCGAAATATTGTGAATTCCATAATCAAGGTTTGCCCATAAGGTCTATCTTCTTAACTTTTTCCCTGATGAATAAGTGTGCCTGTTTTGAGTATTTCCCAAACCAAAGGGTCTTCCTCAATAAATGTATTCAAATTGAAAGGAACCGGTTCTATTCTGCTGTCAATATTATATGCTATTTTCATCAGTCGGATCCTTTCATTGAATCTGTCATCAGTTAAATCCGAAGAAATAATTGCCACATCAATATCACTAAAATTGTTTTCAACCCCTTTTGAATATGAACCAAAAATATAAACCTTCTGAGGTGTTATACCGTTTTCATTCAGTTTTTTCAAAAAATAAATGATTTTTTTCTTCACTGAAGGATTGATTTTAGCCATTTGAAAAGCTCCTCTGTTTCTTCTATTTCCTTCTTTGTAAATTCTTCGGTACATTTCTTTCTGAAACTTCTTTTCTCGTCTGGATACCTTGATTCAAGATTAAAAGTTGTAATTTTTATCAAAGCGTCTCTCTGCTCATCATTTAACTGAATATTCGAAAATTCCGCAAGCCTTTGAAGATTATGAATATAAGGCACATGTTCATTTTTTCTGCTTACATAAATCGCCTTTAATATTTTTTCTATAGCAAGGTGTGCAAAGAAAAGAGAATACGAATAATCTTTTTTTTCGAAAAGATGCCATGTTACCTGCATAGATTCAGTTGCTTCTTCTATCCAGTAATCCTTGATTTTCTGAATATCCATTTTTTATATCTCAGTACTAACGACAAAAATAATCAACACAGTTGTGAATTCAATATTCAAAGTCTGAATCTTATTCTCTCTCTTATCTGATGAATAGTATACCTTATAAAAACCACTCAAGTCAAGTAAAAAATTAAAATGCATGGAGGAATTCATTAGAAAATATGGGATGTGTCCCTTCGTTTCCCCCTGCTCGTCAATTCTTCGCCTGTTCTTGGTTCTTCGACTGTTCTCAGTTCTTTATAAGTCTAACGATAAAAATAATCTGGTGGGCTACTGCCCATCCAGTTCATTTTTCTTGTTAGCCTTTGCTTCGCTGTCTTTTTTCTTTTCTTCCCTTTCTAAGCCTTAATCAATTAATTTCTCAATTCGAGCTCTGACTCCAATACCCTCCCTTTAAGGAAATACCCTGTAAATGTCCTTCCGATGTACTATCCGTTGACAAATTATCAAATTTTCTGATTTGTTAATTGTTATACCAATACGATAATTACCAACGCGAATTTTATATTTGTTTGAGTACCCAGTCATTTGCTCAAGGTATCCTAATTTAAAAGGGTTAGTTGTCTTGAGTTCTTGGAAAACTATTGTTTCTGCTTTCTCTTGAATTTCTTTAGGAACGGCAGCAAGTTCTTTGAGAAACAGCTTTGTGTAATCAACCTTCCACATTAGTTTTCAAAATTTGGTAATATTGATAAGCCGTTTCCCCAGAAAGCCGTTCATTATTCTGGGTTTCATCCATTAATTTTGCCAGTCCGTAATTCTCAAGTATTTCTTCTATTCGTCCAAATTCTTCAATAGGAATTTGCATAGCAATTGGTTTTTGATACTCATCAAGAACATAATTTTTATGGATTGACAACATTCCTTTATTCCTCCTAACTTTAGTTTTTCTCGCATTTGATTTTCTTATGTGTCTAACGATAAAAAACAACCAACTTTGGCTGGTTCATTTTTCTGATTAGACTTTGCTTCGCTGTCTTTTTTCTTTTCTTCTGGCTTACCGAACCATTGTGAATTCAATATTCAAGATCTAACCTCAATACTTCCTTCTGACCCCATACTTCTCACCGAAACTCCTCCTTACAGTCTCTGCAACTCTCGTTCATATTCATCGTGGTTGCCAATGAAATACCAATAGATAGTGTCGCCTTCGAGCAGATCTAATGCTCGATGCCCATGTCCAATTCGCACTGAGTAGATTGGTTCACACTCACTTACTCGCTTGAATCGCAAACTCGTTGCAAATGGATTGGTACGCCATAGCCGATGTAATCTCTAACAATCTTTCTATCAATATTGATAGAAATTTTAAAAATTATATTTGCTAATGTCGGGGAAATAGGCTAAAATAGAGGTTAAAAGATTTTAAAAGGATTATTTAATCTCTAATGAGCACTAAGGAGCATTTCCCCGACATTATGCAAATACCCTATCAACTATCAACGGACATATCTACCTATATGGAGTCAATAAGAAAAAAAGCTGGAACTTCCCTGAGTTTTCAGACCAATGCCCTATTTGTGGCGGTAAGGATTGTGCTGTCCGCATTGGTTTTTATTTTCGAAAGGAAGTAATCGTTAATTTTCAGACATACAATCAGGTACCTATCGCTCGTTATTTATGCCGTAAAAAGGGACATGTCCAATATTTACATAG
>Ga0210051_1004068_pt1 | contig 14383 bp, 11 predicted proteins | sample CryGey092014_all_FD_185464 | JGI IMG/M metagenome (GOLD analysis project Ga0210051, IMG submission 185464) | Groundwater microbial communities from aquifer - Crystal Geyser CG23_combo_of_CG06-09_8/20/14_all (SPAdes) (version 2) | ecosystem: Environmental > Aquatic > Deep subsurface > Groundwater...
AAACGATTATAATATTTCGCCATCGCGCTATATTCATAACGGCGTAACCGAAGAATATAAACCAGTTGAGGATATTTTAGTAGAGTTGACGGAAGTTGAAGCTAAGACTAAGGAGGCGGATAAAAATTTAAATAAAGTTTTAAAGAAACTTGGATTTTAAACATGATAACTAAAACCCCAACAATTAAAAGCTGGGAAGTGGTGGAACTTCAAGATGTTGCTTGCGTTGAGAGCGGCGGGAATGCACCTCAAGGAGATATTTATTTTAAAGGCGGTAAATATCCCTTTATTCGTGTCCAACATTTCGATGGGAGCAAAGTTTATATCGATAAATTTGATTTAATAAATGATGAAGCAATAAAAAAATATAGGCTCAAAAAATTTGAAAAGAATTCAATAGTCTTTCCCAAAAGCGGAGCATCAATAAACTTGGAAAAAAGAGCTATGTTACCCATGGATGCTTATGTTGTAGGTCACTTATGCGTAGTCAGACCAAAACAGATAGATGAAAAATTTCTTTATTACATATTAAAAAGTGAAAAATTTGCCACTTCAGGAAATGGTTCGACCTTACCATTTTTAAATATTTCCCACATAAAGAAAAGGAAATTATTTATTACGAATAACCTTGATGAACAAAAATCAATCGCATGCATGCTGACAACCGTGCAGGAAGCTATTGCCGGGCAAGAAAAATTGATTACCAAATTTAAAGAATTGAAGCATGGCATGATGCAGCAACTGTTTACTCATGGCACAAAAGGAGAACAAACTAAAACGACGAAGATCGGAGAGGTGCCTGAAAGTTGGGATGTGGTAGAGTTTCAGAATATGGTTGAGTTTTCAAAAAAACCAAGGGGTTTGTCTTTGAGCGGTAGTATTCCGTTTGTTCCAATGGATATGATTTATTTGGATAAAATGTTTATTACAAATTATAAACTCAGAAAAGCTGTTGCTAGTGGCACCTTTGTTATTAACGGAGATATACTCCTTGCAAAGATTACACCATCATTTGAAAATGGCAAGCAAGGTATTATAAAAATTGATTCGGAGTATGCGTATGCGACAACCGAAGTTATTCCATTCCACGAAATAGTAGATGTCAGTAATAAATTATTTATTTATTATTGGTTAAAGAAAGATGATGTGAGAAAAGATCTTGCTGGAAAAATGGAAGGTTCAACCGGTCGACAGCGTTTAAATAAATCTGTACTGGATAAAAAGTTAATGCCGAGGCCAAGCGTAGCCGAGCAGAATGAAATTGCTAGTGCGTTTTATACAATCGATCAGAAAATAGAAGTCGCTCAAGAAAAATTATCAGCTTATCAAAATCTTTTTAAAACTCTGCTTCATAAATTAATGAGCGGAGAGCGGAGAGTAAGTTTTAAATATGGAAACTAAAGATTTAACATTAGCCGATTTTATAAAGAATATTGAAGGTGATCTGGGAAAAACTGAATGGATCACGGTTTTTGAATTTTTAGATTCGCATGAAGATATTAACAGGGGCGCCTATTTTTCCGCCTTGATACCCAATAACCAGGTTGAAGAGGTATTGGAAAGATCTGATTGGGATATATTTATAGACGGCGGTCGGCCAGGTTTTATAACACATTACGATGCCGGGAAAGAAATAACAGAGTATTATCGCTTTTCCGAAAAAGGTATTGAGCCGTTAGTTTATTGGCGGTCGTTTTCTGGCAAAGATAAAACATACCTCGAAATTTCCGAAGAATTTCGTTTATATTTTAATCTATTTGAAATTAATATTGACGAGGATCAAAAGAAATTCATCTATACAGACGATAAAGGAGATGAAGACGATGCTATCTTAATAAACAAAAATAAGGCCTTAATAAAACTAAAGTATATTAAGGAATTTATTTCTGCTAAACAAGTACATTTAGCCGTTTATTTTGAGGCTATGCGTTTTTCCGACAAGTCTATTGAGGAATTAAAATTGAATAAAATTGACGAGGATAAAAGCGGCAATAATTATACTTATTCATTGTGCGTTAGGAATTTGAATGTATTCGGTAGAAAATCCCAAGGATGGGTATTAGGTAAAAAATTAATTGCCGGGTTAAAAGATTTCAAACCTACAATCTGGGGCACGAAAGAAGACGAAAAATATGAAGAATTTATTATAGGGGTTGATGAAGACGGAAAGGAAATTACAGGTAGTTGTAAAGCTGATTATCAAACTAAGCCAGGATTTCTAACCCCTATATTTTTTAAAAGAGAGGTAATGAAAAAATATTATGACAATCCTGATGTTTACACCGTAGAAGATGGGCACCTTAAACAAAAAAGTTTTTGGGGATTGAGGCTTCTAAATAATCATAGAGATCATGTGATTGCTTGGCTCGGAGATTTAAAACATCTGCCATACAAAGAGCAAACTCATTGGCGTGCTTTTAATCTTACTCCTGGCTCGAGAAAAATCAGTCGTGCTGATTATGCTCGTAATATTGAGGGCCAATTTGCTGATCCAGAACTGCCCGAATTTTATTTTAAATATAAATTAGAATTATTCCAAAAGGCTTGGTATAAAAAATTTGGATGGTATTTATTTATACAACTATCAGAGGGTGATTCTCATCATATGAAATCACTTCATGTGCCAATGACCGACCAGCAAAAAGAGTTTGATGATCAAATCGCCTCAATAGCAAAAATTATTATTGACTCACTTAATGAAAAAGAGCTTTCAAAGAATTCGGATATTGCAAAGGATGGCCAGCACGGTATAGATAAGTTAGAAAATTTTTTAGTGTCACATAAAAATTCTTCACCTACGATGATAAGATTTTTACGTAATCTGCAACTTTTACGTTCAACGGGGGTCGCCCATCGCAAGGGTAAAAATTACGAAAATGTTAAGAAATTTTTTGACATGGATAAAAAAAGTAAACCAGACGTTTTTGAAGATATTATTATTAAATGTATTTGGGTGCTAAATAGCTTAGGAAATTATTTTAAATTATCTTATGAAACCTACTGAACAAAAATCAGTCCAAGAACGGATTATTAAATACGCTATTAAATCCGGCTGGAAATATATAGCTCGCACGGAAAGCGATGCTAGGCGTGGTGATGAATTGTCATATAAAAACGAACTTTATTATCAAGATGTTTTAATGGCAAAGATTAAAGAATTCAATCCATGGCTGCCGGCAACATATAGCTTCCCAACCCCCTCCCCTAAGATTGAAGGCAACCGCCAAATACTTTTAGCGCTTCGTGGCCAAAGCACTGCTTATGACGAGAAAGAAAAACGGGAGCGTAATGTAATGGTGGTAGACTTTACCAATCCAAAAAACAATGTGTTCGAAGTGACTGATGAATTTGCCTTTTCCAATGGCCGTTATACTAACCGGCAGGATATAGTTTTTTTAATTAACGGCATACCGGTAATTGATTTAGAGTGTAAAAACTTAATAACTGCGGAAGGCGTTGATAAAGCGTTGGACCAGATACGCCGCTATCATCGCGAGTCCCCGGAACTTTTAGCCGTTGAGCAGTGTTACCTGGCCAGCGAGGGTATGCGCCTAAAGTATGGCGTGACCTGGAATACAATCAAGCGTAATGTTTTTAATTGGAAAGGAGACAAGGCCGGCGACCTAGAAAAGAAAATCAAATCTTTCTTTGATATCAAGCACGTTTTAAATCTGATTGAAAAGTATATCATGTTTATTGAGAAAGATGAGGATCTGACTAAAATAGTTTTGCGTGAGCACCAAGCTAACGCGGTTGAGGCCGTACTTAAACGGGCATTAAAGGAAGAGGCGACCAGGGGTTTAATCTGGCACACCCAGGGTTCAGGCAAAACCTATACCGTGATTAAGACGGCCGAACTGCTTTTTAAATCAAACGATGCTGATAAGCCAACAGTTATTATGATGCTTGACCGCAATGAACTAGAAGATCAAATGGAGAAAAATCTCCGGGCGGCTGGTATGCAGAATGTCCGCCGGGCGGAAACTATCAGTGATTTGATTGAGATATTAAAAACTGATTACCGGGGCATTGTCGTAACAATGATTCATAAATTCAGAGGTTTGCCGGCTGATCTTAATATTCGCAAAAACATCTTTGTCTTGATTGACGAAGCCCATCGCACGACCGGTAGCGACTTGGGGACATTCGTTATGGCCGCTATGCCAAACGCTACCTTTATTGGCTATACCGGCACGCCAATTGATAAGGCGCATTATGGCAAGGGCACGTTTAAAACCTTTGGCGTTCATGACGCTAAGGGTTATCTACATAAATATAGTATTAGCGAAAGCATTGAAGACGGCACAACCTTGCCTCTTTACTATTCCCTAGCGCCTAACGAAATGTTGGTACCGAAAGAAACATTAGAGCGAGAGTTTTTAAATCTAGCGGCAGAGCATGGCGTAACTGATATTGAAGAGTTAAACGCTATCTTGGAACGAGCGGTTAATACCAGAAACTTTTTAAAGGGCCAAGGTCGCATTGAAAAAGTTGGTAAGTTTGTGGCCGAACATTTTAAACAATATATTGAGCCAATGAATTATAAAGCATTTTTGGTGGCGGTAGATCGCGAAGCCTGCGCTTTGTATAAAAAAGAACTGGATAAATATTTACCTAAGGAATGGAGTGAAGTTGTCTTCACTGGAAATAATAGTGACCCGGAACTGCTTAAGGAATTTACCTTAGATACTCAGAAAGAGAAAGAAGTCCGCCGGGACTTCGCCAGGTTTGGTACAACGCCAAAGATTCTAATAGTCACGGAAAAATTATTGACCGGTTATGATGCGCCGATTTTGTATTGCATGTATCTTGATAAGCCAATGCGCGATCATGCTCTATTGCAAACTATCGCCCGTGTTAATAGGCCATATGAAAACGAGGAAATGAAAATGATAAAACCGCATGGTTTTGTTTTGGATTTTGTCGGTATCTTTGATAAACTGGAAAAAGCCCTCTCCTTTGATAGCGACGAAGTTAATGCTATTGTTAAGGACCTATCGCTATTAAAAGACAGATTTGTTAAAAAGCTAACCGAAGAAGCCAAACCTTATTTTAAATTGTTGGTTGGGCCGTTTGACGACCGGTTAGCCGGCGCTCTAATTGAGTATTTCAGAGATGAAGAAACAAGAAAAGCATTCTTTAAGCTGTACAATGAGATTGAAATGCTTTATGAAATTATATCGCCTGATGCTTTTCTTAGGCCATACGTAGATAATTACACAACTCTATCCAGTATGTATCAAGTAGTGCGTAACGCCTATGCCAGGCAGGTATCAATTGACCGGGAATTCCAAAAGAAAACTTCCGAACTGGTGCAAGAGCATATTCAAAGCAGCCCGGTTAGGTTAGGCGCCGATTTAATTAAGCTTGACGAGAAAGGCATTGAGATTATTAAAAACAAAAATCAGCCGGACGAGATTAAAATTATTAACTTATTAAAAAGCATTCAGAAATTAGCCAAGGAAAAAGCTAACGATCCGGTGCTTATATCGGTTAAAGAACGAGCGGAAGATATAATGGACGCTTACTCTAACCGCCAAATAACTACTATAGAAGCCTTAAGGCAGCTATTGGAATTAGCAGAAGGCGAAGCGGTTAGAGATAAAGAGCAGGAAAGAGAAGGCATTACCAGTACAGCCTGGTTTATTCGCGATGTATTGGCTGATAAAAAGATAGTTGACTTACAGGCGGTTAAGGATTTAGAAACAATTATTAGCCAATACCCGGAGTTTACCAGAAGCGAAAAGCTGACACGTGATCTAAAGAATAACCTTTATGACCGGCTAGAGCCGTTAGGTCTTTCCTTGGAAGAACAGAAAAAGATAGCTGATAAAATAATCGAAACGCTCACTATAGCAAACAAATGAAAAAGAAAATAATTAAAACCTGGGAATCAAAGCGAGAATTTAAAGAGGAGGTATATTTGCGTGCTAATAAAGTTAAAGTAAAAATTAAGCAAATTACTATCCGGCCAATGACTCGCAAGTGGGCCAGCTGTTCAACCAGTGGTTATTTTACTTTTAACCTAGAGCTACTTGGCATGGAGCGCTCGCTCGGAGAATATGTTATTTTACATGAGCTACTTCATTATCATGCGCCTAATCATGGTAAGCTATGGAAGAGCTTAATGGAAGCGCACCTGCCAAACCATCTTAAGATTGCGGAGAAATTAAAAGCCTTATATAAATGATTTATCATACAAATAATTATTAGGTATTTATATTATGCAAATCTCTAACATCAAAGTTGAAAATGAATATCGATTTGGCAATATTATTAACGAGCTTGAAGCCGGCAAACTAAAGATACCTCGCTTCCAACGGGAGTTTGTTTGGGAGCAATCAAAGGTGATTGAACTGCTGGATAGTATTTATAAAGAATTCCCGATCGGCAGTTTCTTTATCTGGGTGGCAGATGAAAAGTATAAAGAATATTTTCGTGATATTCCTGAGTTGGGTCTACCAAGACCGTCGCATAAGGGGCCTATTGATTTTATTCTCGACGGCCAGCAGCGCATAACTTCTTTATACGTCACCATAAAAGGCAAAAGCGTTGGCGATACTAATTACTCTCACATTGCCTTTGATTTAGATCGGCAAATATTCACCCTGCATTTGGGAAAATATAAGTATGGCGGCAGCGTAGTACCGTTATATAAGCTTTTTAATGACGAACATCTCCAAGTTTATGACGCATTGACTCAGGAGCAAAAGAAAATGTTTGCCAAATGCCGGGCTACCTTTGAAAATTATCCGTTATCAGTTATAAGGGTACATGAAAAAGATTTAGTTGACGCTATAGTAATATTTGAACGTATTAATCAAGGCGGCAAACCTTTAAGTATTTTTGATTTAGTCGTTGCCGGAACTTGGGGATTTGATTTTGATCTGCGAGAAAAATTTGAAGAACTGGAAAGAAGAATTAAAGACAAGGGGTTCGGGAAAATCAAGCCTGAAGTGGTATTGCATATTTTGGGCTTGGTCGTAAAGGGTTATTGCAATAAAATTAACTTACTTGCTATTACCAAGGAGGAGGCTAGTGCCGCCTGGCCAGATATAGAAAAGGCTGTTGAACAGGCAGTAGATTATTTACGCAGTAATTTGGGAGTAAAAATATATGATTTTTTGCCATACCCCCCGATACTTTCGCTATTAGCTTATCTATATTTTAAAATTGACGGGCGGACACTTAGCCCGACCATAAGCAAAACCGTTAACCAGTGGTTTTGGCAGTCTGCCCTAAGCGAACGATACGCCCGCTCTCGTGAAACTACAATGGGCGAAGACCGCAAACGCATATTTGATCCATTAATCGTAGGCAAAGATGTGCGCTTTACTTTCCCGGTCAATGTCACGCCGGAGCGGTTATTGGAAATTAAAATTAGCACCAAGTCAGCCATAAGAAATGCTTACTTTTGTTTTCTAGCCAAGGCTCAGCCGCAACATTTTTTAAATAACACTTTAATCCAGCTCGATTATAATCTCTGCTCTCAATATAATAACAGCGAAAAACATCATATATTCCCCCGCGCCTTTCTTGCGAGTAAAAATATTAAAGGTAAAAATCTAATGTTGAACTTTTGTTTTATTCCGGCTGAGCTTAATAAAGAAATTTCCGATAATTCACCTAATGAATATTTTTCCAAATACCGCAAGGAAAATGGGAGCTTTTTAACGACGCTAAAAAGCCATTATATTCCTTACGGCGATTTTATTGAATCAAACGACTTCGATCGCTTCCTTATAACCAGAGCCCGCCTAATAAGTGACGCCTTAGTGAACCAGGCCGGCAGCGTAATAATCGGCTCCGATTCAAACAGGGCAATTAGCGATATTGAAACCATGATCCGCGATCACATAGATCAGATATTGGTAGAGGCAGCCGGAGAAAACTATTGGAAACAAAGAATACCGGGCAATGTGCAGGAAACTATTAAAACAAGAATAATGGACTATGCGAAAAAAATTCCCGATATACAGCCAGAGCAATACACAAACAGGGATCGTTTGGATCAGGCCGACATTATGGACTATCCTCAGATTATTATGAATAATTGGGAAGTTTTTGAACCAACATTTAAATCTCGCGGCGAAGTTGAAAAAAGATTTTTAGGACTAAGAGAGTTACGCAATTGTATTGCTCATAATAAACCAGTTGATTCGGTCGTACGCAAGGACGGCGAGGCGGCAATAGAATGGCTTTATAGAGCATTGCGCAGGTCAGAGGATGTTATTGGGCCTGAATCGGAGAATCTATTTACAAAAGAAGAGTTAGAAACAATATCAAAAGTGCGTGACGAAGTTGGAAAAAAATTAAACATTCCATTTAATTTATATGAAACGGAACCCAGGGCCCTCAGCGCCAGCAGAATAAAAGGAGAAATTATTGAGCATTGTTACGAGTTGTTAAGCGAAGCTAAGTATCTTCCGTCATTACAGATATGGAAATGCTCGTACTACACCGGAAATTTGCAGATGTTTATTTGTTTGCAAGTTAATGAAAATAGTGAGGAAGTATTGGAGTGTTTGAAGGCAAGCGATTATTTTCACGATTGGCTATTTAAGCCGGAAATAAACGGAAAATTAATAGCTTCCCTGTTTGATCTTAACAACGAAAAAGAGTTTGCCAAAAAGCTTGAATCGGCCATACAAAATTCTCAGGAGATAATTAACCGATGTATCGATAAAAGAAAAAAGGCCGTGTACACTTTTAAAATTGAAACGGCAGTTGCTAGTGGGGCCTTATTGCCCGGCCAAGACTTTATTGTTTTTAATGGTTCTACCGCCAGGATAAAGGAGGCAAGCAGTTTCAAGGGATCAAGCGGCCAAAAGCTAAGAGCCAAGTTAGTCAAAGACGGTGTATTAGCGCGTCAAGATAACGAGCTTTATGTGTTTACACATGACTATATTTTTTCCAGCCCAAGTGCTGCCGGCGATACTATCACCGGACATAATACCAACGGCTGGAATACCTGGAAAAATATAAAAGGCGAAACCTTAGAAGGCGTTAGACAGAAAACTAAACCCAAAAATGACAAAGATAATTTGCTTATAAAATTTCTTAATAATTTTAATGAGCAAGAATCAGCCGTCATACAGAATCTAAAAGATTATTTTCAAGGATCCGGTTGGCTGGATTTTGGCAATACCGGAGATCGCATGACTTTTAAAATGAGATTTGCCGGACATCAAATTAATCCCATAACAATCAGATCGGATAGAACAATAAAATTTCGCTTTGGCTACTTAATATCGGACCGGGAATTGCCCGCTAAAATGGTAAACGCTTTTAAGGAAAATGTGCTAAGGGTTTTTTCCGGCCAGCCAGTCATTAAAGGTAGCCACAACGATATTGTTTACGAGTTTGGCCAGCTCTTGGATGAAGCCAGATTGAAAAAATTTAAGCAGGCCATAGACGCTTTCATAAAAGATTGCTCGGAAAATTAGAATATTTTAATTGCATGACTAATCCTAAGAAGATAAAAATAAAATACACTCAGGTAAAAACCGATCCGGAAATAATTGAGCAACATATAAATGAAGCTTTTGATATTTTATTTAATGAAACAATCAAACAAAAATATAATATTAAAAAATAAACAACACCTAAATAATTATGGTCATTAACCTTTGGGAAATAATAAAATACATATTGATAATTCTATGGGAGCTTTGGCCTCTTTGGTTAATTTTGCTGGCCGTTTTAATATTCCAGTTAATTTTTGATTGGCTCGATTTGGAAATAGACAACTGGCATCTTCGCCGAAAATTCAAGAAGGGAGAAGCCTGGAGGTCTGATCGCTATCTTTTACATTGGCTTCGAGCCATGAAGCCGTCGGAGTTTGAAGATTATATAACTAACCTGTTCTCTCGCCTGGGCTATAAGGCGCAGGCGGTTGGCCAGTCTTACGATGGCGGCATTGATGTAATTGCTGAAAAAGACGGGATTACAAATTATATTCAATGCAAAAAGTTTATTACTTCTCAAGTAGCCGTTGGTGCTGTACGAGATTTTTACGGCGCTCTGGCTGATCGATTGGCAAACGGACAGGGTTATTTTATTACTACCAATAAATTTACGCTTGAAGCTCGTAAGTTCGCCGAGGATAAACCAATTGAGTTAATAGACGGCTTTGAGCTGATCAGTTATATTCGGATGGCCAAGAAAGATGATAAACCAAATATTATGCCAGTTATTCAATCATCCGGAACATGTCCTAAGTGTGGTGGTAAGCTAGTAGGGCGGACTGGAAAGTTTGGAATATTTTATGGATGCGCGAATTATCCAAAGTGTAAATATACGATTAATAAAAAATAATAATCACATGGGCCACTTATTTTTGACTATAAAATATTTATTAAAAGACCTTAAGGCGAGCTTAAAAGGTGAACCTATATCGCCTACTGTGCCGCCTGGCGTTTCTAAAATAGACTGGAAATCAGATTTATTATACTTGAGCAAACTCATTAAAATAAAAACCAATAGTAAAACCGATCTCCTTTCATACATTAGCCTAGATCCTAAATTATTAAATAACCCCCGAAAAAGAAAACAAGCTGAACTACATATTAATCAAGCGTTTAGTGAGCTTAAAAAGTTTGAAAAAACTTTCGGGGCTAAAAGTTTTGATAATTGGGATTTTAACGAACAGGGTGGGGGTTTTATTAACAAAGACAACTCTAGAGAACAAATTATACTTGGTAAAAAAAGTCAGCCATTTTATGTAGCTAAAGAATTGTGGAGAAATAAAAACAAATATGCCACCACAAACCAGATAGCAAACAGAGTATTAGATGATATTAGAATCGACAAAGCGGGCGTACGAAAAGCTATACATGAAATAAAAAATAAACTCCGTGATGCAGAAGAGAATAATGGATATAGTTTTCCCTATGAAATAGTAAGGCCAGATGACCGTAATGCCGGAGTCGGACTATTCGACAAACAGTAAAAACAATTAAATTTTAAACTACAGAAACGTCTCTATGGACGTTTTTTTATATTCTAAAACGTCGGAAAAACGTCAGGCAGAATATTTTATTAATGCTAACTTTAAATAAAATATAACGTGACGTTGGGCGAACGCCGGCTTAGTTGAGAAAATAAAGTCATAACTAATTAACAAAACCGAGCAGCTATGACCACTTGCCTGCCGGACAAAACAATTTATGTCAGACGAAGTTAAGATTCTTAAAAATGTCGGCGGTGTCGACGGGAAAGGACAGACCGACGACAACGACGACAAAAATCCGAAGATTGAAGATAAATCTTCTTCGGTAGAAACCGTTATTAATATCATTAAAAATGGCGGAGTAGAAATTTTGGTTGACCAATTTGATGAAGTTTACGCTTCATTTAATGGAATGAATAAGATGCTGAAGACGGACTCCAGTGATTTCAAAAACTGGGTACGGCTTGAAGCATATAGAAAAATAGGGAAAGCCTTCTGCAAAGATACCATTGAAAACGCCGCCGGAATCTTGGAGGCAAAAGCAAAAGAAAAAAATCAAAGAGCAGAACTTTATATTCGTGCCGCCAAAGATAAGGAAGGTAACTATTGGTACGATTTAAGTAAAGAGGCTGCGGTTAAGATTAATAAAGACAGCTGGATTATAGTTCAAAATCCTCCAAAGATATTTAAAAAATTTAAAACCCAGGCAGCGCAGGTAACTCCGATAGGCGGAAAAAAATTATCAGAGTTAATTGGTTTCTTTAATCTTTCAAGCGAAGACGATAAAATTCTGATGCAGATTTATTTAGTGACTAGTTATATTTTTGGTTTCCCCCATCCCATCTTAATCTTATTCGGCCAGCATGGGTCTGGCAAAAGCACCGCATGCAAGTATTTAAAATCGTTGACTGATCCTTCTGTTGTTGGAATTATGGGGCCCATTAGAAATTCTAATGATTTTATTCAAGCCGTCTCGCACAACTGGACTGTTTATTTTGACAATCTTTCAAGGATGAACGCGGATTTATCCGATGCGTTATGTCGTGTTAGTACCGGAGAGGGTTTCCTCAAAAGGAAATTATATAGTAACGACGAAGATTTCGTTTATGATTTTCAGCACATTGTCGGGCTGAACGGGATTAACAACTTGGCCAGTAAGTCCGATCTGCTTGATCGTTCATTGCTAATTGAATTAACGCGAATTTCCGAAAAAGAAAGAAGCACTGATGAAAAAGTAAAAAAGGCATTTAATTTAATAAAGCCGTACATTATAGGCGCTTGTTTTGATGCTGTGGCCAAGGCTATCAATATTTTACCAAACGTCAAGATAGAATATGTCCCCCGAATGGCGGACTTTGCTTATTGGGGATATGCAGTGGCTGAGGCACTAGGCATAGGAGGAGTAAAATTTTTACAGGCGTATGAAAATAATATTTTAAGGCAAAACAGGGAGGCCATTAAGGCAAACCCGGTGGCGAAAGCTATTCTAATTTTTATGGCTAAACAAGTCAACGATAAAGTTGAAGAGACTCCCGATTGTTTATTCGACGAATTAATAAAAAACGCATATAAAGCAGAAACGGATTATACCAAAGACCAGTCTTGGCCGACAAATGTTAATTGGTTTGGGAGAAGATTAAATGAAGCAATTCCTAACTTAGAAAAAGCTGGTATTAGAATCACTAAAAGCAAGGGTGATGAGAGAATGATTATTATCGAAAAAATAAATACTGATATCAAAAGTAACTCTCCGCTAAATGACGACATAGACGTTTCAGAAATACCCATGGACGATGGGTTAACGCCGGCAGAGCGAGAACGTAAGCAGGCATATGGCTTTAATGGCAACGACATAAAGAATGGGGATGATTTTGACGTAAGTAAAATTATGTTTTAATTAATATTTATCTTGAGGTATAATATGGGAGTCCACATTGCTTAATTGCAATGCCCATATTGTACCTTAACAATTAAATGAACGGTGATTCAAACACGAACAACTTAATCAAACCCGTAGAATTAGCAGAATTCTTAGGTATTTCTAAGTCTTCCGTCTACCTGCTGGTAGAAACTCGTAAACTCCCCTTCTATAAAGTTGGCGGCGGCTTAAGATTTAAGATGACCGACATCGAGGAGTACTTAAAAACTGTTCGTGTTGAACCAATCGTTACAAAAAAATATGGGCATAATTAAACGAGGCAAAAAATACTATATTAGCTTTAGATTAAACCGACGAAGGTATCGTAGAGTCAGTCCTGACAGTAGTAAGGGCGGCGCCAAGGCTTATGAAGCCCTAATGAGACAAAATATAGCCAGCGGCAAGCCGCTTAACATTTTCGAAAACGCAAAGGACGCCCCCACCTTCAAAGACTTCTCCCGGAAATGGTTTGAGGTGTATGTAAAAACCAATAATAAATATTCCGAAACGTTGAATAAAGAATCTGTCCTAAGAGCTCACCTTAATCCGCACTTCGGGCAAATGCGTTTGGATAAAATCAGCAGCCTGGACATCGAAGACTTCAAGGCAAAGGAATTAAAATCCGGTTTAGCCAATAAAAGCGTCAACAACTCCCTAATCGTTTTAAGCAAATGTTTAAACACGGCTAAGGAGTGGAGCATGTTGGCCAATGTGCCTAAAATAAAACTGCTCAAAGTTGAACCGCAAAAATTCGACTTCTTAAGCGACGCCGAAAGCCAACTGCTCTTGGACAACTGCGACGGCCTGCTGAAAAATATGGTTTTCGTAGCGCTTAAAACCGGCTTACGTTTCGGCGAACTGATTGCCCTGCAGCCTGGCGATATAGATTTGGATAATAAGCTTATGACTGTCAGCAAATCAATCAGCTGCGGCCGCATGGGCGCGCCTAAAAGCAATAAAATTAGGTTCATTCCCCTTTTAGAAGAAGTTTGTCAGGTACTGGCTATCGGAAACGCAAAAACCAGTTTCATATTCAGCAAAAATGGTAAAGATCCATTAGGCAAAATGCAATGTTCAAGGTGGTTGCGCCGCGCCTGTGAGAAAACCGGCCTAAGAAACATAGGTTGGCACACTCTAAGGCACACTTTCGCCTCTCAGCTGGCGCAGAATGGCGTTTCTATCATGCTGATTAAAGAATTACTTGGCCATGCCGATATAAAAACTACCCTACGCTATTCTCACTTGACTCCGCTAGTCACTAGGGAGGCAATAGAGACGCTAAATAAAAAAAGCGGCCACAAAGCGGCCACAAATTCTGTTTTAGAAGACTTAAAAATATTAACTCTTGCCCCTGTTAGATCTGAAATATCTCTGAAAACCCAATAGAATAAAAGGTTTTATCTCAATAACCTTTTGGTACCGCTACGGGGAATCGAACCCCGGTTACCAGGATGAAAACCTGGTGTCCTAACCACTAGACGATAGCGGCAAATGTAAAATAAATAGCCCTATAA
>Ga0210051_1004073_pt1 | contig 14369 bp, 20 predicted proteins | sample CryGey092014_all_FD_185464 | JGI IMG/M metagenome (GOLD analysis project Ga0210051, IMG submission 185464) | Groundwater microbial communities from aquifer - Crystal Geyser CG23_combo_of_CG06-09_8/20/14_all (SPAdes) (version 2) | ecosystem: Environmental > Aquatic > Deep subsurface > Groundwater...
AAATCGGAAAATTCAAGGATGGATAGAAGGAATTTATAAAAATTCCGGGGTGGTGTAATGGTAGCACGTCAGGCTTTGAACCTGAAGATTCTTGGTTCGAATCCAAGCCCCGGAACATTTTAAGCGCGGTTTGAGAGACCGAGCCGCTTAACAAATCGCCAACAAGGCGGTTTTTTGATAAAATAAAAAACATGAACAAAATTAAATTAATATTCTTTGATATGGACGGAGTCCTTGTTGATATTATAGGTTATAACGAAAACGGCAAAAAAGTTGCGATAAGTACTTGGAATGCTGTATTTGACCATGTTGGTATTTATCATGAACATGAAAGATTAAAAGAATTATTCATTAAAGGTGATTTTCCTTCTTATATGGAGTGGACAGATGAAGCTTGTCGAGTTCTTCAAAAGCATGGATTAACAAGAGATAAATTTATGGAAATCATTAATAGCAGACCCCTAATGAACGGAGCAGAAGAAACTTTGCGAGAATTAAAAAAGAGAGGATACAAGACAGCAGTAATAACAGGAAGTTTTAAAGCATTAGCAAAAAGAACAAAAGAATTACTTGGCCTAGATTACATAATCGCTCATTGTGATTTGATTTTTGATGAAAACGGAAATCTTAAAGAATGGCAGCTAATCCCTTGTGATTTTGAAGGTAAAGTGGAATATTTTAATAAACAGGCTAAAGAATTAAATTTAAATCCTTCCGAGTGTGCCTATATTGGGGACGAAGTCAATGATATGCCCATTTTTGGAAAAGCTAGTTTAAGTATTGCTTTTAACTGTCAGAAAGAAGAAGTTAAGAAAGCTGCTAGTATTGTAATAGATAAAAAAGACTTAAGAGAAATTTTACAATATTTCCCAGGTTGTTAATCTTGTCACCAAGCCGTTTTTTTATTTCCGCCGGAGAGTTTTTCTCTCGGGGTTTGTTTGTGGTATAATATAGAAAGTTATAATTTAGAAAAATTTTCATTTACTATGGCTGAATTAGGATATATTGTTTTGTTGAAGCCGCCCACGGAAAACAATTACACGGGCACAATTTTAAAGTGGAAGTAGTTTTAGAAGCTCCTTATGATTCAAAAACAGGATGGATTGCAGGAGTAGATGTGCACGAGTTCATGTTGGCAGCCGAAAATGTAAGAAAAGATTTAGATCATAAAAATCTTGAAGAACTATTCACTCCAGGAAGTATGGAAAATATAGCAAGGTATTTTATCAAGAAACTTAAAGACAAATTTCCTATCAAGTTTGTTAAGGTAGCCGAAACTGAAAATAGATATGCAACTATTTATGCTGCTGAAATAGATTGATTTATAAACAATTCTGAGCAAAAAAATCGCCAATCCGGCGGTTTTTTTGATTGCTATTGACAGAACTAATTTTATTTGCTATAATTAAAGCGGGGAGAATGAAAAGAATTCTTTCCAATCGCACCTTGAAAACTAAATGATAGGTGCAGAAGAAAAAAGGGAGGTGAATGTATTGGACGAAAAAAGAAAAGGCGAAATTGCCTACAAGCTTCTTCTGTATAAGGCCAGCAGAGACGGAATCAGGATTGGCCCGAACAGCAAAAGAGACTTGGGTAATGTAGCCAAAGACACTGGTATTCCTCTAGAAGAGCTCAAGGAATTCGTAAGAGAAGCTATTAAAGAGCTCACTGACGAAACCCTGAGTTAATGAGAGGAATATCTACAAAAAGGTAGAAAGCAAGGTTGAGACGCATTCGTCTCCTAAAAGGGTAACTATACCTCTTCCAATCTTCCATTTACTGGTTGATGGAATAAGGGCAGAACAAGAACCTTACCTCTTTTCTACCTAACACCCCTTTTTTCTACTATCATACTAAATGGAGAGTGATGAAAAATCTTTCCAGATGCGTGAATCATCTTATAAAATTCACACATTCTGAAATCTTGAAAGATTTTCTCTAGCTCTCCTTTTACATTGCATCGGTTCTAACATCGTCGCATAGGCGGAGCCAGATTTGACACCTCTTTTTGAGAAACTATAATAAAAAATAGAGATATGCTTACCGATGAAGATATTAAAAAACTTTTAGAAGTTCTCGCAACGAAAGAAGATATAAGGGATTTAAAAGAAGATGTAAGTGCACTCCAAGAGTCAATTCAAGCTCTTACTGTTTCTGTTGACAGGTTAGCTAAAGTCGTCGAAGATCTTCATCAAGAATTTATAGCGATTACTGCCAAAGTTGATCGTCACGAAAAGTGGATTAGACAAATTGCTGAAAAACTCGGAATAAAATTGGAATATTAATTCTAATTAGTTTATTTTTGCAAGACCAAAAAACGCCCATCGCCGGGCAATTTTTATTTCATCGCCAAAAGGGCGGTTTTTTGGTAGAACTCAAAGAAGATTTCCTTCTTTTCGACCTCAGCTTTCGCTCGGTACTTGATTTTTTGAAAGAATTAATGTAAACTAGAATCAGTTGAGAGTTTGGATTACAACTAGGTATATCCGTTATTATAGATGGATAATAAATAATAATATTTGCAACTCATACGGTTAAGAGTTGCTTTTTATTTAAAGATGACTAAAAAACAACAATTTTTATTAGAGCATAATAAATTGTCTCCTTTAAACTTGCAGGCTACGATATCCTTGCTTTCACGTTTTAGAATAGAGAAAACTTCGCTTTTTAAAGATGATAATTGGTCAATAGATAAACTTCGCAGGCCATTTATTTTGTGGCTTACTTCTTTGACGGTCGAAGGAAAAGGAAATATTAAGAAGAAAAAAATATGAAAAACTCACACAACCCAAATAAAAACAGAAACAAAACGAGACATCGCAGATTTCTAAAAAGACATAGAAATAGGTAAATTTTTATTAAGCTTTGAAGGAGAAAAGATAGTCGGTCGGCTTACTCATTAACCGAGCTTCCAAAACCAAATTCGAACTATGTCTCATCCCCGTAGCAAAAAAACGGCAATTTAAGCCGTTTTTAACTTTTAATTATCCAATTCTTTAGTTTTACCCCGTTAGAAGTTTGAAAAATTTGCGCTTCTCACAAATACTTTTCTCTGTGAGTATAAAGTATGGAACTTCTAACGGGGTTTACTCGACCCGCCTTACATATTCTCCTGTTTCAGTATTCACCTCAATAATGTCACCGCTTTCGATAAATAAGGGCACGTTTATTTTGGCTCCGGTTTCTAAGGTAACGGTTTTTGTCCCGGCTTGGCTTCTGTCTCCCTTTACCCCGGGTGGAGCTTCAATAACTTTTAATTGAACTTTTATTGGTAGAGAGGCATTAATAATTTTCCCTTGAAATTTAATACCGATAAGGTTTTGATTTGGTTTTAAAAATTTTGAACTTTCGCCAATTTGTCCTTCGGTTACTTCAAATCTTTTGGAGGGATTTCGAAGTTCGGAAAAACAAAGTTTTCCTCGGTGAAAATAGAGAAATCTTATCTCAACTTTTTCTATTTCTGCCTCTTCAAATGTATCATCTTGATGAAAATTTTTTTCTATGACTTTGCCGGTAATTAAATTTCGAATTTTCGTTTTGGCAACAACAACATCTTGGGCTTTGCCAATTTGCTGAAATTCCAAAACCTCAAAAGGCTCGCCATCCAAAATAAATTTTACTCCTTTTCTGAGGTCAAAGTAAGATAACATTTTATTTTAATATTGTACCAATAAAATCTCGATGGGATCTAATAAATTCTTCGGAAGACATTTCCTTTTCTCCTTCTAATTTCAATTTTTCAATTACCAAAAAATCTCCTGCCCTTGGTAAAAAACCTTTGCCGCATTGAATACAAATCTCATTTTGGGGAGCGACTAAGGTTTTGCCAATAGGATAAGCGAGGCCTCCCATTGTCTTTAAAACCCTCGCCTTTAAAATTTCTATTTTCGAAAATTCACTGCCCTTTTGCCAAATAGTATAGCTACCTGGCCAAAAATTAAATGCCCTGATTTCTCTTTCCAATTCTTCAGCCGTTTTCCGCCAATTAATTTTACCATCCTCTCTGGTTAAAATTTTAGAGAAAATCACCTTTGTCTCATCCTGAGGCTGAGGTTTAATTAAGCCCCTTTGCCACTTGGGAATAATTTCCATTAAAAGATGGGCTCCAAAATTTGCTAGTTTATCTTGAAGAGTTCTTGAGTTTTCATCTTCTAAAATTAATAACTCCCTTTGGGCGAGAATTTGACCATGGTCTATTTTTTCATCCATTAGGAAAATGGTCACTCCGGTTTTTTTATCTTCATTTAAAATCGTAGATTGAATAGGAAAAGAACCACGCCATCGGGGAAGCAGAGAAGGATGAACACCTATTAAACCTTGTTTTGGAATGTCTAAAATTTCCTTCGAAATGGGTTGATGAAAATCTGGAGCAATGATTAAATCCGGATTTATTTGGAAAATTTTTTCTCTAATAGGAATAGGAATTACTAAAATAGGCTCGTATCTTGCTTGAATGAGCTTTTCTAAAATAATTGCCCCGAATTCAGAACTTTTTATAAAGACGATTTTCATTTTACTATCCGCCATTCAATTTCAGATTCTTTTCCGGCAAATTCCAACCAATCACCCGATTCATCAATGACATACCATTTTTTATGGGTTTGGGACCAGACCATTGGGTTTCCATAATAATATGGTTTTTTAACTATTTCTTTTGGTTTTAATCTATCTAATTCTAACCATTTTTTAAAAACTGTTTCAATCGCATAATCTAAATTCCTTGACTTTGCCCACTCAGCCACTTTTGAAATCGCTTCTTTTGCTTTCTCAACCGAACCAGATAGCACCAAGAGTTGTTTGGCTGGTTTTGTAAACCTCGAATAAATTATTTTTCTTTTTTTGGCATCCCGTTTAAGTTGTTCTAAGTTTATGCCTTTGGTTTCGAAATAATGAGTAACAATTTGGCGAATTACTGTTTCCTCTTTAAGTTCTTCATAATATTTGATTTTTCCTTTTTTTAAGTATTCCTCAATTTTTTTGGCAATACTTTTTCCCACCCCGGGTATATTCTCAAGAGCTTTCACTCCTCCCCCTATTTTATAAATGGAGGAAATGTCTTCTTTTAAATTCTCTATTGATTCCGCAGCTTTCCTATAAGCCTTTGGCTTGAAAGCCACGCTATTTATTTCCAACATTTCGGCTATTTCTTTTAAAATTTTGGCAATCTCTTGATTCTTCATATATCGAGCTTCCGAAGGAAGCGAAGATGGAGATGAAGCTTTAGCTTCATCGACTTAGTTTATTTAAGATTTCTCGATAAAAATTTTTTGCATTTTCCAATTCTTTTTTTCCTTTCCCAGTAATTTTGTAAATTCTTCTTCTTTCTTTTCGTTCGCTTTTAACAAAACCATCTCCTTCCAAACGATAAAGCACCCGATAGGGAGTAATGAGACCCGGTCGAAAACTAAATTCTTTCTCAATCAAAGAACGAATCTCCCAACCATAAAGCTCTCTTTCTTTTAAGAGAGAAAGAATATAGAGCCACAAATTTTCCTTTGTATTTGATTTTTGAAGCCTTTCCATTGGTAACATAGTTTTCCACAGTTCTTTACTTGACAGAGTATTTTACAGGCGTAAAATAGTTTAAGGAGGTAAAATAGATCTTCTAAATCATATTAAGATAATCTTGAAAATATGTCAAAACCAATAAAAATGAAGGGGCTAAGAATTAAAAAACCTGAAGGAAAATTCGGGGTTTTGATTCCAGGATTGGGGGCAGTAGCAACGACATTCATCGCTGGAGTGTTGGCAATAAGAAAAGGTATTGAAAAGCCAATTGGCTCAATTACCCAGATGCAAACTATTCGGCTGGGCAAGAGAACAGAAAAAAGGACACCTTTAATTAAAGATTTTGTTCCTTTGGCAGATTTAAAAGATCTCGTTTTTGGTGCTTGGGATATTTTTAAAGATGATTGTTATGAGTCGGCGAAAAAAGCTGGAGTTCTGGACATAAATTTATTAGAAAAACTCAAACCAGAATTAAAAAAAATAAAACCAATGAGAGGAGTATTTGATAGAAGTTATGTCCGAAATCTTGATGGCAATTATATAAAATGGGGGAACAGATGGGAAATGGCAGAAAAATTAATCGAGGACATTCGAAATTTCAAGAAAAAAAATAAATGTGAGCGTTTAGTGATGATCTGGTGTGGAAGCACTGAAGTTTATATGGAAAGGCATAAAGTTCACAATTCAATAAAAGATTTTGAAGATGGTCTAAAAAAGGATTCTAAATTCATTTCGCCAAGTATGATTTATGCCTACGCCGCAATAAAAGAAGGGGTCCCTTATGCCAACGGAGCTCCCAATTTATCAGCTGATATTCCCGCTTTGGTTGAACTCTCGAAAAAAACAAAAACGCCAATAGCTGGGAAAGATTTTAAAACAGGACAGACTTTATTGAAAACGATAATTGCGCCAGGTCTTAAGGCAAGAATGCTTGGGCTTAAGGGCTGGTTTTCGACAAACATTTTAGGCAACAGGGATGGTCTAGTCCTGGATGACCCAATGTCATTTAAGACAAAGGAGAAATCGAAATTGTCGGTTTTAGAGTATATATTGCAACCCCACCTTTATCCCGAATTATATGGCAAAATATATCACAAAGTAAGGATTAATTATTATCCGCCAAGTGGCGATAATAAAGAGGCCTGGGATAATTTGGATATTTTTGGCTGGCTGGGATATCCAATGCAAATAAAAATCGACTTTCTCTGCCGGGATTCTATCTTAGCTGCCCCCCTTGTGCTGGATCTAGTTTTATTTCTTGACCTCGCTAAACGAGCAGGATTAAGTGGAATCCAAGAATGGCTGAGTTTTTATTTCAAATCACCCCAAACTGCCGAAGGAATTTACCCAGAACATGACCTTTTTATTCAATTAACTAAATTAAAAAACACTTTAAGATGGATGATGGGCGAAGAATTAATTACTCATCTTGGCAGAGAATATTATGATACTTAAATATTAAACGTTGACTTTTTAAAATTTAATTTTTATATTAGAAATAGCATCATTAAAAAGGAGGTGAGAAAATATGTCAAAAGTAATAGGACATGATGGTGTTCGTTTTATGGTTGTCGACGATAGCGATACTAAAAAAGCAATCAAAAGAATAAAAGAAAAAAAGAAATTGAGGAAGAAAGAAAGGAGGATAAAGTCCTCAAAGAAAAAACAAGGAAATAAAAGAAATTGACAAAGCTTAGTTTATGGCAGAAAATTCAACTGAAAATCAATGGCTATGTATTTTTACGGTGGGAAAAACACGGACAAGACTATCTCCAAATCTATTTGGTCCATTGTAAAAAACACGGTTACTACGAGGACTTTCCTCATGGCTCCTGGGGATTTTATTGCCCCAAATGCGACGAAGAGTTCTTTGCTTCAAAGGAGCGGCTAAAAGCCGCATTTTTTTATTTGACCCCGCACCAAATTTTGCCAAGAAGTTTCTCGGCGGCACACGATGGCCGAATAGGCCAGTCCGCCAAAGGCGGACAATACTATTCGTATTGAGTGTGCCGCAAAAGTTTAAATTGTCTTAGTTATCATTGAAAAGCTAAATGCTAATTGAAACGCAAAATTGGTGCGGGGTTGACAAAATTTTTTAACTTTCTATAATGAAATAGAAACTTTAACAATTGAAGAAGGGAAGAAAAGTGGAGAGATTTTTTTCCAAGATCAGGAAATTGTTGAAAATTGAAAAATCTGGTCAAAGCTGGGAAGAATTTTTCAGAGAACTAGATGCTAATTCATTTCACCCTTTCAACGATTATCCGATTGGACCTTGTCCGAACGGGGGTTATAGCTATATTTGTCCCGATTGTTTAAAATGCGTTCGGTATTGTACTTGCGATATCAAAATGGTTCAACACAAGCAGCAGATTGATCTAAATTGAGCAAAAATAAAAATTATGCGGCCAAAAAGCCGCATTTTTATTGACAAGATTTTTGGAATCGGTTATATTTAAAATAGAACCTTCAAATCCTTTTATAAGGAAGGTGGGTAAAATGGGATATAGTATTGGAATGGAAATCCGAATCGGAGAAATCCCTATCCCTTTAATAAATTATGTTTATCTTATAAGAAACAGAAGATCACCCTATTATGATCTAGTTCAATTTCTTTTGAAAGACATGGAACACCATTACAACATAGCCGGAAAAAGTGAAATTGTTTACACAATAAATCCGAGAGTCTTACATGAGGAGATCGAGAAAAAAATTAAGGATGAAAAATTAACTAAAATGAATGTCTGCCGAACAATTTTAGCTCTATGCTATGGAAGTAAATTGGAAGAGGATGAAGATTTTTGGGTAACAACTACTTCGAGTGGCAGAAAAAACTATCATATCAAAGTCAATCAAAGAACGTTAAATTTATTTTCAGGGATAATACGATAAAAAATTTAAAGGGAAGGGAATGAATATTCAACAAAAGCGGTTCATTTGAACTCATTTGAACCGCCTTTTTATTTATATTTTTCAACAGTAAATCTATAGATTAAAATTTTCTCTTTTTCTGGATCAATTCCGCCTTTTTGACAGGCAATTGAGATTTGTTTTTCGATTGTATCTACACTCCCTAAATCAGGAAGTAAAAGCCCTGTCTTTGCCACAAAATGGCCATTAAAAACAACGTCAGCACCATTAGGACGGGTAATTGGCATAGTCTTGATGATTATGCCATATTTTTTTGGTTCCAATTCTTTCAGATCATTAACCAATTCCGGTTCGCTTAAAATGTAAACAGTATACGACAAGAAACTAAACTCCTTTTCTTGGATTGGCCCAAAACGATAATCTTCGGTAGCTGCAGCAACAGCATTATGAATTATTTCTTCAGCAATATTCTCTCTTGTCGGCAAATAAGTGCCAATGCAACCCCTTAAGTCTCCGTTTTTCTCAATCGTCACAAAAGTTCCCGCCTTCCTTTCCAAAAACTCTTTTGGCAAATCATTAGGCGGAGAAATAATTTTCCCTTCCTTAATAAAAGTTTCAACCGTTTGTTTAGCTAAAAAAACTAAGGGATGCATACCAGGTAGTAGAAATTCGACTTATTTATTTTGATAGAAATATTCCTTAAGCATGCGTTTTAATAATCGACTTCCTTGATTTGTTTTTAAATATCTTTCTCTTCTTCTCGCATCTTTTTCGTTGCGGTAAGCTTCAAAAAATATCAGTCGCCAAGGTTTGTATGCTTTGGTCGAGAAAACTAAACCACGATTATGTTCTTGTAATCTCTTTTTCAGATCTCTTGTATAACCAATGTATAGCTTACTATTCTTTATGCTTTGTAAAATATATACATAATAGAACATAATCGTAGTCGAATTTTCACTACCTGGCATAAATTTATTTTAGAATTTTTAACTCTAATTCATTACTTTCTGTATCGTAAATTGCAAAAGATGCTCTAAAAAATAAGCCGGCTATATTTCCGGGATTTACCAATTTTGTCTTTTTAATTCTTGCTTCCCAGGGTTTGTGCAAATGACCATAAAAAACAATGTCATATTTTTGAGAAAAAGCTAATTTGAAAGCAGTTTTTGGCGAATGACAAAAGGCAATTAGGGGCCCCCTCCTCGGTGAGGAGGGGGAGGGCGGTGGGCGGGTTGTAGTCTTTTTGCCAATTTCAATTTCGCCAAATTTTTGCCAAATTTTTAAATTTGGGAAATTTTTGAAAAAATCTTTCTCTAAATTTTTAAAATAATCCTCATCGACATTACTTAAGACAAAATGGGCTTTCCCGGTCGGGAGTTTCCGCTTCGCGGAGAACTCTCGCGACCTGACCGAAAAATCTTTTAAAGCCTCCTTTATCGTCTCTGGCTCAAAAATATCCCCACAATGAATCAAAAGTTTGATTTTCTCTTTTTTAATTTGAGAAATTGCCTTTTTAAAATTGGCCAAATTATCATGACTATCAGATAAAACAGCGATTTTCATAATTTAAAAAACAATTTTTGCAAAAATGGAACTCTGAGTAAATTCCACCAAACTTCAACCAAATATGATAAGCTTTTCGAACCTTTTTGCCGCAATGAAACCCGCGATATTTAGGTTTCATTTTGATTTCCCAATTTTGAACAATTTTTAACAATTTTGACTTCATAACCTCAAAAATTTACTCCCATTCAATTGTTGCGGGTGGTTTATGAGTTATGTCGTAAACAACTCTTGTAACCCGTGGCACTTCATTAGTTATTTTTGTGGAAATATTCTCTAAAAGTTCATAGGGAATTTTTGCAAAACTGGCAGTCATGGCTTCTTTGCTTTCAACAGCTCTAATAGCAACCGTATAACCGTAAGCTCTGGTATCGCCTTTTACTCCAGTACTTTTTGTATCAGTTAGTATGGCAAAATACTGCCATAGACTTTCTTTTATTTTAGTTTTTTCTATTTCTTCTGTTACAATTTTGTCTGCCTTTCTAATAATATCGATTTTTTCTTGGGTCACCTCACCAATAATTCTTACTGCCAAACCTGGACCAGGAAATGGCTGTCGCCAAACTATCTCTTTTGGTAATCCAATTTTTTTTGCAACTTTTCTAACCCCATCTTTGTACAAATCTCTTAATGGCTCAACGATTGCCTTAAATTCAATTTTAGTTGGTAAGCCGGCAACATTGTGGTGTGTCTTTATTTTGTCTGAATGCTTTCTAATGCCAGATTCAATTCTATCTGGGTATATTGTTCCCTGCAAAAGATATTCAGCTCCAATCTTTTTTGCAACTTCTTCAAAAACCCTAATAAATTCTTCTCCAATGACTTTTCTCTTTTGTTCTGGGTCAATGATGCCCTTTAATCTCTCTAAAAATCTTTTTTTAGCATCAACTAAAATTAAATTCATGTCGAATTTTTTAAAAGTATTTTTAACAAATTCTGGTTCATTCTCTCGCATAAATCCGTGGTCAACAAAAGCTGCAGTTAGATTTTTCCCTATAGCTTTTGAAGCCAAAACAGCAGTTGTACTTGAGTCAATACCCCCGCTTAAAGCAATTATGGCTTTTTTATCATTAACGATTTGTTTTATTTCCTGGATGGCTTTATCCACAAAGCTCTTAATCTGCCAATTCGGTTCGCACTTACAAATATTAAAAATAAAATTTTTTAGCATTAACATTCCATTCTCTGTATGAATAACCTCAGGGTGCCACTGTAAACCATATATTGGTTTTTCTTTATGCCTAAAAGCAGCTATTGGGCAATTTTCTGTATGGGCTAAAGTTTCAAATTCTTTAGGAAGCTCATAAACTGTATCACCGTGGCTCATCCAAACCTTCTCTTTCTTGCTTAACCCTTCTAAAACACCTACTGGCTCGTCTATTATTGCCCAAGTGACCCCATATTCTTTTTTTATTGCTGGCTTAACTTGTCCTTTGAAATAATGGGCGATTAACTGGTGCCCATAGCATAAGCCTAAAATAGGAATTCCCCATTCCAAGATTTTTGGGTCACATTTAGGAGTATTTTTCTCATAAACACTCGATGGACCGCCAGATAAAATCATTCCTTTAGTGTTAAAATTTTTGGTTAAATCCTCGATTTCTTTTTGAGTTATATCACATGGAACTACTTTTGAATAAACATTATACTCTCTAACCCTCCTGCCAATAAGATGGGCATATTGCCCACCAAAATCAAGAATTAAGATTGTATCTGTTTTCATAACATTATTAAGTCAAAGTTATTTTATGGTGAAAATAGATTTTGAAATTAAGGTTGTTTTTCTTGCCGTAATCTTTTATTTCTTTTTCTACTCGATCCCAATAATTGTTTTTTAGAAAGTAAATCTCTTGGTACTTTTTAACCAATACCGGGTGTTGGTTTTTTAGCCAATGAAAAATATTATATCGGAGGCTTGGATATAAATTGAGATTTTCGAACCAGAATTCGTCAACAAAGTTTTTGGTTTTCTCTATTATTCCTTTCCAATCGGTTAATTCTGGAAAAACTGGAGAAATAAAAATTTCTGTTTTAATTCCGGCTTGATTTAGCGCTTTTACTGCTTTTATTCTTCTTTCGGGTGGTGAAGCAAACGGCTCTACTTCTTTTCTGATTCTATCATCCAATAAAGACAGAGAAACGCCGGCAATGCAATCTTTAAACTGTTTTATTAAGTCAATATCTCGAGTTATTAAGTCTGATTTAGTTAAAATCCATAAATCTGGCTGAAGAGGAATTAAGTTTTTAAGAATTTGCCGCATTAATTGATATTTCCTTTCAATGGGCTGGTAAGGATCAGTTACCGATGAAATTCCAATTGATTTACCCCTATATTTTGTTGTGTTTTTCGGAACTAAATCAGCGGCATTAATTTTCACATCCAAAAATTTACCCCAAGGTTCAAGGTGTCCTGTAAATCTTTTCATAAACCGAGCATAACAATAAATACAGCCGTGCATACATCCAACATAAGGATTGATAACATAGTCCGAGCCTGGTAATCTCGACTTCGTTATAATCGACTTCGCTTTGATTTCTCTGATTTTAAGCATTAGTTTAAATTTGATTCCAAAGCTTAAGGAATCTCTTTCTTCCTTTTAAAACATTTTCACGGGGAAATAGTTCTAATATAAATGGCCCATAATAATTTGAATTTTTACATTCTTTCAAAAGACCTTTAAAATCTATATTCCCTTCTCCAAGTAAAACATGTTGGTCTGATTTGCCATCATTGTCATGAAAATGAGTACTTATTACAGACTGTTTAACTTTTTTAAAATATTTAATGGGCTCTAAATTAGAAAGATTGGCATGACCGCTATCAAATACAATCCCTAATCCTTTCACAGAATTTATTACATTTAATAAATCGTTTGCATTTTCACATATCCCAGCGTTTTCTAAACCGATTTTTATCCCATATTTTTTTCCAAATCTCGTTATCATTTTTAAATTTTTTATAAGAATCCTAAATTGTTCAACTACTATTTTTTTACTAAGGCCTTCTTCACGACCAGAATGAATTGTTATTTTTTTAGCCCCAATTTTATTAGCCAAAATAATTTCTTTTTGCACAAATTTAATTGAAGCAGCCGAAATCTCTGGAATTAAACTAGCAATTGGTAAGAAAAAGGGTATATGCAAAGTTAAAGAAATATTATTTTCTTTAGAGATTTTTCTAATCTGTCTAATTACTTCTGGTTTTAAATGATAATCTTTAGCTATCGATCCAACTTCGTAATAATCAAATTTATTTTCAATTGCAAAATCTAAATCTTTTAAAATATTTTCTCTAATTGATCCTATAAATCCTATTTTTGCTTTAATTTCTTTAATTTTTAACATTTTCAACATCAAAAATATTATTGATCTTATTTAGGCCGGTCTGAGCGGTGGTCTTTTTAATTTTTCGCATTTATTTTGCTACGAGCCAGGCTCCGGCAATCATAATAACTGCGCTTAAAACCTTTTGTAGTATATTTTCTTTTTCTTTGAGAAAAATTATGCCTCCAACAACGCCGACTAATACCGAAAGCCTGAGGATGGGAAACACATTACTTACATCAGTTAATGAGAACGCTAATAACCTTGGGTAATAATAGGCGGCTTGCAAAACAACACTTACTATCACCGGTAATAACCGAAATTTAAGTAATTTTTTAATTTGATCGCCTCTTTTTATAACAAGAACTCCAAAAACTAAACTAGGAAATAGATAGGTGAAAAAACTGTATGCGCCAGTATTCCAATACTTTAGGGCAATTTTATCAACTATTGAGACTGTCGCTGTTAAGGCTGCGGCTAATAAAGTCAGCTGGGTTCCAATCTCACTTAATCTGCCAAAGGTTTGTCCTTTTCTATAGCTTATTAGAATTACCCCTAAAAATATTAATAAAGAACCGAACACTTTATTAAATGTTAAACTCTCTTTAAGAAGGGCGTAAGAAAGAATTAGGAGAAAAATAATTTGTGATTGTTTAAGGGGAGCTCTTTCTGATGCTTCTATATATTGAAAAGATTTTGTTGTTACTGCGCTAATCAATGTCCAAAGCAATATCCCGTCTAACAAAATTACATACGAAAAATTATCCGCTGGAATTGTAAAATTGGATAATGCAAGGGGAAGGAAAACTATAGAGGTCAAAATGCCTGTGATAAAGGCATATGACAACCAATCATATTCTTTAAGCACGTATCTGTGAATAATTCCCGAAAACCCAGAGGACACTAATGATATAATTGCAAACAATAACCAAAGCATTTGCTTTATAAATTAAAATTTTTTAACTAAGCTCTATTCAAAACTCAATTAAATAGCAGCCGTATTTTTTGATGGCCTTTGTGGTGTAAAAATCAAGAGGGTTAAATTTTATCACTCTTTTTACCTTTTTTCTTAGAAGTTTTCCGGTATATTCTTTTTTCTCCGG
>Ga0210051_1004074_pt1 | contig 14365 bp, 9 predicted proteins | sample CryGey092014_all_FD_185464 | JGI IMG/M metagenome (GOLD analysis project Ga0210051, IMG submission 185464) | Groundwater microbial communities from aquifer - Crystal Geyser CG23_combo_of_CG06-09_8/20/14_all (SPAdes) (version 2) | ecosystem: Environmental > Aquatic > Deep subsurface > Groundwater ...
ATTAAAAAATGTTAAGAAAATTTTTCTGTTTTGCTCGCCGTCAGGCGAGCAGAAACGCTGGGCGGGATTGCCGCCCTGCGGGCGGCAATTAAAAGTCGCAGTCCGGATTTTCGTCAAAAAAAGTTCGGATTTTAACCAAAAGTCGCAATCTGTAAATTGGCGGAAGCGGGAGGATTCGAACCTCCGAGGCCCTTTCGGACCGACTGGTTTTCAAGACCAGCGCCATAAACCACTCGGCCACGCTTCCGTAATTAACAATATAGCATAAGTAATTTTAAAAGCAAAAAACCCGATTAATCGGGTTTTTTGCTTTTAATTGGTCACTCGGTTTTTTCCGGTTCTTGAGGTTCGGAAGAAGTTCCTTCTGTCTCCTCTATTATCGGAACATTGCAAGTCGGGCAATTACCGGCTTGCTCTGAGGTGTGACCACACTGTGGACATTTATAAACCATATTAAATTTCTAATTTATTTTCTCTCACGGCCTACGACTATCACCGCTCTCACTAAAATGATATACTAAAATAAAGCGTCGCTGTCAACCTATTTTACAAAAATAAATAAAACCCGTTTCCAAAAAACTCATTACTGAACACAGAAAGCTTAACCCGCAAATATATCAAGATTCATTTAATAAAAGACGAGAAGCTCCGCCAATGTTGAAATTTATTTTTTCCTCTCTATGACAAAATCAGCTATTTCGCTTAAAATATCATTCCATTTATTCTGCGGTAAAATTTCCAAACCGGCAGCCGAATAAAGAATATCTTTCATTTTGCCTCCAAACAAGAGACAACTGGCGATTGCCAGGTTTGCAAAGTTGCGATTGGTGGTCTATTGTTGAAATAGTTCGGACGGTTTTCGCCCCGCCGTGGCGGGGCGAGGGTCTGGCCAAAAATTCCGAACCGAAATCCTGAACGGCGCCTGCCCCGCATAATCACGAAGTAATTTGTGCGGGGACAATTTCAAGTTTTTCTTTGGCGGCATTTTTTATGTTTAGCATACGTACGCGTGTCGAAAATAGCAAAACCCATCGAATGACGGGCTTTGCTACATTAAGTCATCGCGATGTCCTCGTACGGTTGAGTTATGGCTGTACGGCATTATAGGCATTTACCAACCCCCAACCATAGAGGTTGTCAAATCCTGCATTGCCCAAGTCAACGGCGCGATCTTGAAGTTTTTTCTGCACTTCATCTGGATCCCACTTCCTATTGAGATTGACATCATAATACTCGCCGACTGGCGTATTCAAGACAAGAGCAGCGGAGCCGGCAACATGCGGAGCAGCCATGGAAGTTCCGGAAAGCGTCGCGTAGCCGGTTCCTTTGTAGGTTGAATAGATGGAAACTCCTGGTGCGGCAAGATCAATTTCTGGGCCACGGCTAGACCAGCTTGCGATTACATTATTCTGGTCAGTGGCCGAAACTGCAATCGCTTCAGAATAGGCGGCAGGATAAATTACTGAACCACCCGAATTTCCGGCTGCTGCGATCACCACAACGCCGGCATTTTTCGCAGCAATAACTGCATCATGGAATGACTGAATATTCGAACCTGTGCCCAAACTCATATTTACCACTTGCATCCCATTGGCAACTGCCCAGTCAAGACCTTCAATGACATCAGAGAGATAGCCGGAGCCGCGGCGGTTTAAAACCTTAACCGCGTAAAGGTCAATCTTTGGACCAACGCCGATGACTCCGATTTCATTGTCAATGGCGGCTGCAATTCCCGCCACATGAGTGCCGTGGCCGTTATCGTCATTGTAACTAGAAGTATATCCAACAGCACTTACGCCGCCTTTTAGATTATCTATTAAATCCGGATGCTTAACATCAATACCAGTATCAACAATGGCTACTTTTATTGGGTCGCCAGTAGTAGTTCCCCAAACTAAATCAGCATCAATTCTATCAACTCCCCAAGGTAGAACTTCTGAAGGTTGGGTTGGAGTTGGCTTAGCCGCAATACCGCCCCTGATTAAAGCTTCAACAACCACATCATCATCAATTCTTAAAACCCCGGCTTGACGAGCTAAAGCTGCTTCTGCCTTTGGCGGTAAATAAACTGCTTTAGCGCCAATTAGATCAAGGTTTTTCAACTTGACGCCGCCCGCATACCTAACGATTTCATCTTTTGCGGCATCGTTGAGCCCGGTCTGAAAGACAACGATCTTTCGGCCACTGGCGTCACTTGCCTGTGCTGTAGAGAGATTCGTCTGTGCCACAAAAAGCGCCAGACCAAACATTGCCGCAATGCTTATTACACTAAAAATAATTTTTTTCATTTTTTACTTTTGCTTAAATTAATTAATAATTAATTCGACCTTTATGTTTATGAAAAATTTTCTTTTCCCAAAATACAGAATCGCCAACTGATTTTTTCGGCCAGAAAACCTTATGATTTGGTCGCCGAGCGAAGCGAGGCGACTGCCCCTTGCTTGCATTTTCCTGTCTGGTGGACCGTGCGAGAATCGAACTCGCGCCTCCCGGATGCAAACCGGGTACACTGCCACTATGCTAACGGCCCCCTATGCTCCCCTTCTTCTTTCAGTTTGACTACATTGCTCTACGGCTTTTTTAAATTCCGTCACCGAAAAACCAGGGAAAAGAGTTTTGGTAAAATAAAATTGAGCGTCAGCTATATCCCACATCATCAATCCCGCTGATAAATGAGACCAATTGTCTCGTTCGCTAGCGGTGCGAATTACTAAATCAACCGCCGGCAAGTCCTTTGTCCAGAGATTATTCTTTATTAACTCTCCATCAATTTTAATTTTTGACTTTTGATTTTTGATTTTAGCAATCCTCTGGATTGCGCTTATCATCTCATCAATCCCGCTGTAAGCCATTAAAAAAGTTAATTGATAATTTTTATAATTTTTCGTTTTTTCCATCGCTTCCTTCATCGGCTTTTTCACTTTTTCTGGAAATAATTTTTCCCACCTGCCCAAAATATTAATTTTTACAGAATTTTGATGAACTTCTTTAGTTTTAATTAATTTTTTAAACCAGCGCTCAAAAATATCAAATAAAAATTTAACTTCCCGAGGACTTCTTTTGGTAATATTGTCCAAGGAAGCGCCCCAAAAAGTGATACAAGGAATTTTCATGTCTAAAGCGGCCTTCAAAATTTTCTCCATTGTCTTGGCTCCCTGGCGATGGCCAAAAAAAGGAGGCAGTCCCTTATTTCTTGCCCAACGCCGATTCCCGTCGGGAATTAAAACAATGTGATTTGGTAAATTCATAGCGCAAGTGGACCTAGGGAGAATTGAACTCCCGACTAATCGATGCCATCGATTTATTTTACCACTAAACTATAGGCCCGGAATTACTTTTCTTCTTTTACGGGTGCGACTTTTTTGCTAAAAATATAGAGATAAAGAATTTCTAAAATGCCAGCCGTATTAACTAACAATAAAACAACAAACCAGGGCTTACTGCCCAACCGACTGGCTTTCCAAAGCGCCAGACCTTTCCAAATTATAGACCAAATTATAATTGGCCAAATCCAGAATCCCAAACCACCAAACCATCCATTCATCATCCCGGGGCCGGCCATTGAATGATATAAATTTGCCATAGCATAAATTATAGATTAAAATAACTTAAAAAGCAATTCAAAGCCCTCGTAGTTCAATGGATAGAACGGCGCCGTCCTAAGGCGAAAATGGAAGTCCGATTCCTCCCGAGGGCACAAAAACTTGATTTTTAAAATAAAATATTCTATTTTTTCATTAGACGTTCAAGCGTCTATTGGAGGGTTGGCAGAGTGGTCTAACGCGCCGTACTCGAAATGCGGTTTCCCGCTTAGCGGGATCACAGGTTCAAATCCTGTACCCTCCGCCAGAACCAGACTTCGCGGTTTTTCGGAGACCATTTCGTGGGCGGCTCGCAGAGCCGCCCACTGATTTTGCGGCGGGGAATCAAAGCCGCTCGGCGCGGTGAGCCGTGCCTCGCGGTTGGCCAAAAAGAGGTTCGACCCAAAGACTTCTTTGGTGGCAACCTTTTTGGTTAAAAGGTTGCTATCACTTGCGATTTTTGTGAGTGTTTGAGCGTAATTTATCCAGTTTTCTATCGGTTCGACCCAATCATTCTGCTTTTGTTCAATCCGCGCCATTTGTTCTTCCAGCGACTTCTTTTTGGACAACAAAACCGCTTTCTGTTCTCGGTAGATTTCGCGCTCAATATCCTCTGCTCCAAGTATCCATCAAGAAGTCGCTGGAGCTTTGTTTTGACAACACGGATTTTCTCTTGCGCTTCTTGAAAAAAAGCAGAGCAGGATTGGGCGGATTCTTTTTTATCTTTTTCTAACATTGATTGTAATTCTTCCGCCCAATCCGGCGGCAAAGAAACTTTTTTAAGCAGTATTCCTCAAAAAATAGCCCGGACACTTCTTACAAGTATCCGGACTAATTAACAGGTTAAGGCACTGGATAAAAATCTTCGGCACTCCACCTCCATCCGGTGGAGCAATAAGACTCCCACTCGCATGGTTTTATCCACCAGTTGCCCCGGCAAACAGCTCGTCCCTGCCAAGCAGTATTGTCCTGTTTGCCGTAAATAGCTACTTCGTTGTTGTAACCTTCACAGATAGAAAAAGGCTGGTCGCAATCGCAAGCGACCCTGGAAGGGCAGGGTTCGCATTTTTCAACCGGATAAAAATCTTTTTGGTCATACTCCCATCCGCTGGTACACCGAGAATGCCATTAGTAGGGATAGAGAGCCCACTGGCGCCGGCAGGTTGCCTTGCCGTGATAAAAAGCGCCGTCCCATTTGCCGCAAAACTCCACTGTGCTGTTGAAACCCCTACAATTATCCTGGTCGCAAGAAACATAGGTGGGTTTACCAACCGGATAAAAATCTTTTGGGTCATACTCCCATCCGGTGGAACAAGAAGACTCCCACTCGCATGGCTTGACCCACCAGTTGCCCCGGCAGATTGCCTTTCCGTGATACAAAACACCGTCCAATTTGCCGCAAAACTCCACTCTGCTGTTGGAACCGCTACAATAACTATCCTGGTCGCAGTCGCAATAGACACCATTGGGTAATACCATTCCGACATCAGACGCGCTTGCTGTTTCCCAGCTAGTTACACCTAAAACAAACATAAAACCAACCAACCACATTAATCTTTTCTTTCCCATCTTTCCCATGGCTTTTTCCTCCTTTACATTAAAGTTATTAAAGAACACAATACTATATTTATATTCTATCTATATTCTTAAATTTGTCAAGTGCGTGTACTAGATGGGCACATGGTTGACAAGTGGGGGTTCTGACAAGCCACTGCTATTGGCGTCTGGTAGCCAAGGGCTTGATGGGGTCTTTTGAAATTGTATTCTATCAGCCACCCGGCCAGTTTCTCGTTGAATTTGGGGACTTCAATGGTGAAATTTCCCAGGTCGATGAATTCTTCCTGAATAGTCCGGTTAAATCTCTCATTATAAAACAGCTTTTTTGTTGTACTAATTTGTATGGTTAAAGCTTTTAATTTGGCCGTGGACAGGCTGAATTTTCAAAATAGCTTAAAATGGTATAATGACGTCTGTATGAACCAATTTTCAGGAAGCAAAGACGAGGAAATTATTGTTATGGGCGCCGCTTTTTTATCTAAATTTTCACTGCTACTCTACTTCTATAATTATTTTATCAATATTTTTAGAAACAGTTTTTACCCAAAATGGCGAGAAAGAAACTGTGAATTTTTGGATGTTTGAGTAAGAAGAAACCAGCGATTTTAATTCCTGCTCGTTTTTTCCGGTTAACTTTTGTTTGAAATCGCCAATGTTTATTGGCTCTTCAAAAACGCCTTTAAAATCAATAGCGAAAGAAATCTTCCCCTGGCCGAAATCGGGCCTCGCCGCGCCGTATTCAAGGGTATAATTTTTAATTTTTAATAAATTATTCCCCGTTGAACCTTGAACGGTTTTTTCTATAAAATCTTTCAAGTCCGTTTCTTTGAATCCAATACTTGAAGATTTGCCTTCAACGAAAATTGAAAAATTGCCTTTTTCATCAGTTTGAGGATTAACAATTTCTTTTAAGATGCTGAATTGCCTGCTCCCGTCCAAAAATTTGAAATCTTGGGGTATTTGAAGCGACAAAGCGGAATCGGTGTAATCTTTCAATTGTTTTTCAGCGTCAGCTTTGCCTTTTTTAATGTCATCATCGGTTGGATAAGCGGCTTCGCCGATAAATCCTCCCTTCATCGCTTCGTTTGAGCTGCCGTAAATCTTCTCGTATTTCTCAAGAAGATTTTTTTCCTTAAAACTCATAATTACAAATTTACTCGCCGGACCAATGTTATATTCCGCTCCAGCTTTATCAGCAATAACATCCGCCATAATACTTGAAGGAGAAATTTTTCCATCAACCACTTTTGCGCCGGGAACTGTTACCCTATCTTTTAAATGGAATATTTTCCCGTCGGGTGACGCAAATCTCGTAGTGGCAACAAGAATCTGAAGGTCAGAGCTATAGGAATTATAAATCGTAATCTTCCCTTCAGCTTTTTGCTGAACGTTTTTCTTGCCGGTCGCGGGGAAAGAAAAAGTGAAGTTTTTAGATATTGAGAAAACTTCCGCCGGAATTTGCTTGCCGGCGATTTCAGCCGAACCGATTTTGACTATTTTTTTATCCGCTATAACCGAATCTACGAAATTCAACTCTGTTTTCTTAGTTTCAATTTTTATTTCGGCTTTTGCGAAAAAAGCGTTCGTTAAATAAACCGCCGCTCCCGAAAGAACTAAAAGCGCGCCCAAAGAAATAAGGGCGTAATTTTTTATTTTTTTAAATCTGGAACTTCTCGGCTTAGCGATTTTATCTTCTTCTTTAAATCTCTTCTCCTCCTTCTTTTCAAACTGCTCAAATTGCTTGTCTATCTTTTTAATCGCCTCATTTATTTTTTCTTCCTGAATTTTCCTTAAACTCTGCCCGGATTTTTTTCGGACCGCGTCAACCGTTTTCTTTTTTTTGCTTATTTCTTCCATTGTTTTTAATATTTACTATACAATAAATTTTAACAAAATTAACCCCGTAAAACAACAGCCTGCTATTTATGCCCAGTAACACTACTTTAACTTAATCACGATAAGTCGTGATTGGACTGGAATAATGTTTGTTATTTAATCTTTCGCCCAATAATCTGCTTTGTTTCCTGTTTTTCCCAAAAAACAAGACATTAAAGTAGTGTTACTGGGTATGGCTTGATAAAAACTCCTCGGCGTAAATCCTGGCGAATAAAGAGTCGGGCGATTGTTCCAAAAGCCTTTTTACTTCTTCCATCGCCGGTCTAACTTCGTCGCCGGAAATTTTAGAGGGCTCACGGAAGGGATTTATATAGGAAAATCCGTATTTTTTGATTATACCCATGTTTTCTGGCGAATTTTTAAGGAAAATGAGCCCGGCATCGTCCCAATAAACAAGCGCCCAATTCTCATTAACCAGCTTTAAAATCAAAGGGAAAATCGAGCGGCTCAAATCGTCCGGCCGATAAGCTAAAATAAAGTAATTAATCTTGTATTTTTCATTAACTATCTTGCTCCAATCGGGGTAATCTTTGACCACCGCGAAAAATTCCAACAATTGAGCTTTACCGAAAACTTCCGAACGGCCGTCTATAAAAACTTTTTCTTTCGGCCAAAAACGCCAAATCAAATATCCCCCTTCGTTGTAAAGGTTAAAAAACGGGCCTTTCAAACTATTCTCTACAATAAAATCAGACGCTCCGACGGGTAACGTATATTTATTAATACTGTCGCGCGGGAAAGTTAAAAATCTCGTTCCCGCTAAAACCAAAATAATTGCCAAGGCGAAAAATGGTAAACGTTTATAATCTATTTTTTCAAAGAACGCTTTCAATTCTTTTGAAGCGCAAATGCTGAACGGAGCAACCGCGACGATTGGCCAAAAAATGCAATGGCGGAAAGAAATAAAAGGCAAGATGGAAATTCCCGCAACAACTCCCAGCCAAACAATATCGCGTTCGTTTTTTTTGAAAAACAGCCGCCAAATTAAAAATAAGTCAATGACCGCAATTAATGTTAAGAAAAAACCGGTTTGCGCGTCTTGCCAAAAATTCAAAACTGATTTCCATTCTTTCACCATTAAAACGTCCACCGAAAACCGAACATAAAAAACATAAAGAAAAGAATGATAAGTATTGGGATTGGCGAAACAAACCGCGATTGCGGCCAAAACTGCCGAACCGAACTTTTTCAAATTTTTTCCCTCAATATCGCGATTGCCAAAATATGGAAAATATTTTTTAAACAATTCCGCGAGAAAATAGAATATTATAATAACGAGCCCCAGTAAAAAACTCGCGTTTGTATTCGCCCAAAACAGCATGGTTACGATAATAAACCATAAATATCTGTTCTTTTTTTCGTGGCGGAAACTTTCAAGAGAAAAAATTAAAATCGCCAAAGCCAGATAAGAAAAAATCTGCGGCCTGGGAATCCAAAACTTAAAAGTCGTAAAAGCCAAGCCGAATAAAACCGCCAAGGTTACGTAAAAATTCGCGCCCTGCTTCATCGCCAGGCGGAAAACAATAAAATATGTTAAAACCGAAATAAGGGCGACAAAAAATATAAGTCCCCAAAAACCCGTAAAAGCCTGAACAAAATAAAAAATCAGCTGAGCAAGCCATTCATGGGCAATCCAGGGCGCGCCGGTGGCGGTATAAGAAAAAACGTCAAAATGCGGAACGCTTTTCATCTGCCAAATCAACTCCCCCGCTTTCAAGTGATAAAAGGCGTCGGATTCTTTAAGCTGATTGCAGGAATAAATAAAAACCAGCCCCAAAAAAAGGAAAAGCAAAATTTTCTCCAAGTTGGAAAATTTAATCATTTAACTTAATTGTATCCAATATTGCCTTGATTCGTCGCACTCCGGCGCTGGCGGATTCTTCTTTTATGATTTTAAAATTGCCAAGTTCCGAAGTCCGATTAACATGCGGTCCGCCACAGATTTCTTTTGAAAAAGTGTCTATGCTGTACACCTTCACCCTTTCATCGTATTTTGAATTAAACACTCCCATCGCTCCTTTTTCTTTCGCTTGTTCCAAATTCATTTCTTCGCAAACCACAGGCAAATCTTGTTTTATTTTTTCATTTACTAAATCTTCTACTTGCTTGATTTGCTCGGAGGTCATTTTTTCGGGATGCGAAAAGTCAAAACGCAATCTTTCGGAAGTTATGTTCGAGCCCTTTTGCAAAACATTTTCCCCGAAGACCTTGCGCAAAGCCGCAAGCATCAAATGCGCCGCAGTGTGATATTTAATGGTTTGCTCACTTGCGTCAGCCAATCCCCCCTTAAACATCCCGGCCGAAGCGGTACGGGAAAGTTCTTGATGCTTTTGCATTTCATTTTTAAATTCTTTTTCATCTACATCCATACCTTTTTCTTCCGCCAATTCTTTTGTTATTTCAAAAGGAAAACCGTAAGTCTGATAAAGATTAAAGGCGTCCCGTCCGGAAATGGCCTTCAGATGTTCAAATTCTTTCAACCCCTTTTCCAAAGTTTCATTAAACTTTTCTTCCTCTTTATTTAATTGGCTTATTATAAAATCTTTATTCTTTCCCAATTCCGGATAAACTTCGGAATAAATTTTGATAACTTCTTCGGCAATTTTTGAAGTGAAAATTTCTTTTATACCAAGCGAAAATCCGTTGCGGACAGCCCTACGAATTAACCTGCGTAAAACATAGCCGGCGCCGACATTAGACGGCATTAGCCATCTTTCGTCTCCCAAAATAAAAGTAGCAGCTTTTATGTGGTCGACGATAATCCGCATTGCCCTGGTTATTTCTAGCGATTCACCATATTTTTTACCCGACAACTCTTCAATTTTCTGAATTAACGGCCCAAAAAGCTCTGTTTTGTAATTATCGTTAAACCCATTTATCGCCGCTAAAACCCGCTCCAAACCCATACCCGTGTCAACATTTTGCTGAACCAATTTTTCATACTTACCTTGACTATTTTTATTAAATTGCATAAAAACATCGTTCCAAATTTCCACCCATAAACCGTTATCGTCGTTAAATCCTTCCGGAATTTTGTCGGCGTTACCAACCCAATAAAACATTTCAGTGTCCGGACCGCACGGCCCGGTTTCGCCCGCCGGCCCCCACCAATTATTTTTTTTCGGTAATTTTGCTATTCGCTTTTCGGATACGCCAAGATTTTTCCAAATATTAAAAGATTCTTCGTCAAACGGCGCATCGCTGTCGCCCGCGAAAACTGAAACCGCCAGCCGATTTTTATCCAAATTCAGCCACTTTGGCGAAGTCAAAAATTCCCAGCTCATTTCAATAGCCTCTTTTTTAAAATACCCGCCGAGCGACCAATTGCCCAACATTTCAAAAAAAGTGTGGCGCGTGGCGCCGCCAACATCGTCAATGTCACCCGTGCGAACGCACTTCTGAACATTTACCAATCTTTGCCCTTGCGGATGCTTCTGCCCCATTAAATAAGGCACCAAGGGGTGCATTCCGGCGGTAGTAAAAAGAACCGTCGGGTCGTTTTCCGGAATTAAAGAAGCCGATGGAATAACCACATGATTTTTGCTTCTAAAAAAGTCTAAATATAACCGTCTAATTTCTTCTGAAGACATGGTATTTTAAAATCCCAAATCACAAATTTCAAATTACAAACAATATCTAAATTCTAATGTTTAAAATCCAAAATGTTTAGAATTTTGAATTTAATTTTTTGAATTTATTTGGGATTTGGTGCTTAGAATTTGGTGTTTCGCTTTAGTATTCCTCTAATGCTTTGGATTTCACATGACTTTTTATTTTCGCCAACGCCTTAACTTCTATTTGCCTGATTCTTTCACGGGTAACCCCAAATCTTTTTCCGACTTCTTCAAGGGTATGGGTAATACCGTCTCCTAGCCCGAAACGCAATCTTAAAATTTCCTGCTCGCGCGGAGTCAAATCAACCAAAATTTCATTGATTTTGTTTCTTAAAAGCGACTGCGCCGCCAGTTGCGAAGGCGTTAAACTTTTTTCATCTTTGATGAATTCCGAAAGGGTTGAATCTTTGTCATCGTCGCCTATCGGCATTTCTATTGAAATCACTTCCTGCGATATTTTTTGAATATGGCGCACTTTCTCGACACTTGCGCCAAGCTCAATAGCGATTTCTTCCGCCAACGGCTCACGCCCCAATTCCTGCGCCAATTTTCTCTTTGTTTGCGTGTATTTTGAAATATTTTCAACCATATGCACCGGAATGCGGATTGTGCGCGACTGGTCCGCCAAAGCGCGAGTTATCGCCTGCCTTATCCACCAAGTGGCGTAAGTCGAAAACTTGAATCCTTTGCGATAATCAAATTTATCCACCGCGCGCGACAAACCGATATTTCCTTCCTGAATCAAATCTAAAATATTCAAATTGGGAGTGCGATGAATATAGCGCTTGGCAATTGAAACAACCAAACGCAGGTTTGCGCGGATAATCTGCTGTCGCGCTTCTTCATCTCCCTTCTCCGCTCTTTTCGACAAATCTTTTTCCTGCTGGCCGGTTAAAAGGGGCGTCTTGCCGATTTCTTTAAGATACATCTGAACTGCGTCGGGCAAACCAATTTCATTTATTTTCGCGGCCTCTTTTAATTCTTTCTCGCTAATTTCAGACTTATCTTTAACGTTTATCAATTGGCTAGTCTCAATAACCTTGATATTCGCCTTATCCAAACGGTCATAAACTTCTTCCAAAAAAGAAACGTCATCTTCTATTTTTGGAAAATACGAAAGCAATTCGCTGTCCGTGACAAAACCTCTCGGCCTGCCTATTTTTACCAGTTCGTCTATCGCTAATTCGTCGAATTTGAATTTTTTCTCCGGCTTTTTCGCTTTTTTTGATTTTTTTAAAATCTGCTTCTTCGCGGTTTTCTTTGGAGATTTTTTTGCTTTCTTAGCTCTTTTCGCGATTTTCTTTACGACTTTCTTTGCAAGTTTTCTCGGCTTCCGAATTTTCACTTTTTTAACCTTTTTGATTTTTTTTAGTTTTTTGGCTTTTTCCTTCATTTTTATTCAACTATAAAATATTAAAAAATAGAAATATCGACTGGGAGCGCTCCAAAATACTATCCGGGAAACTACGGGGTCTGACCCCGTAGAATACTATCCACTAACCTTAACATTCTGTATCATTTTCGAGATTTCAGCAAATTCCTTAAGCGCCTCGCCCATTTTTTCATTATCGCCTTTTATTTCGGCCTCTTTGATTAAATTCGCCACTCCTTGCCTTTTTTCTTTCAAATATTCAAGTTTTAATTGGCAAGTTAAATCACAAAATTCCTTTTTCATTTTTTCTTTCTTCTCTTCTTCGTCTCCGTCAAACGGAGATTCAAACGCAGAACGCAAACTAATCATACCTGATAAATTATCAATACGCTCTTTTTCAAAACTATTTTCCGTGTCTATCCCGCCAGACATACTTTTTAAAATCATTAGATAATCAACCGGCAGATAATCGGAATATTCGTTTATTTGTTCCCTAAAGTCTTCTTTCATGCTTAAAATGCCAAGCAGTCTTTGAGCAATTAAATCTCTCCTGCTTAAAACGGCTTCGCGCTGATTATTATTAAACTGGTTTAAATCGATATATCCGCGATTGTCCGTTTTTTTACCGGCATTTATCCGTATTTTAAGCATTTCCATCTCTTCCGCCAAAATTTTTTCTTCAATTTTCGCTAAAATGGAAAGCTCTTTAAGCCAATGAGAACGCTCTATTGGGCTGGCCAAATTTTTTATTTTTCCCAAAATAATCCGCAAATTCTTCTTTAACCCGCCGATACCTTCATCTTTCCCTAAATAACGGTTAAAATAAAACTCCATTGCGCGCTTGGCGCCGATAACCAATTCCAATAATTTCCCCGGAGATTTTTGGACTGCTTCCGCAGGGTCTTTGTAATCTTTAAGCGTTAAAATTTTCGCCGCCAAATCATTCGCGGCCGCCAAATCAATCGCCCGTTCGGCGGCATTAAAACCAGCTTCGTCGCTGTCAAAACAAAAAATCAATTGTTCCGCTATTCTACTTAATGATTTCAAATGGTTCTCCGTCAATGCCGTGCCCGAAGACGCAACGACGTTTTTAACGCCGTCCTGATAAGCCATTAAAAAATCCATCTGACCTTCAACCAAAACGGCGGATTTTGAAGCGCGGATATATTCTTTGCTCTTGTGAAAACCGTATAAAATTTTCGACTTGCTGAAAATTAGGGTCTCTGGACTGTTAACGTATTTGCCGAATTCAGGCCTTTCGTATTTCGGCAAAACGCGTCCGGTAAAAGCAACCACCTTCCCGAAATGATTATATATCGGAAAAATTATTCTGCCCCGGAATCTGTCCACATAGCTCCCCCTTTCGTTTTTAAAATTCAATCCGGCGCGTTCAATATCTTGTATGTTGAAGCCCGACTTTATCAAATGCCGGGTTAAAGAATCAAAATCGTTGTTTGAAAAACCCAATTCAAATTCTTCAATCGTTTCTTTTTTCAATCCGCGTTCCAAAAGATATTTTAACGCCTCGGCGCTTGATTCGTTTTTCAACTGCTCGGCGAAAAAATCCTTGGCGGTTTCGTTTATTTCATAAAGAACCCCGAATTGCCTGTGCTCCAAAGGATTTGTTTTTTTAAGTTCTATCCCGGTCTTCTCGGCCAAAATTTTTAGCGCTTCGTAAAATTCCAAATTTTCATATTTCATCAAAAACTTGATAACGTCGCCGCCTTCTCCGCAAGAACCGAAACAATGCCAAGTCTGCCTTTCTGGAGAAACAATGAAAGACGGAGTTTTTTCCTTGTGAAACGGGCAAAGAGCTTTAAAATTTTTTCCGGCGGGCAAAAGAGTAATATAAGAACGGATAAATTCGGCGATGTCCAAGCGGTCTTTGATTTCTTGGATTGGAGAGTTAGCCATACCCAGTAACACTACTTCAACTTAATCACGATAAATCGTGATTGGACTGAAATAGTATTTTTTTATTTAATCTCTAAACCCAGCACCTGCCCCGTTCTCATTTTTACGCGCAAAAATGAGTCATTGAAGTAGTGTTACTGGGCATAGTTATGATTTTAACCGAAAAAAACCCAAGGTCAACCCCGTTAGAAACACGCACTTGGCATCAATACAGAAAAATTCTATTGATATATCTATGATTAATATTTGATTATAAATCGCATAAAAATTTTTCTAAATTTTTATGCCCAGAGTTTCTAACGGGGTTAGAAACACGCACTTGGCATCAATACAGAAAAATTCTATTGATATATCTATGATTAATATTTGATTATAAATCGCATAAAAATTTTTCTAAATTTTTATGCCCAGAGTTTCTAACGGGGTTAGAA
>Ga0210051_1004075_pt1 | contig 14359 bp, 13 predicted proteins | sample CryGey092014_all_FD_185464 | JGI IMG/M metagenome (GOLD analysis project Ga0210051, IMG submission 185464) | Groundwater microbial communities from aquifer - Crystal Geyser CG23_combo_of_CG06-09_8/20/14_all (SPAdes) (version 2) | ecosystem: Environmental > Aquatic > Deep subsurface > Groundwater...
ATATCATACAAATCCCTGCCGGCGATCGAGCCAGTTCTTTCATAGCGCTCAATCAGCGCCACTAGTTTATTCGCAAACATTGTTTCAATCGTCTGGCAGTTGATTATCCGGTCGATTTCCACAATTTTTGCGCTTTCATATTTATTAGATTTTGGCGGCGGGAAAGAAATGTCAATTTTCAAAGTGTTTCGCTCGCCCAATCCTGCTTCATATTTCAAAAAATATTGCGGAACATTCCGACTCTTATCTTTTATTTCCAAATCTAGTTTTTTAAAAATCCCCTCCATTTTCTTTTGGGTTTTTGGCACATCTTCTTTTTTCCCCAAATAATCAAAATCCAGATCAACTGAAAATCGATCCAGAAATCCCTGCATGGCGGCGCAAGTTCCGCCCTTGAAATATAAAACATCAGCTAGGGAGGCATCATCAAATATTGCGCTTAATAGTCTGAACAGCCAGGCTTTATGCTTTGCGTCTTGCGGTTTTGGATTTATCATATTTTTATTTTATCCAGTCGGTTGCGACCGACTGGATTTTATGTCTGCGGATATCCAATTTGTCTTTGGATAGCGCGAACTTTTTTCCAATTAATTAACTGTCTGGCGTCAAAATAATATTTGGGATTGAAATACAGCAAATCTGCCACTGCCCTCTCCAGCGTAGCGACCTGTATTCCATTTCTCAAAACAATTCCCGCGTCATTGAACAAAAATTTATCCGCCAACTTGCGGCAAGAATATTGATTCTTGCCAATGGCAAATTTTTTAGAAATCGAACTTACTATTGTGATTTGTGGAATACTCTGCGCAATTATACCTTCTTGAACCAGAACAGTTTCCACGCTGACATAGGCAAATCTATGCAACACTTTTATGCCCAGTAGTTCCGGATTTATTTTTTCAATCGGCAACAGAGAATATAGCCCTCTTTGAATTCTGATGATCAAGCCTTCTTGAGCATACCTCTTGAGTGTTGTATGCAATGTATTAGAATTTTCTATTTGCCATAAATTCGCCAAATCTCCGCTATGAAACACCAAAAGACCCATTTTTGCCAATTGAGCAAATCGTTGCTTATAAACACCTTTTCTTGATTTTTTGTTCTTTTTTACTGTACTCATATGTACATTATAGCACAATAGAAATTATTAGTCAATCTAGTTTTTTATTTCAATTATTGGTTAAAAATAACTACAAATAGAAATGAAATATACATTTTTCTTGAAATTAAACTTCCAAAGTGCTACCATTATATATAAGTGAGACTTACGCATTTTCTGAGTCGTTAACCTTTCTAGAGCTAAGCTCTTGGGAAGCTAATGCCTGGTTAGAGCTTAGCTCTTGCGCGGATATTACAAAATTAAACTAACTCTTAAAAGCTAAGCCTATGTCAGGACATTCACACTGGGCGGGAATCAAACATAAAAAAGGCTTAAATGACGCAAAGCGTGGCAAGGTTTTTACCAAACATGCCACGATGATCACCGTTGCGGCACGCGATGGGGGCGGAGACCCTGTTATGAATTTTCAGTTGCGCTTGGCAATCGATCGTGCGCGCCTTGATAATATGCCGAAAGAAAACATTGACCGCGCTATCAAAAAAGGCACCGGTGAAATCAAGGGTGGTGTTGAAATTGCCGAAATTATCTATGAAGGCGTGGGTCCGGGCGGCGTAATGATGCTCATCAAGACCACCACTGACAATCGCAATCGGACTGTTGGTGAAGTTAAAAGCATCTTCACTAAAGCCGGCTATAAACTTGGCGAAATGGGCAGCGCGATGTGGAATTTCAAAAAAGCGGGCGCTATCGGCGTTGCCGTTTCCAATCCAGCTGTTCTTGACGCTATCGAAGAAAAAGCTATTGACGCCGGCGCTGATGATACGCTTTATGCGGATGACATCTTAACTGTCTATACTTTGCCGGAAAATCTAAAAAGCGTGCAAGAAAAACTAGAGACTGCCGGGCTAAAAATTGAAGATGCGGCTTTCGTATATGTTCCTTCGCAGAAAGCCACACTCTCAGCAAATGACCAAGCTGCTTATGAAAAACTTCTTGAAACCCTTGATGACCAAGATGATGTGCAGGAAATATTTGATAACTTATAATTTTCAATGATCAATTTTCAATGATCAATCAATAATCAATTTTCAATGATCAATTGAAAATTAAGAAATTGAAAATTCATTGAAAATTGAAAATTGAAAATTGAAAATTTTATAAAACAATCTTACACAAAAAATAATCAGCTATTACGAGTCCTTGGAATAGACCCTGGCACGGCGACGGTCGGCTGGGCAATTATTGAAGAAAAGGCCGGAATTTTGCTCCCGGTGGCTTTCGGACACATCAGCACCAGCAAGCATAACTCGGAAGAAAACCGCCTAGCCGAAATATCTACCGATCTGGCCAGTATTATTGAGAAATATAAACCGGAAGAAGCTGCCGTAGAACAACTTTTCTTTTTTAAGAACCAAAAAACTATCATTGAGGTTGGTCAGTCCAGAGGCGGAATACTATTGACATTAGAACAAAAAGGTGTTAGGATAAGTAGCTACACACCCCTGCAAGTGAAGCAAGCTGTGACCGGATATGGCCGAGCTGAAAAGAAACAGGTGCAGCTGATGGTCAAGAGTATTTTGAAATTAAAGGCCATTCCGAAGCCAGATGACACGGCGGATGCCATCGCGATTGCGATTTGCCATATTAACTCACGCAAACTAAGTAGTTTAAAATAATTTTCAATAACCAATTTTCATTTTACAATGAATTTTCAATAACCAATTTTCAAATCAAACATTTGGGAATTGAAAATTGTTAATTGTGAATTGATTGAAAATTGTGAATTGAAAATTGAAAATTGAATGGATACATCTATCAGCCCCATAATTCATTTTTTTATGACCGAAGGCGTTCCCTTTGAAACAGTCCTTCTTATTTTAATGTTGCCAATTGTTGCGACATTCATCGCCTTCTTGCGCCAAGTAGTCGGGATCAAAGCTTTTGGTATCTACACCCCGCTCATTATAACTTTTGCTTTTTTAGCCACCAATGGCTTGCGCTATGGCGTAGTAATTTTTTTAGCGGTAATTTTTGTCGGAATGCTGATGCGCTTTATTCTGAAACCTTTCCGCCTGCTCTATCTGCCCCGCGTAGCGATTATGCTTACGATTGTTTCACTGTTAATTTTAGTTATGCTGACCATCGGCGGAACACTGAAAAGAACGGGTCTCGCTGGTGTTTCTATTTTCCCGATTCTGATTATGATCACCTTGGTTGAAAAATTTGTGGCCGTGCAAATCGAGAAAGGCAATAGAACCGCGCTTATTCTGGCCTTTGAAACTTTGATTATTTCTATTTTCGGTTTTTATATCGCCAGCTGGGAGCTGCTCATACATTTACTTGTGATTCATCCCTGGTTAATTTTCATCACCATTCCAATTAATATTGCCCTCGGGAAATGGACGGGTCTGCGCCTAAGCGAATATTTTCGTTTTAGGAATGTAATTAAAAAACTCTAAAGCATGTTTGAATTTTTCAAAAATAGCCGGAAGCTTTTGGGAATGAACTCAAGAAATCTTGATTTTATTCGGCCTTTTAATCATCTCAACGCTAAAAGACTGGCAGATGACAAACTGCTCAGCAAGCGGATTCTTAAGAAAAACGGCATTGCCGTGCCTAAATTAATCGCCCAGATAAAAACTGCTGAGGATTTGGAAAATTTTGATTGGCAATCATTGCCGAACAGTTTTGCACTAAAACCAAATCGCGGTTTTGGCGGCGAGGGCATTATTGTCGTCTATGGCAAGAAAAAAAATAATCACGAAGCTTGGATTAAAGCTGATCGTTCGCTCATTACTGTTGATGATTTAAAAAGCCATATCCGCAACATTCTCGACGGTTCATTTTCCCTTTCCAATACGCCCGACATTGCTTTTTTTGAAGAACGCTTGCAGCTTTTGAAATTATTTAAACCCTATTCTTATAAAGGTATCCCTGATATTCGCGTCATTGTTTTTAACAAAGTTCCCATTATGGCCATGTTGCGCCTGCCCACCAAAGAATCAGGTGGCAAGGCTAATTTGCAACAAGGTGCGGTCGGAGTCGGCATCGACATGGCGACGGGCGTCACAACCACGGCTATCCAAGGTAAAAACCGTTCCATCGAAAAAATTCCTGACACTCTTCTGTCTGTCAGTGGTCTACGCCTGCCCTATTGGAAAGACATGCTATTGCTGGCTTCCAAAGCTCAAGAAATTTCTAATCTTGGTTTTCTCGGTGTCGATATTGCCATTGATAAAGAAAATGGACCCACTATTTTGGAGCTTAATGCCCGTCCCGGACTTTCTATTCAAGTGGCTAATCTAGCCGGCCTTGCCGAAAGACTGAAGAGGGTTTCCGGTTTGAAAATAAAAACCATTGAAAAAGGCGTGCGCATGGGAATGGATCTTTTCGGAGGAGAAATTGAAGAAGAAGTGGAGGAAATTTCCGGTAAAAAAGTCATTGGCACCGTGGAAAAGGTGAAATTGATTGGTAAGGATGAAAAGGAAATTGAAGTGGAGGCCAAAATTGATACTGGCGCGCAGTCATCCTCAATTGATACAGCGCTAGCCAAGGAATTAGGCTTTGAGGAACTGTTACGGCAATTTGAACAAATTAATTTGTCTGAATTTGATCTAAAACCAGAAAATGAGACATCCATAAAAACCCAGTTTATGAGCATGTATGGTAAAAACATATCCGGTCTAGAAAATGTTTCTGTTGTTTTTTCTTCTAGCGGATCAAGCATCCGCCCGACTGTTAAAATAAATTTTGTTTTGGATGCATTGGAAATAATAACAAGCGTAAATATTGCCGATCGCAAAGAATTGAAATATCCAATGATAATTGGCAAAAGAAATTTGGGAAAGTTTTTAATTGATGTAAATAAATAATACTGTGAAAAAAATTCTAATCCTTTTGGGAAAGTTAGACTGGGAAAAAAACACTCCATTTTCAAATGAAATATATCAGACTTCCTACGAACAGCTTTATTCCCTTGCAGAACAAAATGGTATTCAAATGTATCGTGCCTCATATCAGTGGTATGACTATGACGAGCATATATTCAGCTACGCATGGACATACAAAAATGCGACGGGATGGGAAAAGGTATACAATATAAGCCCTGACATGATTTATGATAAGACGAAAGCGGAAATGGAAATTTATTTCAGAAAAGAACTTATTGCTAAACACTACCGGTTCGTTAATAGTCTTAGATTCACCCAAATATTAGACGATAAATTAATAACCAGCATGATCTTTCATAAATGGAGTAAAAAAAGTTGGATTGTTAATAATCCAGAAAAACTGCGGAAAATTCTTCTTAAAATAAAATCGCGGAGGTTTGTTCTTAAGCCTATTTCTGAAAGCGGAGGGAAAGACGTTCAAATTATCCAGAAAGAGGAAGCCCTAGAAAAAGTAACTTTCAGCAAGGATTATATAATTCAGGAATTTATCGACTCTTCTTCTGGAGTTCCTGGAGTAAGTGATAATATGCACGATCTTAGGCTTGTCTTTGTAAATGATAAGCTTATTTATGCCTATATCCGAGAGCCGGAAGAAGGTAATTATCTGGCCAATCTTTCTCAGGGAGGATCCCTTTCCATCGTGCCAATAGGTGACATACCAAAGTCCTTAAGTCCCATCATTCGATGTGCTAATAGAGTTTTCGAAACCTTTAATCCTCGAATTTATTCAATCGATTTTATGTTTGACGAGAATAAAAAGCCTTGGATAGTTGAGCTAAATTCAATGCCAGGGCTTTATTTTACTCCGCAAGAAAAGCCCTATATGCTAGACTTATACCAGGAGCTTATTAATGTCTTCCTCAAAAAACTGGAAGTTAAATAAGTTAAGCATAGTTACTTTTTAAAAAATTAATTATAACACATGAAAAATGTAGTTTTCATAGTTAATATAAAAGGAAAATACCCACCTGATTTTTTTGAGTATTGCTTTAATACTTGGGATTTTTGGACCAAAAAAAACAATGCGCTCTTGTTTGTTCTGGAAGATTACTTTGATGGGGTCAGGAATGTCGTGCCACATTTGCAAAAATATTTCGCCTTTGAAGTATTAAGAAAAAATAAAATCGACTTTGACCAGGTCGCCATTATTGATGCAGATACTATGGTCAAGTGGGACTGCCCTAATTTTTTCGATATCTCTGAGAATAGCTTTCGCGCCGTTCTAGATGATGAATTGCCAAAATGGGTGATTGCAAGTCTCGGGACATACCAATTTTTATTTCCAAAAACAACCGTTAATTGGTGGGAATATTTTAATTCAGGAGTCATGGTTTTAAATAAAAGACATGCTCCTATTTTGTCAGAATTTGTTGCCTTCGTAGCAGCTAAAGAAGCGGAAATCTCAGATATTCATATCAAGTCTGATTTAAGGGCAGGTTTCGACCAGACATTATTTAATTTTTTTATCAAAGAAAAAGGAGTGCCTACCTATTATTTGCCAAAAGTTTTCAATTTTTATCATTTGGAAAAAAAGAAGTTTTTAGAAAAAAAAGGCTTCACCGAATGCGCATATATTTGGCATTTCAATGGGATAGCGCATGTCGAAAGGAAAAGGTATATGCAAGAAACCTGGGAACTAATCAAAGAAAATTATCAACAATAATCAATTACTAAATTAAAACAATGAAAAAACAACCTCTTATTTCAATCGTTACTCCCGTTTTTAATCGAGAAAAATTAATTGTCGAATGCATACGAAGTGTTCAGGAGCAGGAGTATCAAAACTATGAACACATTATTATAGATGACTGCAGTACCGACGATACGACAACGGTTATTGAGTCTTTTGCTAAAACGGACGCTAGGATTATTCTTGTAAAAAGCTTGACAAACAGTGGTGCGAAGCCTGGAAAAGTAAGAAACATTGGGATAAAAATGGCCAAAGGAGAGCTGATTGCTTTCTTGGATTCCGATGACATCTGGGAAAAAGAAAAGCTAAGCAAACAGTTGGATTTTTTTCAAACCAATGATCTTGATTTTTCCTATCATCCGCTAGCTAGACTGGGAGCTAATTCCGATGGCCCAACTAGTTTTTGGGGGAGAGATTGTTTTCAAAAGGATTTTTTTAGAGGACTCTTCCTTAGTAATTTCATACCCACTTGTTCAGTTTTAGTAAAAAAGAAAGCTCTCGAAGATGTTAATTTTTTTGATGAATCACTTAAATATTCAGAAGACTATTTCTTATGGCTACTGCTTTCACTAAAAAACTACAAAATTGGCTTCTTGGGAGATGTGCTTGGAAGTTTTAGAAGAAGTAACCATGGAAATATAAACACAGTCTTAAATAAAAAAGAAAAACATGAAAACAATATTACGCTTAAAGAGAGGATCTTATTTGATTATAAGCGCGAATCAATTCCCAGATTAAGCAAGAGCGACCTTTTCTATAAATATATTTACTATTATTATGAGTTAATAAAAACGGAGAAGAACCAGGCAGTCAAAAGAGAGCTCTTTATTAAGGTTGTTGACAAGCTTTTTGAGCTTAATTTAACCCCTCTTTTTATCGCTGAATTGGAATTTTTAGCCCAACTAAGAAAAAATGACTAGCATGGAAAATAGCTTTTTACTACACAATAAAATAATCTGGCATGGAAAAATTTCAAATGACTTGTCAACTTCTTTCTATCCATCTTTTTACAAAAACCTTTTGAAAAGGGAGTCCTTATTTTTAGAAAATTTTAAATTCCTTTTTGAAGATGCTACTTTAGAAAACTTAAAAAATAAATTTATTCCATTGTACCAATCAGAAATAATGAGTCGCAATGATTTTACGCTAGAAAAAAATACAATAATAGATTCCGTACTACAGCGTGTTGAAAAAAACCCCTCTAAGTACAAACTTCTATCCATACATGGCAATGATGATGAATTGTACGGTGTAGCTTTGTTTTCAAGCGCTGAAAATAGATTAAATATGACCTTCAAAGCTTACCGGAGAGATATAAATATAAAGTCCTTGAAACATAAGGCCTCCTTAGATTATTGGGGAGAAAAATTAATTAGAGACTACGGCGCCAAAGCAGGTCTGACTACTTTTTCTTATGGCCGAGATTCACAGCCCTATGTAGGCTCAGGCAGGATTGGACTGGCTCTATATAAACTTAAAACGGGGACAAGGCCTATGGTTCCGAACTTAAATGATTCTAAAAAACCCGTGGAAACCAAGACGATTGATGAATCATTTTTATTCTCTCAAAAAAACCCTCTTGTTTTTTTTAACAATCCTGGTGAGGATATGTTTTATCAAGATTGTTTTCTTTATTTTCCAAAAGGCACGCTAGATGAATCTTTTGTTAACGAATTTAAAGTAGTTTCTGATTGGGCTGGTGTTACCTTTAAGCCCGTTCCCTATTGAAATACTCTCTAGCCAGAAAAAATGATCCCATCAGAACACCTGATAAATAAGCTAATTTGTTATAAAATAGTAACTAACTTTGCAAGTGTTATTGCAATAGCTAAAAAGGGCTTTGTTCAGCCTTATTAAAAAATAATTCTTTTTAAACCTATGTTCATAGCTTTCCAAAAATTTAAGCGTGCTTCTGCGAAGGACCGTTGGAAAATGGTTGCCAAAATTTTTGGCTATTTTGCTGGCGCTTCTTTGCTTCTTGTGATTGGAATTTTTGCCTATTTCGCCAAAGACTTGCCCAATGCCGGAGGCATCAGCAATCGCGTCGTTACTGAATCTACCAAAATTTATGACCGCACCGGTGAGCATTTGCTATATGACATTCACGGTGAGGAAAAACGCACCCAGATCCAGTTTAAGGATATGCCGGAGACATTGAAATATGCCACAATCGTATTGGAAGATCAAAATTTCTATCATCACATAGGCTTTGATGTGCGAGGATTGGCCAGTGCCGTCCTTTCTAACATTCTCAAGACTGGCAGCGGACGCGGGGGATCCACCATCACACAACAATTTGTTAAAAATTCCATTCTCACCAGCGAGCGGTCCTTGTCTCGCAAAGTTAAAGAATTGATTTTAGCTATCGAAATTGAACTGAAATATTCTAAGGATGAAATTTTGGGGATGTATCTTAATGAAATTCCCTATGGCTCAAACGCCTATGGCATCGAGGCTTCCGCTCAAACTTTTTTTGGCAAACCTGCCTCCGAATTGACATTGGATGAATCAGCTCTTCTAGCCGCTCTTCCACAGGCACCTTCCTACTATTCTCCCTATGGAAATCACGCCGATGCTTTGCGCGGCCGACAAATGTATGCTTTGTCTCAAATGGAAAAGCTTGGCTACATCACAAAAGAACAGGCTGACACCGCCAAAGAAGTTGATGTTTTAGAAAAAATAAAACCGGCTTCAGAAAATATTTCGGCTCCGCATTTCGTGATGTATGTCAAAGAGTATTTGGAAAAAACCTACGGACAGCAGATGCTTGAAAAGGGCGGCTTGAAAGTTTACACCACACTCGATTGGAACAAACAACAAATCGCCGAGCAAGCTGTTATGGAAGGTGCTGAATTAAATACGAAAAAATACAAAGCGGAAAATGCCGCCCTGGTGGCTATGGATCCCAAAACAGGACAAGTTTTGGCCATGGTCGGCAGTAAGGACTATTTTGATAAATCTATCGATGGACAGGTCAATGTAGCTATCCGTAATCGTCAACCCGGATCGTCTTTCAAGCCCTATGTTTATTTAACCGCCTTTAAAGCCGGCTTCACACCGGAAACACAGCTCTGGGATGCTGACACTGATTTTTCTACCGATTCCGGCAAAGATTATAATCCCAAAAATTATGACGGAAAAAATCATGGTCTTTTGCAAATGAAAGATACGCTCGCAATGTCACTGAATGTCCCGGCTGTAAAAACTCTTTATCTGGCTGGCATTCAAAATTCCATTACAACAGCTGAATCTCTTGGCATAACTACTTTGACCAAGCTTTCTGACTATGGATTATCGCTGGTACTGGGTGGTGGTGAAGTGACCCTTCTTGATCATGTGAACGCCTATAGTTCACTCGCCACTGGCGGAATTCACCACGACAAAGTTGTTATCCTAAAAGTTCTTAATTCCTCAGGTGAATCTCTGGAGGAATATAAAGCTAGTTCCGGAGAAAGAGTGATTGAGGAAAAATATGTCAGTATGTTGGACTATATTCTTTCAACCAATTCTTTGCGCGCGCCGGTTTTCGGAACTAACAACCCTTTTAACTTTACTGATCGACCGGTGGCCGCTAAAACCGGAACAACCAATGAATGGCGCGATGGTTGGGCTATGGGCTATACGCCCTCCCTTGCGGTTGGCGTTTGGACGGGCAATAATGATAATTCTGTCATGGCACAAGGCGCGGATGGAATTTTCACAGCCGCTCCTATTTGGAGAAAATTTATGGATGAAGCCCTGAAAAATTATACAGTTGAACACTTTCCTAAATATGAAAAGGAGGATGCCGGCAAGCCGATTTTGAATGGAGACCTACAAATGGAAGATAAGGTTCAAGTATGCAAGATTCCCAATAGTAAAAAAGATTATTGCTTGGCCAATGAAACCTGCCCGCCAAGCTTAGTCGAGAATAAAAAATTTACTAACGGACATTCTATTCTCTATTATTTGGATAAAGATGACCCGCGCGGAGACGCGCCAAAAAACCCGGATCAGGATCCCCAATTTAAAAATTGGGAAAAGGCGGTGAGAAATTATCTTAAAGATAATAAAAAAGCGGGCGATCCGGCTCCGACAGAACAATGCCAGGCTGATGATTTTGCCGATGTGACTCCTGAAATTAGCATATCTTCTCCATCCAATGGGCAAATCATTACTGGGACTGCTGTTCCGATTAGTGTTTCAGCATCCTCTCTTTTCGAGATGAAAAATATAACACTCTATGTCAATGGGGATCAAGTCAATTCACAGGACGGGTTAGCATTGAACTACACCTACACCGCTGCCGAAACTTCCGACCTAGTTATAAAAGCAGTTGCAACTGACAAAAACGGCAAAACAAAAGAGGCCGACATCACTGTCTATGTAGTTATCGCCGCCATACCTGCCCTATGACTGGAAAATAAAATGAAAAAGCGCTGACCTCAAATATTCAGGTCAGCGTTTTTTATTCGAAATCTATTTTACTTTTATTTTTTCAATCGTGCCTGCGCCCAGCTCAACATTCATCTTGCGCACAATGCGCTCCCGATTGAGCCAGATTTCCGATTTCCACGCCGAGCTGTCTGATTTCACGAAAATAGTTTTGTTATTATAATAATCCGGAATCAGATTTTCAATCCCCACATTGCCAAATTCATCTTTGATAACTTTTCTAAAAACATAAAAAACCGTCTGGTCATCCAGCGCCTTGGGTTGAAAAATATTTTTTTTGGATAGATAATTTCTGATTAGTTTCATATCCTTAAGCATAGCCAAAAACAGGCTTTTGAGCAAACCATCTCCGGCTGAGCAGCCCATGCACAAATGCACCCTTGACTTATTCACCAAATTACTATATACTTAGGATAGTTAATTCACTAAAAGCAATGTTATGTTAATTAAGAGAATCATTCAAGAAAAAGTAGAGAAAGCGCTATTTAAAGGAAAGATCGTTATAATCTATGGGCCTCGCCAAGTCGGCAAAACAACGCTGACTAAACAAATCAGGGAGAAGCAGTCTGAAAATTCAGCTTATTTTAATTGCGATGAACCGGATATTCGTGAAGCGCTTACTAATAAAACATCAACAGAATTAAGTGAATTTTTAAACTTAGATCAAAAAAAACTGATTATTTTAGATGAAGCGCAGAGAATAAAGAACATCGGAATAACCTTGAAGTTGCTTGTGGATAATTTTCCAGAAACACAGATTATTGCGACTGGCTCATCATCTTTCGATTTGGCAAATGAAATTTCGGAACCATTGACTGGCAGAAAGAATGAATTTTTTCTATATCCATTTTCCCTGGAAGAGCTTGGGCAAATTTATTCGGAAATTGAAATTGACAGGCTTTTGGGAAACAGGATGATTTTTGGAATGTATCCGGAAATTATCCTGAAAAAAGAAGACCTGGAAAAAAGCTTAAAAAGTTTGACGCAAAGTTATCTATATAAAGATGTGTTGCAATATCAGAATATAAAAAACCCAGAAATTTTAGAAAAATTATTGCAAGCTTTGGCTTTGCAAGTTGGTAGTGAAGTTTCATATAACGAATTGTCGGGAATAATCGGGGTAGATAAAAACACCGTGGCAAGTTACATTCAAATTTTAGAAAAAGCCTTTGTGATTTTCCGTCTGAATCCTTTCAGTCGCAATCTGCGCAGTGAAATTAAAAAATTACGCAAAATTTATTTTTATGACAATGGCATTCGCAATGCCCTTATCAATAATCTAAATCCCTTGAATTTACGGCAAGATCAGGGCGCCTTGTGGAAAAATTTTATGCTGAGCGAAAGAGTAAAATATAACAATAACCATGCGCTGGATAAAAATTTATATTTTTGGAGAACAAAACAAAAACAAGAAATTGATTTTTTGGAAGAAAGCGGCGGAGCAATTTCCACTTTTGAATTTAAATGGCAAAAAGACAAACTCAGCATTCCCAAGACCTTCTCTGACGCTTATCCGAAGGCTAAGTCAGAGTTAGTGAATAGGAAAAATTATAAGAAGTTTGTGTTATAGTCAAAAGAACTGGCTGACTTGCAAAAAATGTCGTTTGATTTGTTGTGGAATGTTTTGCCGAGAAATTAGACTAGCCCCTTTTTCTAATAATTATTTTGGCTAGATCATAATCTGTGGGTATCGTTATTTTGATATTATCAACTGAAGCCTCGATAATTTTCACTTTTTTTCCAAACAGTTCTACCAAAGAAACATCATCCGTACCCTTGTATTTTTTCTTATGCGCCACATTGAAAGCTTTGATGGCTACATTTAATTTTATTGCTTGCGGGGTTTGCATGTTCCACAACATTTCTCTTTCCAGCGTGGTCTCAACAAATCCTTTTTTGTTTACTCGTTTAATTGTGTCCTTGGTTGGATGCGCCACTGCGCAAGCACCAAATTTTCTGGCCATTTCAATTACAGCTTCAATCTCCTGTTCTCGCACGAATGGACTGTCTCCGTTATGAAAAATAGCGATGCTGTTTTTTATTTGTTTGGGTAAAAAAATACTCTCCAAATATTTAATTGCCTTAAGGCCAGATGTCTGCCTCTCTTGCCCACCTTCGATCACAGCAATTGTTTTTTTAAATTTATTTCTAGCAAAAAAATCTTGAAAAGTTTTTATTTCTTCTTTTTTAGTCACCACCAAAATTCCGTCGATTTTTTTTGATTTTTCAAAAGGCATCGCTGCATAATAAACGATGGGCTTATTTTTCAATTTCAAAAGCACCTTGTTTTTACCAGTCCCCATGCGCTTTCCCTCGCCTGCAACCAAAATAATTGCGATATTCATAGTAGAAAAATAGATTGTTTTTTGAAAGTTTTTTTGCTTTACGCCATTCCCCGATCTCTCATCGACTGGGCGATTCTTTCTACGGCGAGGATGTAAGCGGCGGTGCGCATATCCGTTTGATGTTCGGCCTTTTTGTCCCAAATTTCATCAAATGCGGTGCGCATAACCGCTTCCAGTTTTTGCAAAACATCCGCTTCGCTCCAATAATAACCGTAGGCATTTTGCACTTGTTCAAAATAACTCACAACTACACCGCCGGCGTTGGCCAAAATATCCGGCACCACCAACACGCCCATCTCAGTGAGAATTTCATCTGCTTCCGGAGTAATTGGGCCATTAGCCAATTCCACAATCAATTTGGCTTTTATTTCCCGTGCATTGTTTTTGTGGATGGAATTTTCCAGCGCAGCCGGAATCAAAATGTCCGCTTCTTGCTCAAAACAATGCTTGCCGCCAACTTCTTCAGCGCCCACATAATTAGCCACCGAACCGGTCAATTGCTTGTGTTTGTAGAGTTCCGCCACATCCAAACCCATCACATTGACGGCCGTACCCTTGGAATCACTGACGGCGATGATTTTATAACCGGCTTTTTGCAAAATAGCCGCCATATTATAGCCAGCGTTGCCAAAACCCTGAATGGCCACGGTTGCCTGTTTTGACAAGCCTAGTTTTTTCACGGCTTCATCCAAAACAAACAGTCCGCCTTGCGCGGTTGAATAGGCGCGCACCTGTGAACCACCAATGCTCAGTGGTTTGCCCGTAATCACGCCCGGCAGATGTTGTCCGGCTAGTTTTTCATATTCATCCAGCATCCAGCCCATTATTTGCGGGTTGGTCTGCACATCCGGCGCTGGCACATCTACGGTTGGCCCCACCA
>Ga0210051_1004076_pt1 | contig 14358 bp, 8 predicted proteins | sample CryGey092014_all_FD_185464 | JGI IMG/M metagenome (GOLD analysis project Ga0210051, IMG submission 185464) | Groundwater microbial communities from aquifer - Crystal Geyser CG23_combo_of_CG06-09_8/20/14_all (SPAdes) (version 2) | ecosystem: Environmental > Aquatic > Deep subsurface > Groundwater ...
CTTTCACCGGTGATGCAAAAATAATAAATAAAAAATAAATGTAAATCTATTTCAGGATTAAATTTAACTTTGTAAATGTATTTCAGGATTAATAACCAAAACTGTAAAGTTTTTTCAGGACGAGTCAACAATTGCCGACCCACATTGCACACATTGCCAAAGCCCCACAAGCCAACGCTGCAACCAAAGCTTTGTCAAAGAGTGCAATCTTGCCGACACACAAATTTTAATCTGAGTTTATTATGTTATACATCAAAGACCTTTCATTATTCAGACAATATTATAAATCTCAGGAGGCTTTAAATTCTGACAATTCCATTGATACTTCGTTTATTAATACTTTTCACCCTGAAAAGCCAGTAAATAAGACAAAAGGATTTTCATATTTAGTTTATGGAGCAAGAGGCAATATTGGTGGATTTCTAAGAAGCGCATCATTAAATGTTGCTGCTGACCAGCAAGCTATATATGAATTAATACAAAACGCTGATGATTGTGAGGCTAATCTTTTTAGTGTCTTTTATAATAAAGAGTATCTATTATGCATAAACAACGGCACTCCTTTTTCAAAAAGAAATATGTCGGCCATACTAAATGTTGGTGATTCAGATAAGAATTCTGAGGACATTGGGACTTTCGGAATCGGCTTTAAAATAATACATCGTTTACTTGGTGAAGATGATGGACTTAAAGCAATACTAAATGATCACGCTGGCCCGATAATATTCAGTTGGAATCAATACAACCATTTGAAAAGATTAATAGATGATGAAGGTATAGGAATAAATAAGATTGGCGTAAAAGATGATGATTGTCCTTGGTTACTAAAAATAATCTACACCTGTTTTCCAACTCACTTAGGAGAGAATATTAAAAATGAGAGTTATTCAGAATCTACCTTATTCACAAAGGATGAATTTAGGGAGTTTTTAACTTTCTTAAAAGAATCACTCAGTAAATTGGGGACATTTAATGAAAATAATCTAAGGCAAGGTTCTATTTTCTTTCTTAAAATTGGCTCAGATAAATACAAATACATAAATGAGAATATTGATAATATATTTAACGGGATTGGGTATTCTTTTAACTTCTTAAACCATTTGAAAAGAATATACATCAATGAAAAAGAAATCAATAAGGAAAAAATTATTTTAAAACCATTTGAATATGAAATTGGAAGTGAGCAATATAACCAAATAAGACCAAGAAACGAAGAACGAAATATTGACTTTTCTTTTGCATATTATAAAAATTACAAAACTGCATTAAAGCTAAAGACAGTTCCTAATATTTTCAACTTTTTCTCAATGGAAGAAGAAAAAAATGGTTGGTGTTTCTTGTTACACTGCAACTCATTTGATATGCATAATGATAGAAGAAAGCTTCAACCAAACTCAAATATTAATGAACGTCTTTTGCCATATATTGCAAATGAAATAAAGGAATTTCTTCAAGACCTGTCTTCATCAAATACTGAATTATTTATCAATATATATCCGTCATTGCTACTAACTGATATACCTGAAAATAAACCTCATATCAAAACCTATTTTTATAATCATCTGATTTCAATATTATCCGAAAAAATACCCACAAATAAAGGCTTTTCAGATAATAAAGAAGATGTGGTTATTAAAAAAACAAAATTATCAATATCGCCAGTTGATTGGGGTATTGAAAAGGAATGGTTTTATTGGACAGATTTTAAAGAGGATGAAGCAATAATCAAAGAAGCTCAAAACGAAGAAAAACTTGGTCTTGAAAGAATGTCAATTTCATCATTAATAGAAAATGGTGATATTGAAACAATTAACGAATGGATTTCTAATGCAGCTGAAAATGATTTTACTCTATTTATAAATGAATTAGAAAAGGATATCCCTGATAAAAATTTCTTTGATTTGCAATTTTTAAAATGTACCGATGAATATTATTATTCTATCAATGAAATTGCTTCAAGCGCCAAAGTGTTATGCGTTTTTGAGAAAATTCACGAAATAAAGGACATCTTAAATGATTTAGAATTAATAACTACTGAAATTAACATTTCTGATTTTAAAAACATTGCAGAAGAAGCAATTAAAAAAATCCCGTACCTTAAAACCATTAATGAAAAAAAAGTTTTTGATGATTTTATTAAAAATGCAACCCCCGAAAATAGTTTAAATCCTAAAAGTAAAAAACGATTATTTATAGCTATAAAGGAACTTTATAATGTTGGAGACAAATCATTAAAGGAGTGGGAATTATTTTCCAATACTGAAAAAGATATTTGCTCCTTAAACAAAATAATAAGCCCATCAATTAAAGTTGAAAAATGGCTTATCAAATATCAATTGTTGAAAAGCGAATTTTTTGAAGAACTTGAAGAGTATTTGTTACAAGTAGATGATATATACCCTTCTATAATTTTCCCACTTTGGGACGAGTTAATAGTATTTGATGAATTTGATGAATTAAACATAAGCGACTTTTATTCTTCTGTAAAAAACTATTTTGATGAAGAAGCTCATAAATCGCTGGTATTAAATAAAAAAGCGTACATTTTTACAAATGAGGGTTTCTACCCAACTTCAGAGGTTTTCTACAATGAATCCTTTAGCTCCATTATGGATTATCCAGCTTTAAAAAGCTCAATAGAAAAAGTTACTGGATTTAAGACACCATCAAAAAAAGTTTTAAAGTACTTGACCGAAACTCCTTTTAAAACCGATAATGACAAATTGATAGACCATCTTTCTGATTGTACTTTTGAGCAATCAGAAGCATATGAATTACTGAGATTTTGTCAAAAAGCAGAGGTTAAACTTTTTTCAAAAGGATTTTTTAATGAATCTGGTAATGATATTGACTGGGAATGCAATGATTCAAAAATTCAGTACTTTTCTGAAGATTCAAAGTTGATTGAATTTATCAATGAATATTTAGAAGATACTTTTTATCTTTTACCATCAGCTTTGCAGGACTTCAAATCTTTTGAAGGTATCAGACGAAATCAGGAACTTTATGATGAAATAATTGAGCAGCTTGAAAATATTAATGAATTGGCTGTTGAGTTCTTGCCATTATTGAAACATAAAGAAGTTATTAAATCCTATTTGTCAAATTTGCCTGAGATAAGGCTTGAAAAGAAAAGTTCATTTGATAAAGACAGTTTTGAGTATTTAGTCATTTCCAATATAATTGCTCAATTTGAAGATACTGAATTTGAAGAGATAAGGAAAAAATTTCTAATTTATGATGATGAAATTGAATTTAAACTACAGGAAATAGTTACTGGGAACGAGGTTCAATTTGAAATTGATGATAAGATATACAGCATTAAGGTTTCTGAAATATTACCTGACTCTGACAACTTCACTAAAGCTGAAATACTTGAATCTATTATTGCGAATTTTAAAAAACTCGAACTCCCCAAGACCAAAATTGATAAATTACTTTCTATTGAAATTGAAGAGGACGATCTTGCTGAAAAGCTTGCAGATGAATTAATAGATTCTCTAAATGACAATATTATTGAAACCACTGAACAGGTTGCTTTTTGTCTATTATATGAATTACATACAGGTTGGAATAAGTTTGATGATTTTCAAATATATGCAAGCAATAATGAGAAATACAAACTTAATGAGGTTTGGTATGTCAAGAGTTATCCATTCCTAAACGAGACTGGAGCATTAGCCGAACAATACAAAGGCTTATCGAAATTTCTTAAACTAAAAGAAGACAATCCAATATTTAAGGTTAATGACAACTGTATTTTTCTGCTAAAACCAGCATTTGACGAAGAAGGTAACTTTCTCTGTAAGTATATAGATGAAGAATTAGAGGAAAACAAGTGTATTGCATTAATGGATTTTCTTTTCGAAGAATATAATAAAAGAGGAAAGGAAAGCAGACGTGACTTTGAGAGCATTGAAGACTGGTCTAAACTTGGAGATACAGAAACTGAAAAAATAATTGGATTCAATCCGAATAACTTAATCTTTATAGAAGATGACGAATTTTTATTGGCTGAAGAAGTTGCACCTGATTGGCTTCAAGAATGGACAAAAGATCAGTCAAAAATTTCATTTTTGAAAGTGCTTGGTATTCATTTCGATGATTCCGATACTGTTAAGCTACGAATGTCTCTCTTCACAGATGAAATATTAATTACTACTAAGGAAATTGAAGAAAGTAATTCTCTTAACGAATGCTTATTGGAGAATACGCTGAAATGGATGATTGAAGCCGAAATTTGGGAAGACAAGGTAATTGATAAACCAATAAAAGTAGAACTGCTTGATGCAATTATTGAAAAATTAGAATGGGATTTAGAGGATTATTGGTCTGTTGATATTGAAAAACTTAAAGACAATAGTGAGGAATGGGATGATGAAGGTTATTCAAATTGGCGTGAAGAGGATGAATCATTTGAAATAAGAATGTATGATGACCAAATGCCTTATATCTTACAATATAAAAATAATATCCTAGCTGATAAAAATCAAGATGACTTTTGGTATGATGTTGAAAATGAAATATTTTATACCAACAGAAGTAAATCCACTCAATTATTGCTTCAAAATGCTGCTGAAGAAGAGTTGTTTGATTTAGTCACAATAAAACCATTAATCCAACAAGGACTTGTAAAAGTTAAAGATTATGAATATCGCATAGAGCAACTTGAAACAGAATTGCAGCAATATAGACAACCAAAAGGAGATATTACAAGAGGTGCTGCTGATTCAGAAACAATGGGTGCAGTTCTTGATGAAACTCTAAATATGGTTAGAGAAGAACTTGAACAAGACGAGAATTATGATTGTACAGGTTGGGACAATTCTCGATTTCCAAAGACTCTAGTTCAAGGTGTATTATATAAACAAATTCCGATAAAATTGATTGTTCGCAGTTGTCAAAGAGGAAGACTTCATCTAATCCCTAAAGAATGGCTATTATTATCAGACCCAAATACTTTTTTAGTGTTACGGTTGTCAAAACATAAAATTGAAGTAATACCCGAGCCACTTAAGGAACTTGCCGAATCAAACAACCTATTTAATATGAATTTTGATTTGGAAAGATTATCCACAAATGGGGTCACAGCTTTAAGCAAAGCAATTGAAAGTTCAAATATAAAATATGTTGGTGTTGGTTTCGTAATTGATGCACCAAGATATTCCAGAAGTATTGAACTTAATGAAATCGGACTATATGTTACTAATCTGGGAGATATTTCATCTGCAAATGACAATGAGTTTTAAATGCAATTAGACAGAAATGAACATATTAAACTGTTAGACCTTGAGTTAAAAACTCAATCAGATAATTATTTAAAACTGGTTTTACAGAAAGCAACTGCCCTTATTGAACAAGAGGAGGTCTTCACAAGTCAGTTTGTAAAATTTGAAGATGGAATTCTTGTATTAAAGTTAAAAACAGAAAAAGCACTACCTCGCAAAGGTCAATACTTATCAGCAGTTTTACTAAATGATGAAAAAAGGAGTTATAAAAACTGGGGAGCTTTGTCTTGGGCTGAATTGCGAAATAAATATCAAAATAGTTTTTCCGAATGTGTTTGCGTTTGGCATAGGTCGTATGATGAGAAAGGATTTCAGTTAGCAGGTTTTAAAGGTGTTTCACTTGATTTTGCTGGTAAACTGGTTGACAAATGTTTAGTTACCCTTGGGCCACACGAACCACCTTTGAAATATTTGCAAAATTTAATTGAGTTAGTTACAAATACTCCGAAAGATGCTCCATCTGCAAGATTCCTTGATATTCATTTAGCTAATAATGATTGGATACCAACGATAATTGATGAAAAACGTAACTTATCTGACTTTATTCAAACGCAACTTTCTATTTCTGATGAAATTATCATTCAAGGGCCTCCTGGAACAGGTAAGACTTATCAAATGGCAAAATTGATTGCTGACTTGTTAGATAAAAATAAGAGTGTCCTTGCTACTTCATTAACCAACCGTTCATTAATAGAATTGGCTTCAAAGAAGTTTTTGGAAAATCATCGTAAAAATGAAAAGATTTACAAAACAAATCTTACTAAAGACGAACAAGAAGAATTGCCAGGGTTATTAAACTCAAAGGATATTCAAGTAATATCAGGTACAGTATTGCTATCAACATTTTATATTTCTAGTGGCTTTGCAAAAGAAATACAAGATGAGCCACCATTTGATTTTGTTGTTGTTGATGAAGCAAGTCAAGCTTTATTATCAATGTTTTGTGCAGCAAAAAAACTTGGAAAGAAAGTTATTTTCATTGGAGACCCATATCAATTACCACCAGTTGTTGAAGTCAATAAGGATATAATAGAAAAGAAAAATGCAATCAGTTTTGTTGAAGGATTCAATACTATTTGTAAAAATTTATCGATTCCATCATTTCAACTAACAGAAACTTACAGATTGCCACCAAGAGCTACTATATATACAGGTCTGTTTTATCGTAATACATTAGTTTCTAATGCAAATAAGAAACTTAGATTTCAATTTCCTGAATGCGGTTTAGAATTCAATAAGTATTTAAACCCTGAAGGTGGACCTGTATTGATTAAATCAAGTTTTCCAATTGGTAATGACAACCCTGATTTTGGTCTTTTTTTAATCATAGACTTTTTAAAACAGTTGATGCTTGTTTTGGAAAAGGATTTCAAGATAGCTTTAATTGCAAAAACTAAAAAGGCAGTAAGAGCAATTCAAAAAGCAATAACAGCAACTTTTGGCAGTGATGATAGGATTTTAATTGAAACTGTTGAAAGAATTCAAGGTCTCACTTGCGACTTAACCATTTTTTTCATACCGAATTCAAGTATGAATTATTCCTTGAAAAAGCCTTTATTTAATGTGGCAACAAGTAGAGCAATGAGACACACGATAATTATTGCTGATAAAACAATTACGACATACCCTATTGCAGACAAACTTGTTAGAAATTTTATCCAAAAATTGAACGATGAATTTAGTTTTGAAATTGAACCAAAAATAAATATGAAAAAACTCACAGAAGGCTAACCCTATTGCAAGCACATTGCCAAAGCCCCACGAGCCATCGCTTCAACCAAAGCTTTGTCAAAGAGCTTGCAAAGCCAACCCACAGAAAGAAATTGTTTTAAAAAATTTGCCGACACTTTAAAAAAACAAAAAACGCTGACACACAAGCCAACAGAAAAGAAAGAAAGTAAAATGACAATGACAAGGAAACTGAATAACGACAATGGTTTACAAGACTGGAAGACAGAACACCAGGCGGTAACAGGCGGTATATTTTATTGCCGAGACAGTGCGGGTTTTAGCGTTTCTGCATCTAATAAACTTTCGTGTAACTTGACAGGACAGTGCTTCGTAATCGGCAACAAAAACATACCGCCAATCCGTTATGGGCAAGCATAAAGAACCAAGACAGAAACATTAATAAATCCCAATTGAAAAATTATGAGTATCCGATTTAGACCGATTAGTCAAACACTAGCAGAAACTATAAAATCTGCTTCTAATAACAATGCAACATTCGTTATTCCTGACTTACAGCGACCTTTTGTTTGGACACCACTCCAAATTATCTTACTTGTTGATTCAATTTTTAAAGGTTGGCCTTTTGGTACACTACTTTTATGGGAAGTTAAACCTGACTGTTTTAATGAGAATGAAGGAATTCCACACAGACCATTTTGGCAAGTTGTTGATCGAACAAAAAAAGACCAAGGAACACAGGCAGCCACTTTTGGAATGCCTGCTACTTATCATATGGTTCTCGATGGACAACAACGAATTCAAAGTATGGTTTTAGCATTAGGTGGGGATCAATGGGGATTTAAACTTTATGATTCTGAATGGGCAATTTCCATGTTAAATAAAAGAATTAAACCAAGTGAGCATTGGTCAAGTGCTGTGCTTTGTTTAGATTTAAATAAGTTCTCCGAAGAGTTAAAGATAAAGGAGAATAAAGTAAGAAAAGTTGAAGTTGGAAAAATTCTTGACTGGGTTGTTACTGATGTTTTTAATGGTATTTCAAAGGGGAAACAAAAATCAGCAGATGCATATCCATTTATCAATTCAGAACACGAAGGTAGATTTATTAGACTTTCAAGATTATGGGATTTGGCACAAAATTCCTTAACTGAAGATGAATATGAAGAAAATTTAAATAAATTCTTAGCAGACCACAATGTCAATCAACAAATTATTAATGAATTAATTAAACCACTTTCCCAATTTATGAAAGTGGTTGAAAATATTAAAAATAATAGTTTTGTAAGTTCTTTACAAATTGATTCATTCACACTCACTCCTCAATGGAGCAAAGACGATTATAGTGATGCAATTGTAAATATTTTCACACGATTAAATACCGCTGGAAGGACACTTACAAGGGAAGAAATTACTCTTGCCTGGCTAAAGGTTGGCTGGGATAAATCATACACTAATGACAAGCCTGCGAGTACTTGTCTTAATGAATTGATTGAAGTCTTTGTTGACGTTGGTATTAATGTTGAAATTGACGAAATTGTTCGATTAATCTCCTTTATTTGGTCAGTCGATGAGCGAAATGGCGAACTACTTGATTCTAAAAATTTGCTAAAAGGTGATATTATTAGACCTATGGCAAAAACTGTTTCATTAAACTGGACAAATATTTCAGAAACTATAAAGACAGAACTTGAAATAATAAAAGACAGAAATTTAATAAGAGTAATGGGTTCTTTTAATGCCCTAATAGTTTATTTAACATGGCACAGATTAATTATTAATCAATTAATTAAGATAAAGCTAATACTTACTGCACCTGAAAAAGATAGTTTTGAGAAACAAATAAATCAACTTTCACAATTATTCTTAGACCGATGGATATTTTGTTCTCAATGGGCTAATGTATGGGGAGAAGGTTCTGTTGTTGCCTTTGGAAATTTTGCAAAAGTTATAAGTGAGTCAAAACCAATAATAAGTACTTCAACAAAATCAGACTTTGCAACTAAAGCAAATGAAAGTGTTGAAAAACTTATGGAGAGAGTTATTCCGAAGGCAATTGATTATGTGAATAATACAAACGTTAGAGACCGTAGCCGAGTTCGACAGTATTATACTTTATTGTGGGTTTGGCATAGACTTGATGAAAACAGGTGGAAATATTCTTCAATTCAATTAAAGGAAGGTAGAAAAAGGAATACTCCATTAGATGTTGATCACACAGTAGCTGACGCACTTTGGAAAAGAAAAATAAATGAGAATTTTGATAATAAACTGGCTGCATTCATTGGGACAGAAGAAGAAAAAGCCTTAATTGCACCAGATGAATTCTTATCAAAACAAGAAGCATTTGAGTTTATTAACTTTTTAGGCAACTGTGCTTTGTTAGAGAAATCATTTAATATTTCTAAAAGTGATAAAGAAATGAAATCATTTTTAACAGAAGTACACGAGTATAAAAATGGGAATTTTAAAATTGAAGATTGGGAATTGGCATTGTCAATAGAGAATACAATGACAGAGCCAACAAATATTGCGTTAAAAGACCTTGTCGATTCAATTAAAAAAAGAGATGCTCTGATTCGAAAAGAATTGATAGAATTTACAAATGGAGCAAAATATAGAACAGACTGAAAGGAATGAATGCCAGCCCATAACAAAGTGTAGCAGCAATAAGGGTTTAAGTGGTAATTCAAGCATTCTGCCCCGCACAAACTTCAGTGGTGGTGGACAGTTTAGAAGCCCGCAATCCCTTACTGCTGCTACACTCAACCGTTATGGGCAAGTGTAAAAAAAACGACACAGCGGACAATTTGCTACATAAAGACAGAAAAATAAAAACGACATAATGAACAGCCAACGCACAAAACAACACATTTGCAAACCGCACAAGCCGACACACGACCAAAGTTTGCAAAAGAGTTGTTTTCTTGCCGACGCACCCACGGATATATGTATCTTTGGGTTTTTTAATTAAAGGACTGAAAAAATATAATGGCAAAAAAAGAGATAAAAGAAAAAGCAATTGAAGTAACCCTTTGGGAAGCAGCAAATAAATTGAGAGGTAGCGTTGAGCCTGCCGAATACAAACACGTAGTTTTAGGATTGGTTTTCTTAAAGTTTGCCAGCGACAAGTTTGAAGAACACAGAGCCAAACTAATTGCCGAAGGCAAAGAAAAATACATTGAGATTGCTGATTTCTACAATATGAGCAATGTGTTTTTTCTGGAAGAAATTTCACGATGGAGTTACATTGTAAAAAAAGCAAGACAAAACGATATTGCTTTAATCATTGACACCGCACTGCATACCATAGAGAAAGACAACAAAGCTTTGAAAGGTGCTTTGCCCGACAATTATTTTTCACGTTTGGGTTTAGACATTACCAAACTGGCTGCCTTGATAAGTGAAATTGACGGCATCGATACACTCAAGGACAAAGGGCAAGACATTGTTGGCAAAGTGTATGAATACTTCCTGAAAAAGTTTGCAATTGCAGAAGGAAAAGGTAAAGGCGAATTCTACACGCCAAAGACAATCGTAAGTTTAATTTCGGAAATGATTGAACCATACAAAGGAATCATATACGACCCTGCCTGCGGCAGTGGCGGTATGTTTGTTCAGTCAATCAAGTTTATTGAAAGCCATCAAGGAAATAAAAAAGAGGTTTCCATTTACGGACAAGAATACACCAAAACCACATATAAACTGGCAAAGATGAACCTTGCCATTCGTGGTATTTCCGCTAATCTTGGTGAAAAAGATGCCGATACTTTTGCGGATGACCAACACAAAGACCTGAAAGCCGATTACATTATGGCGAATCCACCTTTTAATCAAAAAGATTGGAGAGGCGAAAATGAATTGATTGACGACCCACGTTGGAGAGGTTACGATGTGCCACCCAAAAGCAACGCCAACTATGGCTGGATTTTGAATATGGTTTCCAAACTTTCTGAAAGCGGAGTTGCTGGTTTTATATTGGCAAATGGTGCGTTGAGTGGCGGTGGCGAAGAATATAAAATACGAAGAAAGCTGATTGAAAATAATTTGGTGGAAGCCATTGTAATTATTCCAAGAGATACATTTTACACTACCGACATTAGTGTTACCCTTTGGATATTGAACAAAAATAAAAAAGCAAGAACGGTTGAAATCAACGGAAAACAGAAACAATATCGTGACCGAGAACAAGAAATTCTGTTTGTGGATTTAAGACGTTGGGGACAGGAATTTGAAAAAATGTTTATTGAATTAACTGAAGAAGAAATTGCCAAAGTAGCTTTGAATTATCACAACTGGCAATAAACCGACTACAAGAAAACTTACAAGGATGTGCCTGAGTATTGCTACTCTGCCAACTTTGAAGAACTAAAAGCCAACGATTTTTCGCTTGTTCCAAGCAAATACATTGAGTTTATTGACCGTGACAGCGAAATAGATTTTGACACCGAAATGAAACGCATTCAAAAGGATTTTAAAACCCTTTTGAAAGAAGAAAAACAATCGCAAGAACAATTGATTAACGCTTTTAAAACTTTGGGCTATGAGTTATAAGCGTATTGGCAATTATATTCATTTGGTTGACAACCGCAATAAAGATTTAGCGGTTACAAACTTATTGGGTATAAACATTACCAAAAACTTTATGCCTTCGGTTGCCAATACTTCTGAAACAGATTTATCAAAATACAAAATCATTCAGAAAGGGCAGTTTGCATATAGTGCAATGCAAGTTGGCAGGGATGAAACTATTCGCTTGGCTTTGTATGCAGAAGATAAACCAGCAATTATTTCACCTGCTTATTTGGTGATTGAAGTAAATGACGAAAATGAGTTCTTACCTGAATATATGATGATGTGGTTTCAAAGACCTGAATCAGACAGATACGGCTGGTTTATTAGCGATAGTAGTGTTAGAGCAAGTCTAGAATGGGAACGCTTTTGTGAAATACAAATGCCAATCCCACACATTGACGAGCAACGAAAATTTGTTGCCCTATACAATGGATTACTTACCAACCAAAAAACCTACGTAAACAGTTTGGCTGATTTGCAATTGATTTGTAATTCTTCAATGGACAAATTGAAGCATATTGACAACCACCAACCATTAAGCGAATTAGTTCAATTGGTTGACAATAGGAATAAGAACAATGCCATAACAAATCTGCTTGGAATAAACGTTGACAAAGTTTTTATGCCATCAAAAGCAAATGTTGGCGAAACGGATTTATCTAAATATAAAATTGTCCAAAAAGAACAGTTTGCTTATAGTGCTATGCAAGTTGGAAGAGATGAAACTGTTCGTGTCGTTTTATATTCATTTGAAGAACCTGCTATTATTTCACCTGCCTATTTGGTTTTTGAGGTAATTGATAAAACAGTTGTATTACCTGAATTTTTGATGCTTTGGTTTTATCGTCCTGAGTTTAACAGATACGGTTGGTTTATTAGCGATAGTAGTGTAAGAGCAAGTTTAGAATGGGAACGATTCAAAGAAATTCAGATTCCCATTCCTGACATCAAAATTCAAGAAGCCATTGTAACTATTTATCACACTTTGGAAACTCGTAAACGAATTAATGAGCAATTGAAAAATACCATTAAACCGCTTTGCCCTGTGCTGATGAAGGGTGTGGTTGAGAGTATGAAATTAGAGAAAGTAGAGCAGTAGAATATGTTGCAAGAATACAAAAATATCAAAACATTCAGTGGTAGTAACTTCGCAAAACAGTTGCGAAGTTACTACCATCCAATCAATTTTCAAAATGTCCAGTTTATTTGCTAATAAACTGGACAAATCAATTATATTTGCACTACAATAAAAAGAATGAAAACAGCTGAATACATAGCATTTACCATAGACAGGATGCCCAAGGGCTATGTGTTCACCTATGCCGACTTTACTACAGAGGTGAACCAAAAAGAAGCGGTGATAAAAGCCCTGAACCGTATGGTGGCCTCGGGTAAAATTGCCAAACTATCCAAAGGCAAATACTACAAACCCGAAAATACCCCTTTTGGCAATCTTCAACCCAATCAGGCACAGGTAGTAAAAGACTTGTTGGAAGAAAATGGTAAAATTATTGGTTACCTTACAGGTTACAGCATATACAATCAATTGGGTTTAACCACGCAGGTTAGCAATACCATTCAAATCGGGAAGAATCAAGTTCGTCCCAATTTTAAAAGAGAACGCTATACCATTGCTTTTGTAAAGCAAAAAAATATCATCACTAAAGAGAATATTCCTCTGTTGCAGTTACTGGATGCTATTCGCTACATAAAAAAAATTCCTGATGCCAATATAGAAGCATCCTGTAAGCGGTTTTTGGCTATTATCAAAAATTACTCAGACAAAGAATTCAATACCTTGGTTCGCTTAGCTTTAAAATATCCGCCAGCTACAAGGGCTTTATTAGGTGCATTGTTAGAGCAATTGCAACAAGACAAAGCAACAGAACCGCTTTTCAAATCATTGAACCCAATTACCAAGTATAAACTAACAGGTGCAGCGAAAGTATTAAACACCACCGAAAAATGGAACATAATATGAAGTTGCACCACGACATAAAACTATTTACGCAAACACTGAGGGCTGCATCACAGCACTTGGATATTAAGTTGGAATTTGTAGAAAAAGATTATTGGATAACATTGGTGTTAAGCCGTTTGGCAAAAAGTAAATATGTTGATGAATCCGTTTTCAAAGGAGGCACATCGTTATCAAAAGGATACAATCTGATAGAGCGATTTTCGGAAGATGTAGATATTGCCATCATAAACGACAAGGGTAAAACAGGTAATGAAATTAAAACCATCATCCGCACAATTGAGAAAGAAGTTACACCCGATTTAAAAGAGTTGCAATTGGACGGTGTAACAAGTAAAGGTTCAAGATTCAGAAAATCTGTTTTTGAATACATTCCAACTGAAAAAGACAATGCAAACAATAAACTTATTGTCGAAATAAACTCGTTTGCCAATCCTTTCCCTTACCAACGACTTACCATACAGAGTATGGTGTTTGACTTTTTGATGCAAACAAGCAATGAAAAATACATTGAGCAATACAATCTCCAATCCTTTGAAGTGAACGTATTGAGCAAAGAACAAACGTTGTTGGAAAAAATGGTGTCATTAATTCGATTCTCGTTTAAGGAAAATTGTCTTGTCCTAAAATAGGTTTACACAAAAAAGTGTAAAAAATGGAAGAAAAAAGTAAATCTAATTTAGGATTAAAGAATAATTTAATCCTTCAAAAAGCAAGTATTTATTTTACCGACTCAGAGAAGCATCAAATCATACAGGAGTTGATATCAAGTGGATGCACAAAGCAAGAGATATGGCAGAAGTATACAGGCCAAGAAGAAGAACATGGCTC
>Ga0210051_1004078_pt1 | contig 14353 bp, 10 predicted proteins | sample CryGey092014_all_FD_185464 | JGI IMG/M metagenome (GOLD analysis project Ga0210051, IMG submission 185464) | Groundwater microbial communities from aquifer - Crystal Geyser CG23_combo_of_CG06-09_8/20/14_all (SPAdes) (version 2) | ecosystem: Environmental > Aquatic > Deep subsurface > Groundwater...
TTTTTTTGTTTTATATGTTTGGGCTAAAGCCCGTTTTTCTTCTTTATTTTTCAACGCCATAAATGGCGTTGCTAATTATTTTGCGTAACATCAGTAATAATACTTGCATTTAGTAAAACTACATTGCTTTCAAAGAACTTTTTTTTGTAAAATATAAAATTATCAACATAGTATTGTTAATTTTGCGTAACATGAGTTACTGATGTTATGCGTAAAAATGTAAAAAAATATTAAGTAACGTGCATGAAATTAGCTCCTACGGCGTTGCTATAAAAGATTTTAAATCCTCACATACTTTAGTATGCTGCGGTTTAAAATTTTTATGCGCCTTGTAGGAACTTATTTCATACACATTACTAATTTGAAATTTGTTATATTGTTTTAGTAGATTCTTCGCTAATCTTCCGATAGCTATCGCATGTGCGTCAAGCTATGAAAATAATTTATTGCATGAAACACTTGTTCGTTAAGAGTCCCGAAGCATTCTTTATATTGATATCTTTGCTTATCTATAAAAATGTCGTTTTTTTAGATTTGACAACTTTTTAAAAAGTTGTCAAATCTGCCTCCCCCGATATTTATATCGGGTAAGAAGCAATACCGATAAGGGCTTAACTTGACGTCAATGCGATAGCTATCGGGACAGAATGACAAAATAATAATCGCATGCCTCAAACTCGAACATTATAGTTCAGACTCCCGACTTTATGGACAAGCACAAATGAGTTTTCCCCCTTTGAATTTGGAACTTGGTATTTGGAACTTGGTATTTTTGTTGGAGCAGTCAGACGGGTATAGAAAATAGTAACACAATTGTACCACGTACCCGTCAGACCGCTTGTAGTTATATTGGAACTTGATTTTATTTATTTTCAATCGCATCGTAAACTATATCTAATACTTTGTTACGAACTCCTAAATCGTTAAATTTCTTGTTTTCCGCATCGGGATACACGCGGTTGGAAAGGAAAATATAAATTAAATCATTTTCGGGGTCAACCCAGTAACACGTACCTGTAAATCCTTGATGTCCGTATGTTTTAAGCGATGCACGTTTTACGACAGGCGATTCTTTATTTTGAGCGGGCTCGGGTTTATCAAATCCTAAACCTCTGCGATTTTTAGGGCAATTGTAACATGATGTAAAATCTTTAACTGTAGAATGTTCAATAAATTTAACACCTCCATAATTTCCGTTCCAAAGAAGCATTTGACAAATTTTTGCAACATCATTAGCATCTGAAAATAAACCCGCATGTCCGGCAACTCCCCCAATTAAGGCAGACCCTGGGTCATGAACAAATCCCCAAACTAATTGTTTACGAAATTCTTTATCGTTTTCGGTAGGAGCAATTTGCTCCTTACTGAACTTTTTTAGAGGATTAAAGCACATTGTTACAGAACCAATTCGTTTGTAAAAAATGCTGTCTGATAATACATCAAGTTTATTATTAGTAATACTTTCAATTATATTTTGCATAAAATAAAATCCAATATCGCTATACTTATATTCTTTTTCGGCAAGTAATTTAGAATTGAACATCCGTTTAAAAATCGTGTCTTTTACTGAATTTATAACAAACATACTATCAGCAACCTGTATTGTGTTATTATTTGTTTTTATTTTTGAAAAATATAAATTCCATTTGTTATCTGATATTAAATTTTTATAAAATGGTATAAACGGTTGTAATTTTGCCTGATGGGTTAATATATCACTTATTAATAAATTTTCTTTATTAGAGCCAATAGCGCTTTTCAAATAATATGATAATTCTTTATTATAATCGAATTTATTAACATCGTGCAAATACATCAATACCAATGTAGTTGACAAAGTTTTTGTTAGAGAAGCTAAATCGTATAAACTGTTGTTATTTACTTTATTTTCCGATTCATAAATGTAATTGCCAAAAGATTTATTATAAAAAACAACACCTTTTTTAGCAACTAATATCTGGCAACCTGGCATAGCTTTTTGCTTAATAGCATCATTAACAATAGAATCAATTTTGTTTAACTTAATGCGTTCAATATTAATTTCTTCGGGGACAGAATATTTTAATCGAATTGGTTCATCTGTTTCAATGCCAAATCCAAAAGGAAAATCATGAGAAATATTAACTGATAAATGCCCTTTTGCTGAAATTCCACCAAATAATAACTGGGCAGCAAATTCCTGAGGTAATTTAGTATCGTCATACGCCAGCAATATCGCCTTTATTTTTTTATAATACGGAAATTTAGTTAAACAATATGGGCTTGCAAATAAATTCAATATAAGATTATTGGAATCGGCTAAATATTTTACTAAATCCAATCCCTTGTCGGGAAAATTAAATGTACGAAACGAATAACGATTAGTTTGCTTTAACGAAACAATTACCAAATTGTAATTTTTTAATGTGTCTTTGAGCTTTAAAAATTCGTTATTATTAAAATCTTTTGATACATTAAACATGCTCATTGGTGCATATAAACTCAAAAAATCCTGAAAAACACTTTGCACCGAATCGCCTATTGCAACAACAGCAATTTTTAAAGTATCAAGCCGTTTAAAAGGTATAATGTTATTTTCATTTCTAACTAAAGTAAGCGACTCCTCGTTTAATTTGCGGTTAATTAGTTCATCTTGTGCAGAAAATAAATCTTTTAAAAGATTAGCAGTATCAACATATTGACATTTATTTAATGCTGTCCAGTATTTTACCTGCAATATTTTTCTGACATGTTCATCAATTTCCGAAACACAAATAATACTGTCTTCAACAGCTTCTCTTATATACCTAATTGACATTGGAACATCTTCGGGATAAAGTAAAATATCGTTACCAGCTAAAAGAGCTTTTAATGAAGCTTCGCCGGGTTTAAAATACTTTGTTACCCCTTTCATATTTAATGCATCGGTAAAAACCAAACCTCTAAAACCCATTTTTGTTTTTAATAAATCTGTTACAACTTTAGGTGATAAACTTGCAGGACGATTTTTTACCGGGTCGAGTGCAGGGATATCAAGATGTGCAACCATAATTCCACCTATACCTTTGCGGATTAATTGTTTAAATGGATATAATTCCAAACTGTCCAACCTGCTTTTCGATAAACCAATAAAAGGCAAATCGTGATGAGAATCTGTTTTAGTATCACCATGCCCGGGAAAATGTTTACCGACTGCAAGAACGTGCATATCCTGTAATCCCCGCATATATTCTGTAGCTTTTTCGACAACCAATTTTTTGTTATCGCTAAAAGCTCTCATATTAATAACAGGATTTAGAGGGTTGTTATTAACATCGAGCACAGGAGCAAAATTAATTTGTATTCCTATTCTATTCATTTGACGTCCAATGGCTTTGCCCATTTCATAAATTAATTCATTATTTTTTAATGCACCTAATTGCATTTGCAAAGGAAATCTCATTGTGCTGTCCATCCTCATCGAAAGTCCCCATTCACCGTCAATACTCATTAACAAAGGAATTTTAGCATTTAATTGAAGGAAATTTGACATATTAACCAATCTGATTGGACCTGATTTAAAAAAAATAATTCCCCCAACTTTATATTTATAAACCTGCTCGGCAACTTCTTCCCAATGTTTTTGATTTCTTTCGGGATGAGCACAAACCATCAGAAGTTGTCCTATTTTTTCATCTAACGAAAGTGTTGCTATAACTGAATCTGCCCAATTTTCTGACGCTTTATCGAACATTTGTGGCTTAACTGATGGAATATTTTCAAACACAGGCTCATCGTCGCCTTTAAAACCCGAAAAAGAGCTTACAATTCCCGGAATAAAAAAAATAAAAAACCAACGCTTCATAAAATAAAAAAAATTAAGATTAAGGAATTACGATTAAAGAATTAGAATTTGAGAATTATAATTAAAAAATCAAGATTATAGTCTTAAATCATTAATCATAAACCTTAAATCCCAAATCCTAAATCCTAAATCATTAATCATTATGTGTTATTACAAAAATAAAAGTTTAAAGTAGGGCTCTTCAACTTATTTTAATAAGTTTTAAACAATGAAATGTTATAAAGATGAAATTAATTAATTTTATTAGTTGTCTAATTATTAACAATATAATTAAATATAAATAAAAAATGAATTCAATTTCTAATATTTTTTTTATTTTTATATAGACATTTAAAATAATTTTCTAATTTTGTGTTTAATATTTGAAGAGAAAATAACATGCGAATTACTTCGATAAAGTCAATTAGTTTAATACTGATTTTTTTACTTACATTTTCTTTATCCTGCAATATTTCAAGCTTTTCGGGTAAATTAGACGAAGGAAGTATTGAATATGATATAGTTTATCTTCAAAACGAAAAAGACAATCCGCTTATTAGCTTACTGCCTACAACTATGACTTTAAAATTTAAAGATGCAAAATCTATCCAAAAAATTGAAGGTTGGATGGGTATTTTTCAAATGTCAGGAATAGCCGACAGAGATAATAACTCACGCCAGGCTACTTTAAAAATAATGAACGAAAAATATTTTTTTCAAACAACAATGACTGGTCCTGATTTTGGTTTTGATTCAATGCCTGACTTCAAATTAAGAGCTTCTGATTCTACTAAAACTATAGCCGGATATTTGTGTAAAAGATACGATGTATATATAAATGACACTGCTAAATTTTCGATTTATTATACCGACCAGGTAGAACTTAAAAACCCTAATTGCAATAATCCATTTAAACAAGTTGACGGAATGTTATTAGAATTTCAAATGTCTTTCCAAAAAATACCAATGCACTTAATTGCAAAAAAGATAACAAAAGAAGAAATTAATAACGATGAATTTAATGTACCCGAAGGTTTTGTTAAAGTTCCTAAAGAAAAAATGCAAGAAACAATACAAAATTTAATGTAAAATTTAATATCACAATTTATGAGAACAAGTAAATTATTGTTTTTATTACCAGTTATTTTATTAGTTACTAATAACTTAAATGCTCAAAAAAAGAGTTCCGGTTTTGTTGGAAACATTAGTTATTCTGTTACAACTCAAGGAGATGTAGATGCTACGATTGCCGCACAGTTACCAACCGAAATTATTATGTATTACAATGGACCAAAAACTCGTATTGAGCAAAAATCAGCTATGGGTTCACAAATTATTATTAGCAATATTGAGACAAAAGAGCAAATTGTACTCATTGATATAATGGGTCAAAAATATGCTTTAAAATCAACAAAAGAAGAAACCGAAAATAGTATTGCTCAAATGCCTAAAGCCGATGTTGTGGTTGGTACCGAAACTAAAACTATTGCTGGTTATACCTGCAAAAAAGTTGATTTTACTCAAGATGGAAAAACATCAACCATTTGGGTCACAGAAGATATTAAACTTAACAATGCAAACTGGCAAACACCTTATAAAGATGTTAATGGAGTTATGCTCGAATACACTCAAATTAGTGGACAAGAAGGTGAAATTAGCATGCTGATTACTGCAAAAGAAGTGAAAAAGGGAAAAGTTAAAGATGCTATGTTTACTGTTCCTACGGGCTATCAGGAAATGTCAATAACTGAATTTAGAAAAATGATGGGTGGTGGTGGCGAATAAAAAAAAAGTTTCAGGTTTCGGGTTTTTAGTCCCGAAGTTTTGGGACGGGTTTGGAGTTTTTAAAAACCTCGAACTTAAAACCATAAACCTCAAACTATTTTTAATAAATACAGAAATAAATGATTATAAGTTAAAAATTTTTATTGTTTATAAAAAATTTATAAAAATCCTCTTAATGAGAGGATTTTTTGCTTTAATTTAATGACATTCGGGCAATTTTTTATGTTAATAATATGACTGAGAAAAAGAAGAAATCAGAAAAAGATTCTGAAGATACTGAAGAAAAAAAACAAAACTTTATTTCTAAAACTGTTGCTTTTTTTACAGACGATAAAACTAAAGCTGTTTTAGGAATATTTATTTTTTGTTTTTCATTGTTTTCATTATTTGCAATTATTTCATATTTTTTTACATGGCAAACCGACCAAAGTAAATTAACAATAAGCTGGTTTTCGCTATTAGGAAATGAAAATATTAATGTTGACAATTGGGCAGGGAAAACAGGTGCATATATTTCAAATTTATTTATACACGATTGGTTCGGAATACCTTCTATATCAATATTGTTGTTTTTAATTTTAATTTCATTTTACTTATTGAATTACAAATTTTTACCTTTTGGTAAGACAACTAAATATTTAATGTTTTTAACATTATGGTTTTCAATTGCATTAGGTTATTTATTTGAAGAACGTTGGTTTGTTTTAGGCGGAGCTAATGGTTTTTTTATTAGTAAATGGTTAAATTCTGCCGTTGGTAAAATTGGTACTTTCTTTATACTTGGAGTAACGGCATTCACATTTATCATATTTGTTTTTCGCGATGCTTTACAATGGTTTAAAAAAATATTACGAAAATCAAAAGATGTTATATTACCAACTAAACCATTAATATCTTCATCAAATAATGATGATACTGACTTAAATGAAGATATTGATGAAGAAATTGATGAACAAGCCGAAAACATTGAAGAAGAAAACGATGAAGTAAGAACCAAAGAAGAAAATGAAGATAATTCAAACATTATAGTAATTCCATCCGAAAAGCCAAACGATATAACATTAACAGTCGAAAGAAAAGGAGCGGAACCAGAAGTTGAAGTTACAGAACAAGTTATAGCACCATCAATGGGCGATTTTGACCCACGATTAGAATTATCTCATTATAAATTTCCATCAATTGATTTGCTCGAAGACCACCGTTCAACAAATTCAGAAGTTAGCGAACAGGAACTTATTGCCAATAAAAATAAAATTATTGACACACTTAAAAATTATGGAATTCAAATTAATCAAATTAAAGCCACTATTGGACCAACTGTTACATTATATGAAATTGTTCCCGCACCAGGCGTTAAAATATCAAAAATAAGAAACCTTGAAGATGATATAGCACTTAGTCTTGCAGCACTTGGAATTAGAATTATTGCACCTATTCCGGGTAAAGGAACTATAGGTATTGAGGTTCCTAATCAAAATCCCGAAATAGTTTCGATGCGTTCTGTTATTAGTTCATCTAAATTTCAGGAAGCTAAGTTTGATTTACCAATAACACTTGGCAAAACTATTCAAAATGAAGTTTTTGTTTTCGATTTAACCCGTTCTCCCCATTTATTAGTAGCAGGTGCAACCGGACAAGGTAAATCAGTCGGATTAAATGCTATTATTACATCTTTACTATATAAAAAACATCCATCTGAGCTAAAATTTGTACTAATAGACCCTAAAAAAATTGAACTTTCGAGTTACTCAATTATAGAAAAACATTTTCTGGCAAAACTTCCCGATGCCGAAGATGCAATAATTACTGATATGCAAAAAGTTAAAAATACTTTGCAATCACTCACAATTGAAATGGACAATAGATATGATTTGTTGAAATTAGCTGGTGGTGTAAGAACAATTAAAGAGTACAACGAAAAATTTATTAAACGCCAACTTAATCCAAATAAAGGACATAGATATTTGCCTTATATTGTTGTAGTTATTGATGAATTTGCTGATTTAATTCTAACCGCAGGTCGCGAAATTGAAGACCCTATTGCCCGAATTGCCCAATTAGCAAGAGCTATTGGAATTCACTTAATAATTGCAACACAACGACCATCAACTAATATTATTACAGGTTCTATAAAAGCAAATTTTCCATCGCGTATAGCATTTAGAGTTTCGTCAATGATTGATTCAAGAACTATACTCGATTCTCCCGGTGCAAATCATTTAATAGGAAGAGGCGATTTACTTATTTCGCTCGGTGGTGATTTGGTTCGCATTCAATGTGCATTTATTGATTCTCCGGAAATAACAAAACTCACCGAATTTATTGCTGCTCAACAAAGCCCTCTTACACCACTCTACTTACCAGAAGTTGTAAATGATAGCGATGGAGCATCTTTAGAAAGTTTCGACCCAAATAAAAAAGACGAACTTTTTGCCGATGCAGCTCGTTTAATTGTTCAAAACCAACAAGGAAGCACTTCGCTTATTCAACGAAGGTTTGCAATAGGTTACGCTAGGGCAGGAAGAATTATCGACCAGTTAGAATCAGTTGGCATTGTTGGACCTTATGAAGGAAGTAAAGCTCGGCAAGTGTTATATACCGATTTAAATTCTTTGGATCAATATTTGAAACAAATAGGAGTAAATTAAAAGAAAGATTGATAAAAATAGTTGGCAGTTGGCAGTTGGCAGTTGGCAGTTGGCAGGAGGCAGGAGGCAGTTGGCAGTTGGCAGGAGGCAGGAGCAAGTAAACAATGAACAATAATAACAATAGTCACACAATAGTCAAACAATGGTCACTCAATTGTATACTCACGTATAACAACTGAATGACAACTGAATGACAATTGAATGACAATTGAATGACATCGGATAAATTAAATAATATAAACACAGATGAAACATCCACGACTAAATAAAGACACACAAGGGAATGATTATATTTAAAAAAATATCGAACAAGGATTAGCGAATAATTGTTACACATCCTGACAGGTTACGAAGTTCCTGTCAGGTCGTGTATTTAAGAAATATAAGTAATTAATAATGAAACTTAACTAAAATATAAAAAGATGAAAAGAGAAATAATTAGCATTGCAAGTGTCTTCCTTTTAATTTCAACAAACATTATATGCAAAAGCCAGACAGCAACATATCAGCAAGTTGATGCTAAAGCAAAAACAATTCTCGATCAAGTATCAGCAAAAACTAAAGCTTTTAAAACAATTAATGCCGAATTTGGGATTGTTGTTGAAAACAAACAAGAAAAATCAAAAGATTCTAAAAAAGGTACAATCTGGATTAAATCAAATAAATATAAAATTGATTTAGCTTCATCAATTATTTTTAACGATGGCAAAACTCAATGGAGTTACATGAAAGATGCTAACGAAGTTAATGTTACTACCCCCGACCTTAATGATGATAGTTCGCTTAATCCTGCAAAAATGTTTACGATTTACGAAAAAGGTTATAAAATTAAATTTATTGCCGAAAAATTTGAGGACACACGTGCATTATACGAAATAGAACTTTATCCTAACGACTTAAAAAAAAATTTTACAAAAATTACCTTAAAAATTGACAAAACTAAAATGCAGATTTTTAGTATGAAAAGATTTGGAAAAGATGGAACTGATTATTTGATAGAAGTTGTTAAAATTGAAACCGACAAAGAAATGCCCGATGCAATGTTTACTTTTGATAAAACAAAATTCCCAAAAGTAGAAATTAACGATATGCGCGACTAAAAGCTATTGCAGAAGATAAGAGTCTGTCTATAAACTCTGTGTCTGATTTATAATGTTCGAGTTTGAGGCATGCGAAGTTTTGAAAACCAAGGAGTTTACTATAGTAAATGACTGTTTTCAAAACGAGTTTACCCCGTAGCGAAGCGTACTGGGGCATAACGAAAAAATCGGACATTATAGACAGACACATAATTCCTGCAATTTTTTTGTTGATATATCCAACAAAGGCAAAAACTCACTCGCAGGATGCGAGCGAGTAGAGGAGTGTATTGGCGAATTATATTATTTCTAAACCTGATATTCTTGAAAAATGCTTATGGTTTAATGTTGCAATCTTAATGTTATGAGTTTTTGCAGTTGCGGCTATCCAAATATCAGCGATATCAATCATTTTATTTTTATTCTTTAATTCGATATATATTTCAATTGCAGTTGACGAACAATACTTGTCAAATGGAATTACTGTCAAGCTATTACGTAATCTATTCCAAAATTGAGAATGCGACTTTTTATTCCCTAAACCAATTTCATAATGCGTAACTGATGAAATACAAAAATCTGATTCTGTTTGGGCTAATTTGTAAAATACTGTCTTTTCTTTAATTTGTTGTAACTATTCAGTATAAGAATTATCACGCAAAGGCGCAGGGAACGCAAAGAAAATAGAAAAAGAAAATATAGAAAACGCTCAAAATGCTCAAATACAAAATAGAATTGTTTATAGTATTTACAAATTGTTAGTTCGCAAAGAAAAAAATCATTCACCCCGTTGGATATTCCATTTTTATTGTATAACGGCTATTCAACATAATTATCCTACGGGGTAAATGATTTTTTTAAAACCTTGCGGGCTTAAAACTTTGCGGGCATTGCGTCTTTGCGAGAAATATGGTGCGAGTTAAACGAAAAATCATATTAAATTTGACACTGATTAGTAACAATTTGTTTTCGGAAAAGTTCAATTAAAATTGAAGAATCTAATAGAATCATTCTAATCTTGTTTTATTTATTTGACTTCTAACTTCATTGTACTCTTCAAAATCAGAATCAGACCAAGTAGGAGCAGAAACTATTAATTCATTCATATTCTTTTTACCATTTTTCTTTTTTATAGATAATTCCGTTTGTAATGTAGAATACAATTTCTCAATCTCTTGTTCAGGTAATTGATGAATAAGGTTTATAATTTGGTTAATGTCAACATTTATTCTTAGTTCCATAATATTAAAATTTATTTAGTATATTTTGAATTTTATTTTAATTTTGCTTCCAAAAATTGAGTTGTTAAATTAATAATAGCCAAAGATAAAGAGATTTTAAGAGATTACAAAATAATTTGTAATTAATAATACCAATCTTTTTTTCTAAAAGATATATTTAATGCAATGTTTACTTTTGATAAAACAAAATTCCCAAAAGTAGAAATTAACGATATGCGCGACTAAAAATTGAATATTGTTTAAAAAAGTTCAATGTTATTAACTGATGTTACGCAAAAACTAAGTCCCTTTAGGGACAAAATATTTATAGAATATAATATGTCATTATGCTCTAAGTCCCGTAGGGACGATATATTATTCAATATCTTTAAGAATATATCTCTCATCATAATCAATTTTAATCCGTCCCGATAGCTATCGGGAGCTATCAGATTTTTTTTCTTCAAATATTACGTCCCTACGGGACGTTGTTGGTATATGGTTCATTTTTTCTATAAATATTTTGTCCCTAACGGGACATTCTGCGTAACATCAGTTATTAAGTTATTTGTTATTTCAATTTATTTCTAATTATTTCTGTTTTACTGTTCATTGTTCTTTACGAAATACGAATTTTACGAATTTACGAATAAAATATTGTTTCATTGTTATTTAACCATTTAGCAATTTCTACTTATTTCAATTAATTTCTATTTATTTTTGATTTTTATGAGTTTTTTTGATTTAGTTAACAAACGACAAAGTGTAAGAAAATACTCATCGCAAAAAGTTAATGATGAGCAAATATTAAAATGTATTGAAAGTGCCAGAATTGCACCATCGGCAAGTAACTCACAACCATGGCATTTTATAATTGTTAACGAACCTACATTAAAACAAAAAGTTGCTCAAGCTACAATTACTCAAAAACTTATTAATAATTTTACACTTCAGGCATCTGCATTAATCGTAATTGTTGTTGAGAAACCAACATTATTAACACAATTTGCAGGCTGGGTTAAAAAACGCGATTTCGAATGGACAGATTTGGGAATTGCCGCAGAACACATTTGCCTTCAGGCAACTGAGCTTGGATTAGGAACTTGCATGGTCGGCTGGTTCGACGAGAAAAAAATTATAGAATTATTAAATATCCCAAAAAATAAAAGAGTGGGGTTAGTTATTTCTATTGGCTATCCTGCTGATAATTATACGCTAAGAAAAAAAACAAGAAAACCGTTAGAGCAAATTTTAACTTACAATAAATATTGACAAATACCAAGTCTGGAGCTTGGGATTTGAAACTTAGGGATTGAGGTTTTGGGTTTTCATTTTTGAGAATCTTCGACTTTATATACAAGCACTAATTAAAATTATAAATCTTTTTGTTATTTGTTTAAAAATTCTGATATTTAGCAAAAAATTATAAGCAACAAATAATGAAATTGTTAATTGGTAAAACAATAACGAAACTATTATAACATGGAACATTGAACAGTAGGCAGTAGGCAGTAGGCAGTAGGCAGTAGGCAGTAGGCAGTAGGTATTGTGGGTTAGCTCCCTTTAAAGCCTGTTCCGAACTTGTTTCATGAGATTAAAGGTGTGGGAAGGTAAACAATTCACCCCGTAGGATAATCCCTTTAAACAACAGAGTGAAAATAAAAACAAATATCCAACGGGGTAAACTTTTTTGAACAGTGAACAATAAGCAGTGAACTTAAACTAAAAACTTTTTTAAACAGTGAACAATGAATTTTTTAAACAATGAACTTAAACAAATATGAGTAAAAAAGAAGCTATTAACAACCCATTTAATATTATTGTTATCATTGCAGCATTAGGCTATTTTGTTGATATTTATGATTTAATTTTATTTGGAATAGTTCGCGTTCCAAGCCTTAAAGGCATTGGTATTCCCGACGATTTGATTTTAAGCAAGGGCATCTTACTGTTAAATATGCAAATGCTCGGAATGTTAATAGGTGGAATTATTTGGGGCATTATGGGCGATAAAAAAGGGCGTTTACCGGTTTTATTTTTCACAATAACACTATATTCAATAGCAAACATTGCAAACGGATTTGTTCAAAACATAGAACAATATGCAGTATTAAGGTTTTTAGCAGGACTTGGACTTGCCGGTGAACTTGGAATAGGTATCACGCTTGTATCGGAAGTAATGAGCAAAGAAAACAGAGGATATGGTACAACAGTAGTTTCGGGAGTTGGAATTTTTGGTGCAGTACTTGGTTTTTTAGTTGCCGACATATTCGATTGGCGAATGGCATATTGGGCTGGTGGTGGTTTAGGACTTTTATTACTTATACTTAGAGCTTCTGTTTTTGAATCGGGAATGTTTGAAAAAACTAAAACAGAACATAAAAATGTTTCGAGGGGAAATTTTTTAAGCATTTTTACAAATAAAAAAAGATTACTAAAATATACTTATTGTATTTTAATTGGTATTCCTATTTGGTTTACCATAAGTGTTTTAGTTATTCAAGCTCCTGAATTTAGTAAAGCATTAAACATTCAAGGCGAAATTAACGGTGGTGCCGCAGTTATGTATCATTATATTGGTGCATCTGTGGGTAGTTTTATTTGGGGGCTTATTAGTCAGTGGCTTAAATCAAGAAAAAAAGCACTTTTTATAGCTTTGATTTTCCTCGTTATTTTTACATTTTTTTACTTTGTCTCTTTTAGATTTTCCACTACAATATTTTATGTAATTATTGCTATGCTTGGTGTAGCACAAGGATATTGGGCTGTATTTATTACTACTGCATCGGAGCAGTTTGGAACAAATTTAAGAGCTACTGTTACTACTACTACACCAAATTTTGTTCGTGGTGCAACAGTTCCAATTACTTCATTAGTTTTACTTTTATCAACTCATATTGGATTATTAAATGCCGGAATTATTGTTGGAACTGTATGTATTGCCCTTGCTGTTTTTGCTTTATTTTTATTAGAAGAAACTTATAATAAAGATTTAGATTATGTAGAATAATTTTTTTTATATATATTTGCTAAAAAATAATTTCATTAATATTTAAAATAACTATTCAAAAATGAAAACTTCAATGTACATTATATTATTAGCATTAGTGCTGTTTTCACTTAATAGCATGTCGCAGGATTTGATTTTTTATAACAATGCTAAAGATACAATCAAATGTAAAATCATTAAAGACAAAATCGAATTTATAGAATATCGCATTGTAAACGATACTAATGTTTATAGAATTTACCAGGAACAATACGACTATTATATTCAAAATAACGAAACTGTAAAAAAACAAGAATATATTATTCCAGATAACAAAAAGACTAAGCGTAAATACAAGGACAAAAAAAATAAATAATTAACTACAAACAGAAAATAATGTAAAGTACAAAGTATAAAGTACAAAGTATAAAGTATAAAGTACAAAGTACAAAGTATAAAGTAAAAAGTATAAAGTAAAAAGTATAAAGTATAAAGTAAAGAAACACGGTAAACAGTAAGCAGTGAACAATTCACCCCGTAGGATATTTCTTTATTATTGCACAATCGTTATTCAACAAGGTTATCCAACGGGGTAAAACAATATAACAATTTAACAATATAACAATTTAACAATTGAATGACCATGTATGACAATGAATGACTATTGAATGACTATTAAACAATGAACAATAAACAATAAACAAGTAGTTTCTAAACATTTAAAACAAATAATTATGAAAAAAATCATTATTCTTATTTTAGCAATTTGTGCAATTAACATTAATAGTAATTGCCAAATAAACAAAGATTCGGTTGTTAAACAAGTTAAA
>Ga0210051_1004080_pt1 | contig 14346 bp, 13 predicted proteins | sample CryGey092014_all_FD_185464 | JGI IMG/M metagenome (GOLD analysis project Ga0210051, IMG submission 185464) | Groundwater microbial communities from aquifer - Crystal Geyser CG23_combo_of_CG06-09_8/20/14_all (SPAdes) (version 2) | ecosystem: Environmental > Aquatic > Deep subsurface > Groundwater...
AACCAAGAAAAATTTATTTATAATTCTTGGTGAACTTTGTGTCTCTGTGCCTCTGTGGTGAATGCTGTTTTTAAAAAAGGTCAAGTGAAATTATAAAGATTACCAACAAGAACACGAAAAACTACAACATCTTTAACCACAAAGACTCAAAGTCTCAAAGAATAACCAAGAAAAATTTATTTATAATTCTTGGTGAACTTTGTGTCTCTGTGCCTCTGTGGTGAATGCTGTTTTTTAATTCGTGTAATTCGAGTAATTCGTGGTTGCTATTTCTTTCGTGTCTTCTTTATTTCGTGCTTTCGTGGTAGAGTGTTTTTTAAAAGAAAATTCCTATGTAATCAAATTTTTAGGCTGCCTCGGATAATTGTCTTTTTGCCAATAAGGCAATTTTTTAACTTTAAATTGGAAATTCGGCAATAGTCATCAACAACACAAGATTTAAGTTCACAATTCTCAATTTTAACTTCCTCAAAAATAATGGTGTCAGTTACTTTTGAATTAATAATCCTGCTGTTTTTTCCTAAATAATTTTCTCCTTTCAGGTAATACCGATTCGCCGCTAAATACGAAATTCTGCTTCCAATGTCAAACCAGGCTTCTTTAAACAAAAAACTCTGAATGGGAAAATTATTCTTTTTCAAAAGCCAGCTGCAAAAATATCCCATCGCATCTTTCTTCCTCTCGGCCCGGCTTAAAAATTCCGGTATTGCCTCTAACACCTTTTGAGGGAAAATATAGCAGGCAGTGCTCACTAAAGTTGTTTTGGGAAAAGAAGGCTTCTCAATAAAATTTATAATTTTGCCTCTTTCATCTATTTCTACATTACCAAATCTTTTTTTAATTTTTTTCTTATCCTTAATATCGCAAATAGCAACCAGCAGTTCTCCGTGAAAAGAATCAACAAAATCTTTTAAGTTGAATTCAAAAATATTATCCCCGGCAATTACCAAAAGGTCGTCTTTTATTTTCTTGTTTTTTACCAAAAAGTTTAAGGCTCCTACCGTTCCTAATTTCTGTTTTTCAAACATCGTTTTCTCGGCAATAATCCTGACCGGATAGGGAATTTTCTTTTGCCATCTTCTGAAGACCGGAAGGAACTCTTTGTTGGTTGAAATAAGCGGCGGTTTACGAAAAGGGTAACGTTCCAGGAAATACTCAATAATGGGTTTGCCTGCTACCGGGAGAAGAGATTTTGGTCTTTCTCTGGTTATTGGTCGTAGTCTGGTGCCATATCCCCCGGCCAGAATTATCGTTTCCATCTTTTAACTATAAATTAATAGGACGCAGAGTTGCTGTCAGTAATTTCAGGGAAGTTAATCTTCCCGCATATTCCTACTGAAGAGAGCTGATAGTCCAGTAGCGGAATTTACGCAGATACACGCAGATAAATATCAATAATTGACCCGAAGGGTCATTGCGAAGGGGTCTTATTCCTCGCAATGACTTCATCAGAATCCTGTTTTATCCTGATGTTATCTGCGTCCAAAAAGCAAATTCATGTGTAATTGAAGCATCTTCGTAATTGCCCAGAAATACCATTTAAGGTAAAAAGGCGCAATTTTTAAAATTATAAATTTGGATTTACCCTGCTTTCTTTCTTTCCAGATGGTTGACACCTCAGCAATTCTATATCCCTGATAATACATCTTTAAGGTAATCTCCATTGAGAGAGCAAAACCGCTATTTTCTTTAATTTTGATTTTTTGTAGAGTGCTTTTGCGGTATAATTTGAAGGCATTAGCAACATCGGTGGTAGGAATTTTGGTTAAGCGATGAATGCTTTTCCCTACAAATTCGGAGAAGAAAGCTTTTAGTTTTGGACCGCCAATTCTTTTTCCTTTTTCTCGATAGCGCGAAGCAGAAACAAGATCATAGCCCTCTTTGGTTATTTCGTACATTTCCTTAATCGTAGTTAGGTCGTCACAACCGTCAGCCATTACCGGGACGAGAAATTCCCCCTTGGCTTGTCCAAACCCGGTAATTAAGGTAGGAGCAAAACCTTTCTCGCCAATATTATTAACTAACCTAACGTTGGGATATCTCCCTGCTAATTCTTGTGCAATAATTACAGTTTTATCAAGGGAATGGTCATTAACAACGATGATTTCAAACCGGTAATCAGAAAGAGTCTTCTCCAAAGAGACAATTGTCTCTTTTAGAGAATTTTCCTCATTATGTGCCGGGATGATAACAGAAAATTTTGGTTCAGCCATATTCAAATCAACCCTTTTTGTTTTAGTTCTCCGGCTGCTTTCCCAAAGAAATCCTTTGCCTCCACAGTTTTTGACCAGTCAACCAATTCTGCCACTCCATCCTTCAGAGTTATCTTCGGGTAAAATCCTAAAACCTTTTTTATTTTGTCCAGAGCGGCAAAACAATGCCTGACATCACCTTTGCGAAATTTATGCGTAATTTCCGGGGCTATTAATTTACCGGTTGCTCCGGCTAATATTTCGGCTATTCTTTTAATGCTTATTGCTTTCCCGGAGCCAAGATTAAAGACTTGGTAATCTGCTTCTTTTTTCTCCAGCGCTAAGATATTTGCCCTCACTATATCATGAACCGAAATGAAATCCCGGGATTGTTTTCCGTCCTCATAGATAATTGGAGATTGGTTATTTTTAATTCTTGATAAGAAAATTGCCATCACCCCGGTATAAGGATTAGAAAGGCTTTGGCGAGGACCATAAACGTTAAAGAAGCGAAAAACAACTGCCGGAATTCCATAGGTTTTGCCAATATTCAAAACCATTTCCTCCTGGGTTTTTTTACTAATAGCATAGATTGAATTTATATTTAACCTGGCTTGTTCCCTGGTGGCTACCGGCTTTAAAGGTCTTTTGCAGAAAGGGCAATAAAGTTCCCAGGCATTCTTCTTCAATTGTTGCAGAGTTCGTAACGCTGGCTGGATAATCCCACAGGAAGGACATTCATATTCTCCCTCACCGTATTCACTCATAGAAGCGGCTAAAATAATTTTCTTGACCCTGTTTTTACTATTGACCAGGATATCCAGTAAATTGGCGGTCCCGCCAATATTGGTTTCCACATATCTTTTTATTTTATATTCGCTCTGGCCAATGCCTACCGCCGCAGCAAAATGAAAAATTACCTCGATATCTCGTATCGCTTCCTTTAAACCCTTTGGTCTTCTAACATCTCCTTTAATGAACTTTGCTCTCCTATTAAAATAAGCGGGTAATTTTTTCTCGGGATGAACCTGGGATTCTAAATCATCAAAAACGGTTACTTGATGGCCTTCTTTGACCAATCCATCAACCAGAAAACTTCCGATAAACCCCGCCCCACCCGTAACTAATATCTTCATAAAGAATTCCTCTTTTTTATTTTTCCTCCTAAGAAAATGAATCTTCCTGAAAAGTGCCTTGTTACCGACGAGCGGGCACGGTGTCCGAAGGACGAGCGAGGGTGACCATTGCGACGAATAAGGAGCAATGCGCTGGTCACGCCCGCCGAGATGTGAGGCGGGCCGGACGGAACGAGAGCGAAGATTTCCTCGCCGGGAAAATCAAGCGTGCCGCCGAAGAAAATTCCCTCATCTCCCCACCCCTTCGTAGACAAATCCCAATTTCTTCATTTTTTCCGGTTCATAGATATTACGGCCATCAATAAGATGTGGTTTACCAAGCAACTTCTTTACTCTTTTTAAGTCCAACTTTTTAAACTCCTCCCATTCAGTGAGAACAAGCAATAATTCAGCGCCTTTACATACTTGATAAGGATTTTTACAATAGATAGTCCTTCTTGGAAAGATTTTCTTGGTTTCTTCCATCGCTTTAGGGTCATAAACAGAAAGAATTGCTTCTTCAGAAAGTAATCTTTCCATAATCTTAAGGGAAGGAGCTTCCCGGATATCATCGGTGTCCGGTTTAAAGGAAAGTCCCAGGATACCAATCTTCTTATTTTTTAATGTCCAGAGATATTTTTTTATCTTCTTAAAAATAAGACTTATTTGTTCTTGATTAATTTTTTGCACCGCTTTTAGCAGACTGAAGTCATAGCCCACCTCTTTCGCCAGATGAATAAAAGCAGCCACATCTTTGGGGAAGCAACTGCCTCCGTAGCCAACGCCGGGAGAAAGGAACGCTTTACCAATCCGGGAATCATACCCCATTCCCTTAGCAATGCTTTCAACATCCGCCCCGACTTTCTCGCAAATCTGGGAGATCGCATTGATATAGGAAATTTTGACAGCTAAAAAGGAATTGGAGGCATGCTTAATCAATTCAGCACTTTTCACATCGGTGAAGATAATCGGTGCCTTTATCGGTTGATAAATTTCTTCTAATATTTTTTTTGCTCTTTCTGATTCGGTACCGATGACAATACGTTCCGGTTTCATAAAATCTGATATTGCCGAACCTTCCTTTAAAAATTCCGGATTAGCCGCAACATCAAAATCAGCGTTTTTCTTTCTAATCAGGTTGATTGTTCTCTTCATCCATTCCCCGGTCATAACCGGAACGGTACTTTTCTCCACTAATAGTTTATAGCCGTTCATTGCCTTGGCTACCTCTGCAGTAACCGCCTCTATCGCCGAGAGATCTGCTTCTCCATCTGGTTTGGACGGGGTCCCAACACAGATAAAAATAATCCGGGAAATCCTGGTGCTTTTCTCAATACTAAAACTAAAAGCCAGCCTCTTTTTTTGCACTCCATCTTTCACCAAATCTATTAGACCGGGTTCAAAGAAGGGAATAAGTCCTTTCTTAAGGTTGGTTATTTTTTTTCTGTCATTATCTACACAGACAACCTTATTTCCCAGTTTAGCCAAGCAGGCCGCGGTTACCAAACCAACGTGTCCAGCTCCAATCACCGCAATTTTATTCATAGTATCTTTTTAACCCAATTTAGCAATCTCTTTAATCCTTCATCCACCTTAATCACAGGTTCCCAGCCAAAACCCGTCTTTGCTCTTTTGATACCGCTAATATAAATTTTCTGGTCTCCGGGACGCCAATCGGCAAAACTATAAGAAATTTTCTTGCCAGTAAGTTTTTCCAATTTAGAAATAAATTCTAAAAGGGAGATACTGTTTTCCCTTCCTCCACCAATATTATAGACTTTCCCCTTGGTTTTGGCAATATTTTTTTCGGCTTGCCAAAATGCTTCTGCCAAATCATCAATATAGAGAATATCTCTTACCTGCTTGCCGTCCCCATAAATAGTTATTTTCCTTTTTTTCAGAGCGGATATAGCAAAATGTGCTACCCAGCCCTGGTCCTCATTGCCAAATTGGTGTGGCCCATAAATGCAGGATTGACGAAAAACAATCGTCTTTAACCCGTAAATCCGGGAATAGTCCCGAACATACTGGTCGGCAGCTCCTTTAGAACATCCATAAGGGGAATAAAAATCCAAAGGTTGGTCTTCAGTAACAGCAAATTCAGAATCTTTATATTGATAACGTTTTTTACTTTTAATAACCTTGATGTTGCTTGTTTCTCCATAAACCTTATTGGTAGAACTAAAAATCAAAACGCTTTCCGGGGAAAATTTTCTCATTGCTTCTAAAACATTTAAAGTTCCCAAAGCATTAACCTGGAAATCTTCTTTTGGATTGGCTACCGAACTAGTTACCGCCACTTGAGCCGCAAGATGATAGATAACATCAACATTCTTAACCGCTTTTCTTATTTTTTTTTCATCCTGGATATCGCCAATAATCACCTCTAAATCTCCGCGAAGATTTTTTAGCCATTTAAGATTCTTCTCTGTTCCCTCCCGAGAAAGATTATCAAGGATCCTAACCTTTTTCCCTTTTTTAACAAGATACGCCACCAAATTGGTCCCGATAAACCCTGCCCCACCTGTGATTAGTATCTTCATTTTGCCATCCTATTTTCTCTATTGGATAATTTTATACAGGACATAGGAATAATGTCAACTTGTTGTATGGAATTTCAAACTTATTTCTTCGCAACCTAAAGGTTGCGGCTACCTGGTAGTCGCAGGATTTATCCTGCGTTATTTTATTGTATGAAATTTCAAAGTTCCCCCTCACCTAATTTCCTCTCCCCAAGGGGAGAGGATGGAGGTGAGGGGGCTAAGTTCTGCTACATTTTATAACGATCGTTTTGCAAAAATTCCTGAAGATCTTATCGCCTAAAGGAATCCTGGAAAATACCGGATCTGCTCCTCCGATGTAGATGACTCTAAATCCAGATTTTTCCAATATTTCCTTTAAACTACCAAAGGTAAAGAATCTAATATGAATATTTTGATAGGGATAGGCGAGGCTACTGGGAGGATTGTAGGCACTTTTCCCCTTAAATATTCTCCAGGGGGCAAATCCCCTTCCTGAACCAAAGAGGAGGCTTATTCTATTCCAGAGACTGGCAAGATTAGGGGTACTTAAGATTAGTTCTCCGCCAACCTTGAGCACCCGATTAATCTCCTTGAGAAAGAGTCTTGTCTCTAAAATATGTTCAATAAGTTCGGTAGCGATGACGATATCAAATTCCTTATCTGTAAATGGGATCTTTAAAGCGTCTGCCAGGATTAATGCTTGATAGTCACCGTTTAAGACTTTGCTCCCATCCGATAATAACCTTTTAACACAACTATCCAGACCATAGCCTTTGTTACCTTCCGAAAAAGAGTGCCCATAATATCCTTCTGCACATCCCAACTCCAAGATCTTCAGAGAACGATTTTTTAATTTTTTTAGTAACTTAGCAACAGGGGGATTTAATCTTTCTTCATGATGAGAGGTTTTCTTTCTATCTACCAATCTCCTTTTCAAATCGATACTGCATTCTGTAAATCCATCTATATTGCAACTACATTTCTTGTTAGTGGTCAGCTGAAGAAAGTCGAAAAGCAAAATATCATCAAATTTATATCTACAATAGGTAGAATGGCAATTCTCGCAAACTATTTCCTCCTCTCTCCTCTCAAACTGGAGAGGCTGGTGACAATGAGGACAACGGTATCTGGGTTCCATACTCTTTACCAAAGTACCTTCTCTTGACTCTATACTTTTCTAATAAGGCCATAGGCGGAACAGACCTTAAGGTTTAAATCATACTTATCCTTAATTTTAACTCTTTAACTCCGTACCAGCACATCCTTAAAAAGACGCCTCCATCTTTGAAAATTCTCATTTTGGATTTCCCCTTTCTTCTCCTTTTATAATGAATAGGTATCTCCTTCATTTTTAAGTTCAATTTTGCGATGCCAATAAGAATGTCAAAGTCTCCCCAGGGACATCTACCCATCTGAATCCTTTCGTAATGCTTCTTTAAAATAGCCTTTGTTCCGCAGAGAGTGTCGGTAATCCTTCTCTTCATCAACCAGGCGAAGATAAGGGCAAAGATTTTATTACCAAAGTGCCGAAAGTGGCTCATTGCCCCTTTTTCCATTGGATAGATGAGTCGGGTACCATTTACCGCTTCTGCTTCTCCTTTAGCAATGGGAGAAAAGAATAAAGGTAACTCTTCCGGTGGAACGGACATATCGGCATCAAGAATCATCAATACATCACCTTTCGCTTCATCAAATCCTTTTCGGACAGCAAATCCTTTGCCTTTATTGGGAGAATAGGAAATTAATTTTAAATTATTAGGGTTAGCAAGCATTTTTTGGACAACATCTTTTGTCTTGTCTGTTGAGCCATCATCCACGACAATAATTTCTGTAAAGTTTCCCATCTTAGGGATTCTCTCAATACATTCAGCAATATTTTCCTCTTCATTATGACAGGGAATGATTACTGAGCAGGAAAAATCCTTACCCATTTTTTACCGATACCTCCACAATTTGAGATGCTAAAAAATTCCAATCAAATTTCTTTACCGTTTCTTGACCATTCTGCTGTAATCTTTTTAAAAGATCGGGTTTTTGAAGCAATAAAAGAATCTTTTCTGCTAAATCCTTAAAGTTACCCGGTTGAAAAAATAAAATATCATATCTATCTTTGGCAATTTCACCAATACTTTTTAAATGAGAGGAGACAACCGCCAGAGTAGCTGCCCAATATTCAAATAGTTTTACCGTAACTACTAAATGGTTGGCAAGAATATCTGGCCTCGAGATTACCCCAATAGAGACTTTTTGCAGATATTTGGTTGCCTCCTGATATGGTTTATAGCCAGTAATGACACAGGAAGAATTAATATGAAGATTTTTGATCAATTGTTTTACCCTGCCGAATTCTGTACCTTCTCCCACAAAATAAAATTTTGTTGCAGGAAATTCCTGAAGAATAAAAGGAATTGCTTTGACAAAAGTTACTACCCCATGCTGAAGATCCATTCTTCCAAAGTGGATGATACCAAAATTAGCACCTTTCTCTTTCTTCTGAGGAAACCTTATCACTTCTGCTCCATCATAGACAACGCTTATCTTCTCCTCTGGACATCTATGGCTTACAAGATGCTTTTTCATGGCATAGCTAACGGCAATAATATGGTCAGCAGACTTAATAATCAGGTATTCCCCAAATATTAAAAACGGGGTTAAGAACTTCTCCATAAAATTCCTTTTTCTACACAAAAGATATTCGGTATGTAAATCCGTAACATCCATAATAAACCTTCTTCTGAAAATTCGTGTCATAAAAAAGATGGCAATGGCTGCTGTTGTGTTATGAACGAAGAAGATATCTATCTTTCCTAAAATGGAAATGATCTTTAAGCAAAGGCGAATATTAAATATCATTGTACTTAAAAGTGCAGACTTCTTGGTAGGGGCAGGGATCGAATAAGCCCTTACGTTATTTAATCTTTTTTTATCTGAAGGAGCAGCGAATATAACCTGATAACCTCTTTCCTTAAATTTCTCTGCTACCTTTAATACCCTTAATGCTCCTCCACCATAGATGGGGGAAAGAGAATCGATTGTAGCCAATAATACCAGCTTCATTTAATCTTTAGTTCATCCTTGAGTTCATCATAAACCCTGGCCAAGAGGAACTTTAATCCAATTCCCCTTATCGAGCGAAAGAGATAATAAAGGTTTCTCATAATCCAGGAGGGTCTAAATAGGCTGTGCAATAACCAGGATTGGAAGAACTTTCTACGAAATTTTTCTATTCGCTCAGCCTTTAAATCTGGAGATTGAATAATGCTTTTACTTTTGCCATCAAATTCATTCCAGGAAGAATAGAAAAGATGACCTTCTTTTAGAGCTTCTTCATAAAAGATTGTTCCTGGAAAGGGGGTACAAATACTTACCTGAATGGTGTCAACATTAAGACCATTAGCGAATTTTAAACTCTTTTCCATATCCTTTTCCGTTTCATGCAAAAGCCCTACAGAAAATGCGGCATGGGTCTTTATTCTATATTTATTGCACCAATAAGTTATCTGCTTTACCCGTTTTAGATTTATTGGTTTACCGATCTCCCTTAAAACCTTAGGACTTCCGCTTTCTACCCCAAACTTCATGCCAATGCAGCCACTAGATGCCATCTCATAGATCTCCTCTTCATCCAGATTAATGGCGTCTCCCATACAGCTCCATTTTACTTTAAGGTTTCGCCTTTTTATCTCCTGGCAGATATCTAAAACATGTTTTCTGCTAATCGTAAAATCATCATCATCAAAATATATCTCACGCGCTCCATATTTATTGATTACCTCTTCCATTTCATCCACTACCCTTTTAGGGCTGGAAAGACGGTATTTCCCATTTCTATACATAATTTGGTTCCAGACACAGAAATAACAGTGATAGGGACAACCCCGGCTGGTATGCATCTGGACTGCCGGTCTGTTCTGACAGAAACTATCCCAGTATATCTGCACATTTGGGGACTTATTTTCGGGAAAGATATCTCTGGACGGAAAGGGCAATTTGTCCAAAGGTGCAATTAAGGACTTTTCCTCTACAACTCCCTCCTTCCCTCGGCTTGCTAATCCTGGTATATTATCTATTCCTCTCCTCTCTCTTATTGCAGATAATAGTTCTAAGATAGTGTATTCATACTCACCGAGAGCTATAAAATCGACCGCGGAAGAACTTTTTAATAATTCTTTATAAAAAACGGTAGCATGAGGTCCGCAGAGAATAATGCGGGGACTCCGGCTTTTCCTTTTAATCTCTTCTATTAATGTTAAGTCTTCATCTACCGTGGGGGTAGTAGTCTCGAATAGAATAAACTCTGGAGAGATTTTCTCTACCCTTTCTAAAAAAGCTTCTTTCTCCATATCTAAAGCAACGGCATCAATTACCTCAACTTCAAACCCTTTTCTCAATAGTAAAGCGGCTGTGTAGGCGAGGAAAAAGGGGAAGGGAAGATAATGGGGTAATTCCCCTTTCCTTTTAATGCTTGAATGTGGCCAACGGGAGCCAGCCCGGATAAAATATTTCTCGTATCCTCGATTAATCTCTTTTTTACAGGATGGATTGGCAAGTAATATTTTCATTTTCAAATAGAGACCTCAAATATTGCCAATTCACAATTACCCCTCTTAAACTTTTTTATCATTTTGAAGCGAGAATCTTCTCCTTCAAAAAGTTTTATTATAATTTTATCCTTGATCCTGCCCAAAAACCAATCTCCTCCAATATATCCTGAGTAAGGTAGACCAAAATCTTTGTATTTGTTGAAAAATGATTGATAGGCAGAATTATAAAAAGGTTCTGGTTTAGGGAAGAGTAAATAATAAAAACTCTTCTTTTGACAGAATTTATATAAGGAGTCAAGAGTTTGGCTCTCTGAGTTAGCCCATATTCTTCTTTCATATACAATCTCTCCAATTCCATACTTTGCCAAATAAAAGTGACTTGGTTCACATATCATCGGGGCATAAATTTTTCTATCCGGAAGATAATCTTTAATATACTTGATCGCCTTATCATAGGGGAGGAGATAATATCTACTGTTAGAAAGGGTTACCAGATGCCTTTCTTTATTCAGAAGACCATTATAGATAAAAGAGAGAAGAATAAGGGTACAGAGTCCTCCAAAGATTACTTTTGATAAGTTCTTAAATTTTTCAGAAATGTTATAGAGAAAACCATCGATTGCTAGGATAATAACCGGAAAGAATAAAAGAGATGTGCGCGTGTAGCCAAAGCCAATTGCAGCAACAAGAGCATAATAAAGAAAGGATAAAATAAGAAAGAATCTTATCTGGAGCTCTTTTGCTCTCAAGAGATAATAAAATAAGGAGAGGATAAAAAGGGAAATTATCGGTTTGCCCAGAGCAAATTGCCAGGAACTGATATTCATCCAGATCTTAAGGGGACTAAAAGCGGCATCTATCGTAATCGTGCCTGGCGATGGCCAAAAGGCTGGATAAAAGAATATCCAAGGAAGAGAAAAAAGAAAGGGAATGGCAACAATTTTCATTCCTTTCTTTATATTGCCTTTTTTCTTACTTAATAATTGCTCCAAAAAAAGATAGGTCAAAATCATAAAAATGGACAATATCACCAAGCGTTTATACATTATTCCACAGGAGAAAATCAATATGGTTAAAGCAAAGTCTTTTGAGGTGTGAGCCTTTTGGTATCTTAAAAAATAGTAGCATCCGGCTAAAAGAAAGAAGAGCGTACCCGCTTCTAAGTGGTTAAGCCAGATAACATTAAATAATGGCGGAAGAAAGATATAGAGGGTGTAAGCACTCAAAAGCATCATTGGCTCCTTCCTGTAAAGAGAAATGATCTTAACTAAAAATAGTCCGCCAAAGATAGTAAAAAAGATTTCAATTAATCTGCCCACCCATTCGTGAATTCCGAATAAGCAATAGCCAAAGAAAAAGAAGGTTTTTCCTAAAGGAGGATAACGGTGAAGAAGACTGATTTTGCCAAGACTTTCTAAGATACCAGTTTTAATTAGAAAAAGCCCATAGATATTACTTAACAAAATCATAAAGAAGAGACAGATAAAAATATTTACTCTTTTTAATCTAAAGAGGATTTTTCTAAAGAGAGAAAAAAATAAGGAAGTAAAGACAATTAAAAGCCAGATAAAGAAAGAAAAACTAAGAGAGCCATTTGTTAATTTTAAGGTGGCCTTATTCAGTTTATAAAGAATGAGAGCGGGCAATCCAGTATGGAAATGGCTGTCCAATCCGGTAAGAATGGGATAGTTAATCTGGAAAAGATGCAAAATCAAGCAAACAATTGTAATCGTAAGTAAATAGATGCGACATTTTTTATCCAAGCAAAAAAGAGGGGCTTTGACATCACCCTTCTCTTTATCCTCAGGAATTAAAAGGTAGAAAAAGGATGAAAGACCAAATATTCCAAAGAGAAGAAGGTTTAGTTCAACAATCTTAAGACGGTTACTGACCGGAAGATACCATAACGGATATAAAATGTAGCAACAGTAACCTATAAGAAAAAAGAGGAAAGTATAGAAAAGTATCCTATCTTTAGCCATCTTTAAATCTATATTTAATTAAGGTCCAGACCGCAATAAACCAATCCTTCAGCCTGATCTTCTTCATAGGTTTTGTGCCTTCATATTTTTGAATCTGAGAATTTTTTGTAGGACAAAAGGCTGCAGAGATGGTAGATTTTGCATAACCTCAATCTTAAAGTCATTTTCTTTTATTTTCTGAATAATCTGATTAATGTTATAGTAATGTCGACCTGCGCATGGTCCTTTCTCCTGGGAAAAGGTTCCTTTATATAGAAAACGACCCAATTTGTAAAAAAATGTCTCAGTTGGTCCACCCACAATCAGAATTCCATCCCTTTTTAAAACTCTCTTTATCTCCTTCAATGCCTGCTCAACCTGGCAGATATGTTCTAAAGTATCAAGGGCAAACACAAAATCAAAATAGTCATCTGGAAGTAGCAACGAGCAGAGATCGGCTACCAAAAAAGTGCAGTTAGGCAAGGTAATATTGGTTACCTCTGGACAGATGTCAACTCCAAAGCCATGCCAATCTTTATACTTTCGATTTAATTCCTCCAAGAGATGGCCAGTGCCACAACCAACATCTAAAACTTGCTCACCATTTTTTATTTGAGCTAGATTTATTGCAATATAAATTCTGGCCCAAAAGAAGTGCCGTACCAAGGGAATCCAACTCCCGTATTCTGGAACTGGATCCTTCATTCTTTAATCATTGATAAATCAATTATAGAAGCGATATTTAAGTAAAGTCCAGACCGCAATAAACCAGTCCTTCAAACCAATTTTTTTCCCTTCCCTTAAGGAGCGTGGGTGGTAAGTAATAGGGACTTCTGAAATCTTTATTCCTTTCTTTAGAACTTTAGCAGTAACTTCAGGACAGAACTCAAAATTCTGGCAATTCAACTGAACGTTCTTCAGAACTTCTGTAGAAAAGGCTTTGTAACAGGTTGGCTCATCGGTAATTTTTGCCTGGTAAAGAAGATTGACAAACAAACTCAAAGAGAAGCCACCAAGGTAATAAATCCAACCCATCAAGGAAGAAAATGGTTTACCGTGTCCTTTGACTCGGGAACCATAAACTACTTTACTCTTTTTTGCCATAATCGGTGCGATAACCTTCGATATTTCTGCTGGATTATATTCCAAATCAGCGTCCTGGATAATAACAATGTCTCCGGTTACCTCCTTAAGAGCTCGTCGGATGGCGGTTCCTTTACCATGTCTTTTTCTTTGGTTGATAATAGTAATCTTATTATCACTATCGTTCTGTTTAATAATTTCTTTTAAAATCTCTTTGGTTTTATCCGTTGAACCATCTTCAACAATGATAATTTCTTTCTTTAAGTTAACCGCTTTTACTCTTCTTATAATTTCAGCAATTGTTTTTTCCTCGTTATAGACCGGCATAATGACCGAGAGTTTCATCTTTTCAACTTAATTGGACGCAGATTTCCGCAGATAACATCAGGATTAAACAGGAATTAAGAAATAAAATAAATAGTAAGTAGTAAATAATTTAATACTGAATTTTTAATCCTGTAAATCTGCGTTTATCTGCGTCCAAAATTTCATTTATTTTTATTATCAAATGCTTTACGTTTTACTTCTGCTCTTGGTCCAAAGTTAAGTAAAAGTCCAACCTCTATTTTCGTTGCTTTAAGATAATTCAGCAACTGAGCTTCACTGCTTTCTCCTAAAGATTTTGTTGCTTTAATCTCTATGATTACTTTATTATCAACAAGTATATCAGCAGAATACTCTCCTATAATCTCATTATCATAATACACTTCTATAGGAGACTGAGCAACTACAGGAATGTTCGTTTTCTTGAACTCTATCATCATTGCATTTTCATAGATTTTCTCAAGGAAACCATAACTAAGTTTATTATAAACTTTGTAAAATATTTCTATTATTTTCTCTGTAAGTTCCTTATACTTAAAATCCTGTAAATCTGCGTTCATCTGCGTCCTAAAGAAAAATTTCTACGGTATTGAATTATTCTATAT
>Ga0210051_1004081_pt1 | contig 14342 bp, 13 predicted proteins | sample CryGey092014_all_FD_185464 | JGI IMG/M metagenome (GOLD analysis project Ga0210051, IMG submission 185464) | Groundwater microbial communities from aquifer - Crystal Geyser CG23_combo_of_CG06-09_8/20/14_all (SPAdes) (version 2) | ecosystem: Environmental > Aquatic > Deep subsurface > Groundwater...
GGTATTGTCATCTTAGTGAATGATGTCTTTTCTTTGCATATTTTTTAATCATATTCAAAAATTTTGTTCTTCCAAGCTTTAAATCAACTCCTGCTTCTTCAGCAGGAGTTCTTCCTTTTAATCCCATGTGAGGATTTATAAAATTATGAAGAATATGCCTCAAATTCAAAAAATATTTTGCACCATTAAAACTACCAAAATGCCTCATTGTTTTCATTCTGTCATCAATATCGCTATTATACCTTTCAATAGGGTTGTTATTATGTTTAATACCATGTTTCTGAAGTTTGATTGAAATGCCAAAAACAAGTTTAGCAGCATAACAAAACAATTTGTTAAAAGCGTTTTTGTAGTTTTCAAAACCATCGCTTACAAAAATGATTAATTTTTTCTTTTTAGGTTTCTTGTGTTTCTCTTTCTTATAAACCTCAAGAATTTGTTGATAGCAAGTTTTCTTGATCTGGCTTAGAAACATAATACAAGCTTTTAGAGCTCTTTTCTCGACGAAAAGATGAGCTAAGATATACTTTGTCTTATGGTCAATTGCATTAAGATCATAAGCATTATCTTTTTTGACAAAGATATATTTCTCATCAAGGTGTATTCTGCCTTTGATTATTGGTCTAACTTCTAGATGAATGAGATTTTAAAAAAACAGAATACTTCTTAGTCCATTGACTTATTGTCCAACGAGTTATTTTAATATTATCATATTGCCAGAGATGATTTTGCACTTTGCTTAGGGACATGCCATCTTCGTGCATATGAATTGCACGAACAATTACTTTTGGTCTGTGCCGCATACGTTCAAAACCATCAACTTCTACAAATTGTCTCCCACAATTATTACAAAAATAACTTTGCTTGGTTCTTACATTCCTTCTTCTTTTACCATTCTTAACTGCACATTTGGATTTGCAAAATATGCATTGCATATTACCACCAAAAGATATTATATAAGAACTTATATATAAATCATTCGTTAACTAGATAATACCCTATTAAACTACTAGTAAATATAAAAGTTTTTATATAATATAACAAAACTTTGGTTAAGATAAGATGGAAAATCAAAACAGAAAATTAAGTTGTAGGTGTACTATTATAATCCCAACATATAACCGGCCAAATTGTTTAAGAAGAATACTTGATTATTATAACAAATATGGAAAGGATTTTAATATAATTGTTGGAGATTCAAGTTCAAGAGAAAATAAAAAAATAAATAAGAAAACTGTTTCACTGTTTTCAAATTTAAACATTCAGTACCTTAATAATTATTCTATTAAAACTAATTTATATCATAAAATATCTGATGCATTAAATTATGTTAAAACAGAATATACTGTACTTTGCGCAGATGATGATTTTATTACACCAAATGGTATAAATAAATCTATAGATTTTCTTGAAAAAAATCCAGATTTTATAGTTGCACAAGGATATTATATATTATTTTATTTGAAAAATAAAAATAATAGAAAAAAAGATTTTTATTGGACATCTTATTCATATAATAATCCAATTACTTTCCCAGAAATTAAATCTAGACTAGCTTTTTATTTGTCAAACTATCAAGTACTTACATTTTATGGAGTTCGTAAAACAAAACATTTAAAGGAATTCCTTAAAGAAGTAATCAAATTTACTGATGGTTATGTATTTTCTGAAATGTTAGTAACAAATCTTAGTGTGATTTATGGTAAAATAAAATGTTTAGATATTTTGTATGGGGCTAGGGGGATAGAAGAAGATACATGGATAATAAGAAAAGATTTAATAGAGTTTATTAAAGAAGGAACCTATAATAAAAAATATGTTAAATTTAGAGAATGTTTATTAATACATATATCTAAAAAATCTAGTTTGGATATAGAGGAATCAAAGAAACTAATTGATGATATTATGTCTTCTTGTATGAAGAATTTTTATAAAACATGCCATAGCAGTCCAAGAGTTAAGATAATCAAATTTTTAAACAAATTAGGATTGCCTTGGTGGATGCAAGAAAAGATAAGACGATTTTATAGGGATTTGGTTTTCATAAAGAATGTCCGAATGAATTCATTTTGGAATTTGATCGATAATTCCTCCTCTAAATATTATGATGATTTTAAAAAGATACGCGACCATGTGTTATTATACCCCAAAAAATAATAAGTTTAGTTCGATTATTATTTTACTTGCAGTGATTAATAGATTAATTTTAGATGGTTCAAAATGTTAGAAAAACTTATGGAGCAAAAGCAATCTTCTTATAGACTAAGTTCTGTAAGAGTAGCCTTACTAAGATAATGAGAACTTTTTATATTACTTCGGCCCGTTGTGTACCAAGAAAAGCAAATTGTCAAAAGATATACTCATATTTAGTTATTAATGGTTTTTGTTTTACTAACAATTTTTCAAAAGCTGATTTAATAGTAATAGCAACCTGTGCAGTTGTCAAATCAAAAGAAGATGAATCAATAAGGGTTATAAAATATTTCTTAAAACATAAATCAAATTCAAGTAAACTTATCATTACTGGGTGTTTATCCAAAATAAACCCTAGTCTTTTAAGGAGAATAGGTAATTTTAACACTGTTTCTCCTACAGAATTAGATAAGCTTGATGAGTTGATTAATGCAAAGATTAAATTCAAATCAGTTTCACAGCAGCATAAAATTAATATCCCAAGTTTCCCTTTTGATTATGTAGTTGAGTTTAGAGAATTTAAAGAATTAGTAAGCAATTTTTTTAAGAGCTTTGAATGGAAAAAAGTTTATTTTAAAAGAGTTATTAAAAGAATTTTTGCAGAGAAAAGTAGATTGCTTCATAAAGAAGATAAAAAATTTTATTTAATAATTCAAAATGGATGTTTAGGAAATTGTGCTTATTGTGCAATAAAGTATAGTATAGGAAAATCAATAAGTAAACATACTAAAAACATAATACAAGAATTCAGGAAGGCATTAGAGGATGGATATAAAACAATCTGCTTAGCAGGAGAAGATGTAGGAGCTTATGGAATAGACATTAATACTAACATTGTAGAATTACTTGAAGAATTATTTAAGATCAAAGGAAATTATAAAATAAAAATATTGGACTTCAATGCTAATTGGTTAATTAAATGTTTTTCTGATTTAATAACCATTTTTGTTAAAAATTATGATAAAATTGATTCAATTACTTTCTCTATCCAATCAGGGAGTAATACGATTCTGAAATTGATGAATCGCAATTATGATATTAATGATGTTAAAAAATGTTTAACTATTTTAAACAAAGAACTGCCCAACTTAACGATGAATATTGGTGTATTAGTAGGATTTCCAGGAGAAACAGAAGAAGACTTTGAAAAAACAAAAAATTTCATAAAAAAATTTAAGTTTAAACATTTAAATATAACTGGTTATAGTGATAGGCCTAATACAACAGCTTATAAAATGAATGGTAAAATCAATGATAAAGTTATTAAAGAAAGAATTTGTGAATTAATAAAAATTTAATATTTTAACATAATAGATTGAGTATTTGTGAATAAGATGTTAATAAAAGAAAAAAAGCTTAAAAGAATATTTGAAATCAACTTAGAGCCTCATGAAGACCAAAGGGGATTCTTCATGAGAACATATGATGATAAACTATTTAGGAATCATGGATTACATAAAAACTGGGTTCAGGAGAGCCATTCTTATTCTAAGAAAAAAGGTGTAATAAGAGGTCTTCATTTTCAGTCTCCGCCATATGCAGAAACAAAACTTATTAGAGCTGTAAGTGGAGAAATATTTATTGTGGTTTTGGATTTGAGAAAGGGTTCTTCAACATTTGGTAAATGGGACAGCATGATTATTTCAGAGGCAAACAAAATAATGTTATATATTCCAAAAGGGTTTGCACTTGGGATGTGCACATTAACTGGCAACTGCACTTTATTATACAAGATTGATAATTATTATGCTCCTGAAAGCCAAGGTGCAATTAAGTGGGATGACCAGAATTTGAGGATTAAATGGCCTGTTAAAAACCCAATTATATCAGAAAGGGATTCAAAGGCCATGAGCTTCAAGGAATTTGTTAAAAATTATGGAATATTAGAGGTTTAATATGAAAGTTTTTGTTACAGGGGGCACAGGGTTTGTAGGGCCTTATGTTGTTAGAGAACTCTCGAAAAGAGGGCACCATTTACTTTTACTTTCAGAAAAACCTGAATCTCAAACAAGAAAATTAAATCTTCCTAAAGAAGTTAAGTTTATTAAAGGCAATCTCTCTAACATTAACAGCTGGAAAAGTGCTGTTAAGAATTTTCAGCCAGATGCCACAATACACATGGCTTGGGAAGGAATACCAGATTATGGTACTAGAATGAGTATAAAGAACCTTGAATATGGGTTAAATTTATTCAAAGAAGTTGTTGAATTAGGATGTAAAAAAATTATTTGTACAGGAAGCTGCTGGGAGTATGGACAAAACCAAGGAAAACTCAGTGAAGACTTACCTATAAAGCCGTCAAATGCTTTTGCCGCAGCAAAAAATGCGTTACACTGGTTGGGTAGAGAAATTGCAAAAGAAAACAATATGCAATTTGTTTGGACTAGACTTTTTTATGTATATGGTCCAAAACAAAAGGAAAGTTCACTTATTCCTCACATAATTAAACATGTGAAAGAAGGAAAAAAACTAAAAATTAAAACACCTTCAGCAAGAAATGACTTTATTTATATTGATGATGCTGCTAAATCAATTGTAATGATATTAGAAAAATGTAATCAAAGTACTATTTATAATATTGGTTCTGGACATCCAACCAGCATTTATAATATTATCAAAATTGTTTATAATGAATTAAATATTCAGTACAAGCAAAAAGATAAACCTTTTAAATTAGATAATATCCTCTTTGACAACTTTTGGGCCGATATATCAAAAATTAAAAAAGAGATTGGATGGGAACCAAAAATAGGAATTCATGAGGGAATCAAAAAAATGTTAAGAAAAGATTTATGTTAATTAAAAACAATAGGAGAATACAAAAAACTGTTTGTTTACTATGTTTTTTTGAAAATATCAAATGAATATTTCAACAAAATCCTTATATCTAACAATATAACCTGTAGTAATCTAAAAAGATCAAAGATAATTATTTTGAATAAATCATATTTTTATAATCTGAAAAGTATAAATTAATTAAAAATAAGATGATACACAAAAACTTTAAATATTTAAAATGGCAAAGGATCTTAATTCATCACAAAACAAATAGCTTGTGTATCTTTGAGGAGATGTAATGAATAAAAAAGTTGCGGTAATTGGTGGGTTAGGATTTATAGGAAAACACGTTGTTGAAAATTTAAAACAAAATGGGTTTGATGTTATAACCCTTGGGAGATCAACTAAAAATGATGTTTATTTTGATTTAAGTAAAAGAAAATCTATAATAACTGCATTAACAAATTATAAAACAGATTTTATTGTCCATTTAGCATCACCCTCCCTAAAAAGACTTTATCGTTATCCAAAGGTAAAAAGTGACAAGGATATCAATAAAACAATATGTGCTGAAATAAATGGAAGTTATACTATTTTTGCAACAGCTAAGAAGTTAGGTGTGAAAAAAATTGTGTATACAAGTTCTGCTATGGTTTATGGTAAAAATAATAGAAATATACCTTTTGTTGAAAATATGATTCCAAAACCACATACCCTTTATGGCGCGATTAAATTTTCAATTGAAACTATTGGAAGAGTTGCTTTTCCTGAATTAATAAATTTACGCCTTTTTCATGTATTCGGTCCAGGTGATTTAAAAAACCGATTAATACCTTATGTGATGAATGCTTCTAAATCTTCTGAATTATTATTAACTCCTTGCCTTCAAATTTCAGATACAATCTATGTAAAAGATGTAGCTGAATGCATTAGGCAAATACTCCTAGATGATAGTATCCCGCCAGATAATTATAATTTAGGAACAGGTAAACCAATTCAGTTAAGAAAAATTGTGGAATTAATACTTAAAATAAGAGGCATTAAGATTATTCCTAACTATAAGAGGGGATATAATAAGGATATAGTTAAATATAGTTTTGCTGATATGTGTTTGTTATATAAGGTTTGTAAATGGAGACCTTCTTATAGTCTTGAAGAAGGTATATGTGATATGTTAAGTAGTGAAAAATAGGTTTATATGGTATTAATTTGTAAAATTCATAAATATAAATATTGTAAAAGCAACAACTTTAAAGAATTATTAAAATTGTTTATAGTAAATTAAATCTTTAGTACAAGTCAAAAGATAAACTTTTAAATCAGATAAAGTCCTCTTAACTTAAATCATGATTTTCTTTTAAAAAATTTAAATTCGCACTAAAGCAATTAATTATTTGTTATGGTTACAAAGTTACTTTTCAGAATTAACATAATTTATCCCTGAAATACAACTCTGACCATAAACTCTAGATTTGATATTTGTCCAAACCAATGCTTCTGGAATATCAAATAATTGATCACAATTTTTACAATAATCGATTTCGTCAAAAGTTTCACGGAAGTGTACATCGCGCCAATGTAACATTTTTTTGTTGTTGATAATTTTTATTAATGGAGTATCTTGAGTATGCCCCATTACAGCTTTAGAATCTTGACCTAGTACATTAGGACACGGAACTACAGCGCCTTTTTTTCCTTTTAGACCCCCCGCTCTAATCTCAATTATTTTTCCCATTGCACGCCCACAAGTCCGACGAGTTCGGCCTTTACATACAATATCTCTCCGGATATTATTATTGTTGTATAAACCAGCCCAATTATGGGCTAACCAAATTTCACCCTTAACACTCAAATATTTAATCCAATTTTTTATGTACATATCTTTCTGATATTCACATTGTCCATAATCTTGGATTATATGGTTGGTCTGAAGCTTAGAAGGATAGCTATTATTTCTTAATATTTCTAGACAAAGTTGAAGGTTTGAACGAACTCTGTCAAAAGAATCTACTGACATCCACTTAGCATAGCTTTCACGGTCCCATCCCTGACAAGAAACTTTAAAAATTGATAATCCTGCTTGACACAATCTCTTAAAACGATTTGGAGTCAATAAAGTACCATTAGTATAAATCATGCTGGTAATATTATTTTTAGTTAGGTAAGCCACTGCTTTTTCAAGACCCCTATGCAAAAGAGGTTCACCACTACCCCCTATATTAACATACTTAAGCCCAAAGGGGATAGCCTGATCAATAATATTATAAAACTCCTTTAAAGGTAACTTTACTAAAAAATCCTTCTCGCGTATAGAATGGAGGCACATAGGGCACTTAAGGTTACATCTACCATCTATCTCTAAATTAATTTGTTTTATCTCATTTACTAAAATTTTCATGTTCAATAAGCATATAGCAGATATGTGCTACTCTCTTTTTAATTATTTTGTTAATGTAAGCAATTCTAAAAAGATGTATCTTAAGAATAGCCTAAAAGTAACCTCCTTAATTTATTAATTAATATACCCTAAACTTTTTAGTTTATTCTCCATTGTTTTATCTGGAGGTATTAAATCTTCATTTTTTAGCTCTACCTCGTTGTATGAATCAATATACTTAATAGGATTTTGTATTAAATGTTCTTCATTAATTGATTCTGTTAAAACCCTCCCATCCATATCTCTTCCAATTGGTAAATCAAACAAGTAAAGAATTGTTGGAGTGACATCGATTACATCTGCTGAAATCAGTTTGTTCTTCTTTATGTTTGGTCCTTTCATAAGAAATATTCCACTTACTTCATGTTCTGCAGACCAAGTGTTTAGTTCAACAAATTCTTTTAGAGCATATATTTCATTATTTATTATTATATTTTTATTATAAACCTTTTCTCTTTCTCCCCATTTAAACCTAAAGTAATCATTAAGGACAATGTCTGGAAATGATTCTTTTTCTATACTATTAAACAAGTTAGTACTTTTTCCTTCAATAAAATTCTGATTTGTAAACCTTATTGACAACAACTTTTTAATGATATCTTCTTTCAAAGTATCATATTCTTTTTGTTCAACTATTCCATATCCTTCTCTTTCTTTGAGATTAATATTGATTCCATTTTTAGCAAAACCTCCTAAATAGTAAGCCTTGGTTTTTGACCAGTCAATCTCATCTGAATTATTTTTAAATTCCAATAATCCAAGTTTATTTAAGAGGTTATTATAGTTCCATTTCCATAATACATGAGAATGGTCGCCAGAAACAATGTCTTGGTTGCGAAAGCCCCTCATTCCATGGTCTGATACCATAATAAGTGTAATATCATCATTATCTACATAAGGCTTGATAAACTCATCAATCTTTTTATAAAAATCAAAAATAACACTTCCATATTTCTCTTTTTCTTTATTGCTTACATTATAATATTCTGGTTCCATATATTTCCAGAAACGTTCTTGTCCATTATTCGTAAAATAAAAACCAACAGCATAGAGTTTAGAACTATATTTACTAGTTAAATATTGTGATTCAAGAATAAGTCTATCTGTCTCAATTTGTTCTCTTTCAAGCCAAAAATCATCATAACTAGGATAATATTCCTTATAGTTTTCTTCTGTTGCACTAATTTTTTTTATTTTTTTATTTTTATTTAACTCTTCCCTTAGATTTAGTGGGTATGTTAAGTTGCTCGCTGAAAACCAACTTGGAACAACAAATCCTTCTGTTATTAAGGGTGGCCAAGTCATTAACCAATTATTTGTACCAACAGTTTTATTGAATTTGTTTAGTATTTGCCACAAAGTTTGTGTTTTTATCATTAAGCTATTGGATTTGATCATTGTTGTCGAACCAGGTAAAATTGTAAAAAAATCAAACACATTATGCTTGTCTTGTTTCATCCCAGTTGCAATTGATGTCCAACCAGGTGGTGAAAGAGGAGGGTCAGAAGAAAGATTCCCATAAGCACCGTTTTGCATTATCTTCTTGAAATTAGGCAGTTCGCCTCTTTCTACCATTGGCATCATAACATTCCATGTTGCTCCATCTAAACAAATAAGTATTACTTTTGTATCTGTGCTTTTAATCTCTTTATTTTTTTGAATATCTAAAATTATACATATAGTAAGGACTGTAAATAAGAAGAATAATACTAAAATAATTAATATTCTTTTTTTATTTATTTTTCTTTTCTTAATTTTTTTCATATTTAACTATTATATAACAGATATGTGCTATCTTCTTTTTAATTATTTTTGGTAATAATATTTCAAACCTTGCCCATGCCATAAACAATAAAGAAAATAAGCTATTGATTTGTTCTTTTCTTTTCTTTTTCTTTAATCCTGGCGGAAAGAGAGGCATGTCAATATAGCCAATATTTAATATATTCTCTTTATTAAAGTGTTCTTTCAGTTCATCTAAACTCAAACCATCAATTTTGCTTAGAGTTGAATGCATCTTATTATTTTTATTAGGAACAAATAATGCTGCATATTTAGATATTTTTGAAATTAGCTTAATATAATCAATTTTTTCTTTATTAGATAATCTTTGCATGACCTCTGAGCAAACTAACAAACCAAATCTTTTGTTAAACTTGAGGTTATTCAATTTTTTTAATTTAATTATCCTTGGCTTTTTAAGCAAAAGGCCTTTTTTGATTAGATTATTAATTATTTTTTCAAATGATTTTATTCTTTCTTTTCTATCATCAACAATAGTTATATTAAAATTATTGATTTGCCCAAACAAGACAAAATCTATACTAAAACCGTATTTTTCTGGTAGGCCATATATTAAAACATGTTTTATTCTTTTACTTTCAATAAATTTGCTTAATAATCTTAGCTTAACAAAATACTCATAAGCAGTCCCAATTCCTTCTTCTTCAGCCAAGGCAAGTGAATACAACGTATTGATATTAATCTTTTTCATTTTATAAATATCCCTTTTGTTTGTACTCTTTAATTGTTTTCTCAATGCCTTTTTCCAGCTTGATTGGGTTATAACCAATTTCTTTCTTTGCCTTTGATGTGTTAAAAGACTTGTTTTCTGTGAAAAACCTAATCCTAGATTTTGTTATTAGTGGATTGAATTTAAAAACTTTTGCTGAATTTTCAAAGATAAAAGCAAGGATGTTAACAATTGGTATAGGAATTAAAATTTTATTGGTTTTTACATTTAATTTCTTTGCTATTAGTTTGTACAATACCTTTACTTTTATTGCATTTTCTCCGGCAATTATGTAAACCTTGTTTTTTATTTTTGGGTCTAGACATTTAACGAATGCTTGTGTTAAGTCATCAATATGTGTCGGATGTAATAGGCTATTCCCATCCCCAATGATAAAAAACCTCTTATTTTTTATAGCTTTGAATAAGGGTAGCACATGATTATCCATTGGTCCATAAACAAATTCTGGTCTTATAATAATATAGTTTAATTTACTTCTTAAAACTAGTTTCTCTGCTTCTATCTTTGTTTCCTCATAGAAATTTGAAGGATTATAAGGGCTTAGTTCATTACCAGAAACAATTGGCCCAAGAACTCCTGCAGAACTGCAAAAAATAAACTTTTTTACTTTGTCTTCTCTTGATTCATTAAGAATATTTTCTGTTCCCTTTACATTAATATCAAACATTAACTTTTCAGAAAAATTAAAACTGCCAAGAACTCCAGTTAAATGATAAATAATATCAATTCCTTTACAAATGCCTTTTAAACTGTTTTTATCTGTTAACTCCCCATTAAATAACTCAACTTCTAATTTTTTTAAATAATTAATATCCTTTTTTCTACTGGTTTTTCTGACCAAACACATAACCTTATGTCCCTTACCAACTAACTCCTTAACCAAATGTTTTCCAATAAATCCTGTTGCTCCTGTTACGAGAATTTTCATTGTAATTTTAGTGAACTCAAAATATTTGTATAATAAGGATTACTATGTGTGCAGAAGCAGTGCTCTTTTTTAATTTTTTTTCTTATTTTGTTTGCATGTTTTCCAAAGAATATTTTTTTAAAATCATATTTTTCCTTGCGTAAATCTCCCATAACATCTGCTCTTATACAACATTGCCATACTTGGCCATTAGGGGATATTTGTATAGATGCTATGCCTGCAAAACATGGAATTACCTCTTTGTTTGTTAGTAGAATTTTTTTAATATTAATATAATACTTTTTTCTAAAAAAGTTTTTAAGTTTTAAAATAGGTTTTTTTGAATTGTCTACACAATTAATGTATTCATCTAATACTTTAATAGACTTATTCTTGCTTAGTACAAAATTTTCTTTAGTATTAAATAGTTCTTTACTTTTTTCTGCAATCTCAATACCCTGGTGGTCTGGTTTAAGGTTATTTGTGATAAAATCCATTATTTTATCAATATGTTTAGCATTGTATTTTGAAATTATAGTGTATGTGCTAATAATCAAGTTAGGATATTTTTTCTGTAATTTTTTAAGTTCTTCAACTGTTTTAATAGTTTTTTTGAATGTACCTTTAGCCCCCCTTATGTAATCATGTAGTTCGCTTATTCCATCTATCGATATGTTTAGAATTAATTTAATATTTTTTCTTTTAATCTTAACTAATATTTTTTTGATTTGTCCAACAACTAATTTTGGTAAAGTACCACTTACAGGAAAATTAATTATTTTTGGTCTATTGTACCTTAATATGTCTCCAACAATTTCTGAAAGATCTTCTCTTAAAAATTGATTGCCCCCAGTTATAGTAATCCAAAAAGGCGCATTCCCAATATTTTTTATGATTTTTTTCCATTCTTCTCTTGTTAAATCCTTTCCTAACTTTTGTTTCCAGATGTTACAGGTTTTACATTTAGAATCACATTTAGAGGTGATTGAATATGTATAATTAATGGGGAGGATAAATGCTTTATTTAACTTTCTTGATATATTAAAAATTAATAATTTGAGTGGCAACAAAAGTGTTTTCATATCTAATCTCCTTATTCATTTAAATAGTATAATATTATTACTCTAATCTTTTTGTACTCTCAGCAATCTTCCAAATAGTATGTTTTCTATTACTGTAAAAGTCTATCACACCAAGCAGTCTGGCATAAGCCTCAAGCATCACTGCTCCAAAAGTCCAAATTAAATATTTTGGTTTTAGGCTTAAATTTTTAATTAAAGTTTTAAAAATACTAAAGTTATTGGTTGTTGGAACTTCATAATAAGATATTTTTTTCAGCTCTAAATGACCACAATAAATTCTTCTCCTTTGTATTAGGAAATCTTTGATTGTTGTTGGGCCTTTATTGAATACAATAGCATTAGGCACATATTTTGCCAAAAAACCTTTTTTTTGAATTATCATAGCAATATACTCTTCATCAACTGCTGTGGTTGGAATTTCATTAATAATCTTCTTAAAGGCAATCAACTCTCCGAACTTTGGGTTTTTTAATGAAATTTTATGGTGTAAAAACCACAAAAGATTAACAGTAAAACCCATAAAATAATCTTTTTTGTTTATGGGCATCGGATGAGAAGCACAAATCCCAATATTTTTGTTTAAAAGAGGAAGGCAAAGCTTTTCTATGCAATCATTTTTTGGCATAGTATCAGCACTTTCCAAAACAAGTATTTTTGAACTCGCCACTTTAATGAAATTGTTTATTGCCAATACCTTGCCTCTTCGTTTATTTCTGGTGATTAATCTAATTATTTTGTTTTTCCTTGAAAAACTTTTTACAATTTCATTTGTCTTATCTATACTTCCATCTGAAACAATAATGATCTCTTTAATCCTAATTTGATTAAGTTTTTGGTCCAAAAGGGCTTTCAGTAATTTACTAATATTTTTTTCCTCATTAAAGGCCATTATTCCAATTGAGATATTCATAAACATTAAATATTACATATATTTAAATAATTTATTAAAACTCAGATACCTAAGAAATTAAATTAAAAATGGAATTAATAAACAGAAAAGAGTCCAAGATATTTTTAACATTTTTTATTATATACCTCTCCTTTGCAAGGTTTGAGCCTTGGAATGACACTGCTAAGCTTGATCTCACAAGAGCAATTGTTGATGAGCATCGCTTTGAGATAGATTCTTACATAAATGACACAGGGGATTATATAGGTAATACAGGTGACCGGGCTTATTATAAGAGCCATTACTATAGTGACAAGCCCCCTGGCGCTTCTTTTCTAACTGTTCCTGTTTATGCTGTTTTCAAGCTGTTTTTTGGAATGCCTAATACTGAGTTTAAACTATCTCTTTTAGAGTTCATGATAATAGCTTTCAGCTCTGTTTTGTTCTCATCTCTTTTAGTTGTTTTGATATATAAAATCTCCCGGTTTTTTGTAAAAAAAGAGGTGTATAGAATCCTGATTACAGTTATTTTTGGCTTAGGGACTATAGTCTTTGCATATGCAACACTCAGTTACAAATATGCTATAGCTAACTTTTTTGCATTTTTGTGTTTTTACTTAATTTTCAAGATGAAGCAAGAAAATAAATTCTCTAATAAAAACTTCTTAATTGCCGGTCTTTGTGGTGGATTTGCAATAATATGTGAATATTCAACTTCAATAATAATTCTTGCTTGTATAATTATGATTTTTGCATTAAAAAAATGGAAACAAGTTATTTCATTCTTACTTGGTTTTTCAATCACTTTTAGTCTATTATTTATATACAATTATTCTATTTTTGGCAATATATTTGACACAGCATATAATCATATGGATAATAAAATTGTTAGTGGGGTATTAACTAATTATGGGCCTGGTCTTATACCTCCTCATTTTATAAATTTCAATACAAATTTTTTTTATCCTTTATATTCATTAAAAGTGATTTTAAGGTTGTTATTTTATCCATCAAGAGGACTCTTTTTTTATTCTCCTATTTTATTGTTGTCTTTATTAGGTATTATATTTATGTATAAAAAATGTAAATTAAACACAATTTTGGTTATTTTTATATTTATTTCATTTTTGTTGTATAATTCTCAAATTCAAGATTGGGGTGCGGGTTCTTCTTTTGGACCAAGGTATTTGTATGCTATTGTTCCATTTTTAATTTTGCCTTTAATGTTTTGCTTTAAAAAGATTGATTTAAAGATTATTTTGTTACTTACTTTAGTATCAATCATTATAAATTTATTTGGAATGCAGGTTTTGATAAATGAACAACATGTTGAAGGAATTCCTATTATGGTTACATCTAGTTATATGGATAAAATGAAAACATGGCAACCTGTATCAAACCCCCTCTTCACTTATTACATGCCTCTGTTTTTCAGGTATGGCCCGCGTAGCATCCTAATAGAAGAGATTCTTGGCTTCAGGTTGTTTCCTTTCCTTAATGTGTTTATCTTAATTATTATTGTT
>Ga0210051_1004082_pt1 | contig 14341 bp, 20 predicted proteins | sample CryGey092014_all_FD_185464 | JGI IMG/M metagenome (GOLD analysis project Ga0210051, IMG submission 185464) | Groundwater microbial communities from aquifer - Crystal Geyser CG23_combo_of_CG06-09_8/20/14_all (SPAdes) (version 2) | ecosystem: Environmental > Aquatic > Deep subsurface > Groundwater...
ATAAGGTTGGCGTACCCATGGGAATCCCAAACACTATTCTTTTCTAGAGAAATGTTTTTCTCTATGAAAGCCGCTATCTTATTAGTCGGAAAAGCATTCGACAAAATCTTATTGGATAAAAATATGATGGGTAAGGTCAATAATAAACTTTACCCTGATTTTCTACTTTCGGAGATACTGTGTAAACGAAGGGTGTGAAGGTCCAGAATGTGCTGTTTCTTCCCCTCAATATGGCGAGAAACCTGCTGAATTGGAAGGTGCCTATATAATTTATCATTTACCACAACGAACTGATGAAATAACTGAAAAAACACTCCCAGGACTTCAAGAAGATTCTAAAATAAAAATTAGAATTTTTGCAATTAATTTAATAAGCGAAGAAATGGGAGAATATGAATTAATTTAGTTCACAAATGTTTCAAAAATCCAAACTCTTGAACTAATTCAATAGTTTCCCAAAAAAAGGTCCCTAGGTTTTAGGAAGGACCTTAATAATGTTTACTCAAACCTAGTCTTCTTGAATTTGAAGATTACCTATAGGAAATATTTATTAAAAATAAACTCTTTATACGAAAACTAACAATAATTATATATATGCCATCACAAAAAACAAGAGAAGTCCTGAAAGAAGTTCTGAAAAAAATCAAGCCGTCACTCGAACAAAGAAAAAAAATCAATGATTTTAGTAAAAAAATTCTTGAGGTAGCAAGCATCAAAGCATCAAAATACAGAGGAAAAGCAATGATAGCAGGTTCACTGACAAGAGATACATGGCTGCCATCAAAAAATGAATTTGACATTTTCATGATTTTCCCAAAAGATATTTCTGAAGAAGAATTAGAAGAATATGGGCTGGAAATTGGAAAAAAAGTGATTGAAGATTTAGGTGGGTCATGGAAAATAGAATATGCACAGCACCCATATGTTAATGGGAATATTGATGATATCACAGTGGATTTAGTTCCATGTTATGAAGTTAAATCAGGAGAAGAAATTCAATCAGCTGTAGACAGAACACCATTTCATGTAAAATATCTTGAAAAAAATTTTCCAAAGCAATTGTCTGACGACGTTAGGCTGCTCAAAGCATTGCTCAAGGCTCATGAAATTTACGGAGCAGATGCAAAAACTGAAGGTTTCTCTGGTTATATTTGTGAGTTGCTTGTCATCAATTATGGGAGGTTTGTCGATGTTTTGCAAGCTGTAAATGAATGGAAACCTGAGGAAATAATAGATATAGAAAAATATTGGAAAAAAGAAGATTACAAAAAAATAAGAAGAGATTTCAAAGATGAAATTTTGATTATTATCGATCCTGTTGACAAAAATAGAAATGCAGCTGCATCAATATCTGCAGAAAATTTTTACAAATTCAAAAAAATTACTAAAGAATTCCTTAAAGAACCGGCACAAGAATTTTTTTCCAAAAAACAAATCAAGCCATTAACAGAAAAAGAACTGAAATTTCATTTGCAAAACAGGGGAACAGAATTATTTGTAATTAAATTCGGAAAGCCTGATGTTGTGCCAGACATATTATGGCCGCAATTAAGAAGAGCAGCCAAAAGGCTGGAAGGAATTTTAAGCGAGTACGAATTCAAAATTCATAGAAGTGATTGTTGGTCTGATGAAAAAAATATTTGTGCAATACTGCTTGAAATGGAAATCAGTAAACTTCCGCTGATAAATGAAAAAATAGGACCTTATGTCTGGAAAGAAGATAATTCCGGTAATTTTTTAAAAAAATATGAAGGTATTGCAATCAATGGCCCTTATATCAGAGAAAACACATGGAGGGTGGAAATAAAAAGAGAGTGGAAATCTGCTTTAGGAAAATTAAAAAATACTTTAAGCGACAAGGAAGAAATTTTAAAAGCCAAGGGTCTTCCAAATTTTATTTCAACTGAAATATTTGAAGGATTTAAAATTTTTGAAAATGAGAAGATAAGTGAATTATTGAAAGATAAGGAATTTGGTATTTTCATGAGAAAGTATTTTGAGAAAGAGAAATTGGGTGTTTAGATGAATTTAAAGGGGTTTTTGAGACCAAGTACAAAAAAGATAGGTGTATCAATTTTCCTTTTTATGATGGTGAGTATTATTTTTATTGGAAATGGAACAAATTTATATAGAGGACCTTTTATCCCACCTGAAATAGCTTTATGTGATCCATGTGGTTGCAAAGAATTTTTCGGTTATCCTATTAAATTTTATGAACCAGTTTTTTGTGAGGAATTTAAAGAATTTTATAAACCAATGAATTTCAATATTTTTAGCCTAATTGCTGATCTGTTTTTTTGGTATAGTGCCTCTTGCTTAATATTTTTGACATATAAAAAGTGAGAAAATGATTCGTCCACCAGCTGCAGCAGGAAGTTTTTATGATTTAGATCCTGAAAGACTAAAGAAGCAAATCAAGTCATGTTTCACAGGAGATTTAGGTCCAAAAGAAATCAAGGAAGAAGATTTCAAAGCTTGTGTTGTGCCTCACGCTGGTTACTCTTACTCAGGTTCAGTTGCTGCGCATGTATATGCAAAAATCAAAAAACAAATTACATAATTATTGGACCAAACTACAGTCCTTATGGGAGTGAATTCTCCATCATGAAATCTGGTGAATGGAAAACACCATTAGGTGGAGTGAAAATAAATGAAAAAATTTCTGAGGAATTAATGGGAAAATGTAATTTGTTGAAGAATAACAGTGTATCTCACCAGTCAGAACATTCAGTAGAGGTTCAATTGCCTTTCCTTCAATATAGGTTTGGGGGTGATTTTACTTTTGTGCCTATTGTCATTGGTGGTTACCAACCTACTTACGATTTTTTAGAAGAATGCAGAGTCTTGGGTGAAACCGTAGCAAATGTGATTGAAAAACAGAAGGATGAATGGATTATTATCGCTTCATCTGACCTTTCCCATTATGTCCCATATGAGTATGCTTACCAAGTCGATAAATGGGTCATTGAAAGCATTGTCAAAATGGATGAAGAAGAATACTTTGACAGAGTTCAGGAAAAAAACGTAAGCACATGCGGTATCGGTGGTGTTGCATCTGCCGTCATCGCAGCAAAAAAACTTGGTGCAGAGAAAGGGAAATTATTTAAGTATGCAACTTCTGGGGATAGTATCGATGACAAAAGCAGTGTTGTTGGATATGGCAGCGTTATTCTTTCATAAATAATTCTTTTTATCTCTTATTACTATAATGATGTTATGAACAAAATTATACTCAAACATGCGCTGTTAAATGCAATCCAGTATGAAGGCCAAGCTGATGTAAAAGCAGTTGTTGGGAAAATCTTCGGTGAAAACCCTGATTTTAAGAAAAACATGAAAAAAACAATGGAAGAAGTCAATGATATGATAACTGAAGTCAATTCATGGAATCTAAAAAAACAAAAAGAAAAGCTAAAAGAAATGGGAATAGAAGTTGAAAAAAAATCCAAAGAAGATAAACACAAACTACCAGAATTACCCAATGCTACTTTAGGAAAGGTTGTGACTGCATTCCCCCCAGAGCCGAGTAAATATCCGCACATTGGCCATGCAAAAGCCGCTTATATGAATTACCTTTATGCAAAAAAATATAATGGAAAATTTCTTTTAAGATTTGAAGACACCAACCCAAAACTCGTAAAAAAAGAGTATTATGATGCGATTGTTGATGGGTTAAAATGGTTAGGGATAGAATGGGATGGTAAAATAGAGTACATAACTGACCATATAGAAGAATATTATGAAGCAACAGAAAAACTGATTAAAGAAAATAAAGCATACATTTGTTTTTGTAAATCAGAAGATATCAGCAAGCATAGAAGAGAAATGGCAGAGTGTTCATGCCGAAGTAAACCCATCAAGGAAAATATGGATGATTGGAAAAAAATGCTGTCGGGAGAAATAAAAGAAGGTGAAGCTTCGGTTCGTTTGAAAATTTCAATGAAGCATAAAAATGCAGTGATGAGAGATCCATCAATAATGAGAATAATAGATCATCCACATGTGAGGGCTGGAAATAAATATAAAGTATGGCCAATGTATGATTTTGGAACTTCATTAATGGATTCATGGATGGGTGTTACACACAGAATAAGGTCAAAAGAATTTGAAATGAGAAAAGAACTTCAGACATTTATACAAAAAACATTGAATTTATCAATCACAGAAATAAGTGAGATTGCAAGATTTAATTTGGAAGGTGTCGAATCATCGGGAAGAAAAATAAGGGAAATGATTGATACAGGGCAACTTTTAGGATGGGATGATCCAAGATTAACAACATTAATGTCGTTGAAAAGGAGAGGTTTCCAGCCAGAAGCTATAAAAGAATTTCTAGTTGCAACCGGTGTATCCAAGACCGAATCTACCATAGAATGGAATAAATTTGAAAGTTTTAACAAAAAAGTAATCGAGCCAATTGCTAATAGATATTTTGCTGTTTTTGATCCCATTTGCATCAATGTTACGGGTTGCCCGAAAACAACCCAGGCAAAAGAGACATTGCACCCAGATCACCCTGAAAGAGGCGCTAGAATTATTCCAGTCAACACAAATAAAATATATGTCACAAAAGAAGATTTTGAAAAATTCCAGGGAAAAAAAGTGAGGTTAATAGGTTTATTTAATGTTAATCTGAACGAAGATGCTAAGTATCTTGGAAATGAAATTATTCAAGAAATGCCGAAAATCCAGTGGGTTTCTGAAGAGAATATCCATGTTGAAATTTTGATGGATGACGGTTCAATTAAGAAAGGTATTGTTGAACCAGAAGTTTTGAGATTAAATATTGGTGATATTATTCAGTTCATGAGATTTGGGTTTGTTAGGTTGGATGATAAAAAAAGAATGAAATTCTATTTTACACACAAATAGAGCAATTCTTTAAATATTTTAGATGTTTTCTCTAATTATAGAAATTAAAAATTCTGGATGAAAAATGTCAACACAACAACAAAATAGCAATCTAATGGTAAACTTAGCAGATGTGGATGTATGGCAGAAATTTCTAGAGATATTGTTCAAAAAACATCCGTACTTTAGAAGTATGCCTATAAATCAATTTCGCAGAGACTATAATTGTGGAAGAACTTTAGTTGATACTGAGCCAGGAACATATTGCAATAACGGAGGTTCAGAAGAACTTTATCATCATTTAGAAGAATTGAATTTTATTTTAGGAAGAATCCCATATGATAGTTATATTTTAATGAATCTTCAAAATCTTTATGAAAATTTACCAAAAATTCGGGGAAGACTCACAAAACCTGTAGCTTAAGATGGTATGAAACCTTTATAAATCTTCAATGCCTACACTGTTTAGCAAAATAATGAAGGATAAATGGATCCGAATAGGAGGTGAAATTTGATGACTAAATTTGAAGTACCGAAAGAAATTTTAGACAAGGTTTTACAAACAATTGAATTAGCTAAAAATACAGGAAAAATAAGAAAAGGCTCAAATGAAACAACTAAGAGCATAGAAAGGGGAGAAGCCAAGTTAGTTGCAATTGCAGGAGATGTACAGCCACCAGAAATAGTGATGCATATACCAGTTCTATGCGACGAAAAAAAGATTCCTTATGTGTATATTTCATCAAAAGAAGAATTGGGAAGAGCAACAGGAATAAATGTAGGAACAGCAGCAGGATGCATAGTTGAAGCCGGAGAAGGTAAAAGTAACCTTGAAGAAATAATCAAAAAACTAGAAGAATTGAGAAAGGTTTGATTGAATGGCGGATGACGCAGTTCCAGCAGAGGTTCTTGAATTAATTAGCAGAACAGGTGTACGTGGAGTAATGCAGGTCAGATGCAGAGTAATGGATGGGAAGGATAAAGGAAAAGTTCTGATCAGAAATGTGTTTGGTCCTGTTAGACTTAATGATATATTGATGCTCAGAGAAACAGAGATGGAATTCTCAAGAAAGATGGAGAGGAAATAGAATGTCAAAATGTTCTTTCTGTGGAGAAAAGCTAAAAACGGGAACAGGAAAAATGTTTGTAACCAATGCAAACAAAATATACTACTTCTGTTCAAGTAAATGTGAGAAAAATTGGGGAATGAAAAGAAACCCGAAAAAATTCAAATGGACTGAAGCTTACAGAAATCAGAAACCAAGTTAAAGTTATTATTTTCTCTTCTCAATTATTTAACTAGGGGCTGATAGATCAATCCGGTAGATCGTCTGATTGGCGTTCAGAAGGCTGTGGGTTCAAATCCCGCTCGGTCCATTAGAATTTATAAGCTTTAAAAACCTTTATTTGTAAATAAATGTGAGAATTCAATGGAAAAAGAAAAACCAAATCAAGAATTAAGAGGTATCATAAGAATCCTCGGTTCAGATATGAAAGGGGAGAGAAACCTTTACGTCTCACTTCAGGGAATAAAAGGCGTAGGTCCGAATATAGCTAATGCTATTTGTAAAATTGGGAAATTTGACAGAAACAGAAAAATAGGAACTCTGACAGATCAAGAAATTAAAAAAATAGAAGAAGTACTTGCCGATCCTATGAAAGCAGGGATCCCAGAATGGATGTTCAACCGAAAAAAAGATCCAGAAACTGGGGAGAATATTCATATGACAGGCCCTGATTTACCATTCAGGCAAAAAGAAGACATCAAAGGAATGATAAGAAATAGAAATTATCGTGGCATCAGACATATGTTCGGATTACCTGTCAGAGGACAAAGGACCAGAAGTTCATTTAGAAAAGGCAAGAGTGTTGGGGTTGTAAGGAAAAAGGCCCAACCAGCAACTAAGAAAAAGTGATTGAATGAGAAAAATAAGAAAAAAACTCAAGACTCCTTTAAGGCCATGGGACAAAAATAGGATAGAAGAAGAAAGGAAAATCCTGCAAAAATATGGGTTAAGGAGGAAGAGAGAAATTTGGAAAACCGAATCTGTCCTGAGAAATTACAGGCGAAGAGCAAGAACCATAGCAGCAAAGAATGATAAAAAAGGTGAAAAAATCCTGCTTGACAAACTTTATAAAATGAGTATTATTGAATCGAGGGATGTTAATTTAAGTGCTGTACTTAGTCTCAAAGTAGGCAATATTCTTGATCGAAGATTGCAAACAATTGTTTTTCAAAAGAATTTTGCTAACAGTATATTACAAGCCCGTCAATTGATAACTCATGGGCATATAGTCGTTGAAGAAAAAAGGAATATTTTTCCAAGTTTTCTTGTACCTCGTGATGCTGAAAATAAAATAGGATATTATGGGGATTTTAAAATAGAAAAATCAAAAAAGGATGAATCTCAAAATGAACCAATTGAAATTTCAACAGAAAAAATGAATAAAAAAAATGAAAAAGTCAAAGAAATAGAAAAACCGACTGAAAAAGAAACAGTAAAAACCGAAGAAAAATAGGGTGAGAAATTGGAAAAAGAAGAGAAAAAAGTTGTTGATAAAAAAAGATTAATCAAGAATAAACCTATTCATAAAAAATATGAGTTAAAATTTAAAAAAGAGGGGGTTTGGGGGGTTGCTCATATATTTTCGAGTGTTAACAACACTATTATTCATATTACAGATATCACATGTTCAGAAACTATTGCTAAATATTCTGGGGGAATGATGACCAATAAAGACAGAGAAAAGGGGGAAGCATTTCCGGCAATGAAAGCTTCTTCAAAAGCTGCTGAAGAAGCAAAAGAAAAAGGTTTAATGGGTGTTCACATAAGGATAAGAGGTAAAGGTGGCCACCACAAGAAAGCTCCAGGAAGAGGAGCACAACCTGCTATCCGTGCTTTAGCAAGAGCGGGTCTAAGAATAGGATTGATTGAAGATACTACCCCCATTCCAACTGACAGTACAAAGAAAAAGGGAGGGAGAAGAGGGAGAAGGGTGTAATGCTCTATATTGATTTTAAAAGAAATTATCAGGTGATCATTTGAAAATAAATGTCTTAAAAAATACCAAAGAAAGAATTGAATTTGAAACAGAAGGGATAACAGCAGCATTGGCAGGAGAACTGAGAAGGATAATGATATCTGAAATTTCAACAATGGCAATAGAATGGGTTGATTTTCACAAAAATGATTCAGTTCTTTGGGATGAGATAGTTGCAAGTCGTTTAGGTTTAATACCCCTAGTTTTTGATTCAAAATTATATAACATGAAAAGTGTCTGCAAATGTTCTGGAAAAGGATGCACTCATTGTCAAGTTATGCTAGCTCTCAAAAAGAAAGGTCCTTGCATAGTTTATTCTGAGGATCTAAAATCATCTGATAAAAATGTCAAACCTGTTTATGACAAGATTCCTATTGTTGAATTATCAGAAGGGCAGGAATTAGAATTTGAAGCTTCTGCTGAATTGGGTTTGGGAAAAGAACATGCTAAATGGCAGGGAGCAGTAGTCGGTTATGAAATTTCTGGCCCTAAGAGCAATAAATTTACGTTTATTGTAGAAAGTGTTTGTGGGTTAAGCGCTGAAGAAGTTGTAAAGAAAAGCATTGAAGTTTTGAAACAAAAGTTGGATGATTTCATTATAGATGTGGGAAGATTAAAATAAGTAATTTTATAATATTAAGTAAGACGCAGGGGTAGCCAAGTCTGGTCAAAGGCGCAGGATTTTGAAAAAAATGCGAAACTCAGAATGCGAGACTTAAGAAGATCAACTTGGGATATCCTGTCCGTTAGTCGGTTCGTGAGTTCGAATCTCATCCCCTGCACTGCCTATTTGGTTCAGGTCACAGCAAAGTTTAAGTAGATCAAATCCCGAGGGACCCGACTATTCAGACAATTGCAAAGGACATAGTGGATGTTTCTCTCACTACCGGAGATGTTTGTAAAATTGTATAGCGATTGATTTCGTAGAATCCCTTGTTTACCAGCTTGATGTTGAATATAACGGTAAAAATGAATATCCAAAATACCCCATAGAAACTATGATAGATCAAAATGGTGACTGTGAAGATACATCTTTTCTTATGGCATCAATTCTGGAAGCATTAAACATTGATACGGTCCTTTTGATTTACGATGATCATATGGCTGTCGGGGTTTGGTGTGATGGGTGCATTGGAAGTTATTATGAACACAATGGAAGGAAATATTTCTTTTTAGAGACGACTGGATATTCTGGAAATTGGGAGATTGGAAGGGCTTGGGGAAAATATACAGAAGCTTCTGCTAAAATTATTGATGTGTAAGGAAACTTTTTAACCACTTAAAAAGTTCTTTTCTCTTTCGTCTTGAGCGGGATTTCAGATGTAGACTGGTCACACACCCCCTGCATACTAGTCAGAACTCGAATCCCAGTAATCATTTATAGTTCAGATGCTAACCTCATTAAAGTATAAGACCTGTTTTTCTTACTCTAAGTTCTTTTGTTTCTTCAGCCATAGTCGCAGCATCAACAAATAATAATTTATCAACATTCACAGCGAGAATAATAAAATAAAAGAAAAATTAAACAAAAAAATTTGAACAATTTAATCATTCATTTCTTCTGATGTCTTCTTTGCGCCTCTCTTTCTTGGAGCCATTTTTTTCACCCCCAGCATTTTTAGTTCCAATACTTTTCTTCTTCACCAAAGAAGTCTTCTTCTTCATCTTCTTCATTCCACGGTATTGGCATTAGTGGCATATATACCACACCTCCCAACTAAACTACTTGAAAGTCAAGTTGGATTTACAAATGCGGGAATTTATTAACTTCTCAATATTCTAATTTACATCATGGATTATTTATAGTTCCTAAAGTGACCAAATTTGAAGGTAAAAAACTCTATAATGGCAAAATTTAATTTTAAATATTCAATAATTTTGAATTTGCAATTGCCAAATTTATCTCAGTGAAAATAATGCAAAAAACGGACTAAATTTCTTTATTGGAGTTTTTCCTGTTTTTAACATAATAGTCCACAAAAGAAATTTTAATCATTGGGATTACAGCAAAACTTATGAATAAACTGGCAAATATGTCAATTAACCATCCAATAAAAGGTATTACTGAAAACATCAAACCCAAAAATGAGACGACGACTATTCCAACAAAATAAATAACGCACAAGAAAAATAAGTCCCAGTAATTTCTTTTAGCACAATTAAAAGAATTTTTTATTGACTGCATGGGCGAAGAATTATCAGCAACCATTGAAGGTGCAATTAAAACAAAAAATGAAATAATGAAGAAAATACCCAAACCGAGCGTGAAAATAGTTAAAATGGCTAATGGTATAAGAGCAATAATTCCAAAAATAGATAACAACAATATAGTCAATATCCATCTAAAGCCAAGTTTTTTAGAAACTTTAAACATAGTCTTGACTCGAGTTTTACCCCTCAAAGACTCATAAGCCATTCCAACCTGGCCTATGCCTAAATAAATTGAGACTAAAATCGATATAATAAGGAATCCGCCAAATCCTATAGCCCCATTAATCAGTTGGGTTAAGAATTCTTTATTACTAAACAGGCCTATAAAATAATTTCTCAAGACTTCCTCATTTGTAGTGCTTATAATTATATCCCAGTCTATCACTGGCAATAAAGAACCTAAAAATATGATAAATCCCATAAAAATCAATAATCCCGTTATTAAAGAAGGAATTAATTCTGCAGCAATAAAACTAAATGCATTCTTTTTATATATTTTCCAAGCCTTAGAAATATATTCCAAAACCATATAAATAATATTATTTCATATCTATTTAATAATTTATTAAGTGTAATATCCCTAAACTTAGTTGTGGTTGAATGGATTTTGAACTTATATCAATATTGGCATTCTTTGGTATAATCGGATCTCTCATAATCATAGATAAAAAAAACATTGAATTTGGCTGGGTTTTAATCAGAAGAACACAGAAAGGTAAAAAAAGAATAAAAGACTTTGCAGAAAAGCATAAGAAATTTTTTAACACATTCGCCAATATTGCTGTAATATTATCAATTGTACTTTCGGTGTTTGGCTTCTTCTATCTCATTAAAGGAACTAGTGTAAGATTGATATTGCCAAAAATATTCCCAGGTGAGGCTAGTGATAATGTGCAAAAAATAGCTTTCTTTATGCCATTGTGGTATTGGGTCATTGGGTTATTCATAATAATTATACCTCATGAACTGTTTCATGGGTTTTTATTTGCACTTGAAAAAATCAAGATCAAATCTGTCGGCTTTCTTCTTTTCCTAATATTTCCTGGCGGGTTTGTAGAGCCTGATGAAAATCAATTCCAAAAAAGTAGCCCTAAAAAAAGAATGAGAATTGCAGCAGTTGGAAGCATTGCTAATGTCTGTGTTTTTGTTATTCTATTAATTTTCGGTTTCATGTTTTCCAAAGTTTTTTATACTGAAAGTGGTTTGTATGTTTTTCAAATAAATGACACAAATTACCCAGCTAAACAGGCCAACCTTACCGGGGTAATAACAGAAATTAATGGAATTAGGATAAGGGATGTTCAAGATTTTGAAGATGTGCTTAATCAAACAAGACCTGGGAATAATATACAAGTAAAAACTTATGAAAAATCATACAACATAACACTCATAGAACATCCTGACAAACCAGGAAAAGGTTTTATTGGGGTTTCAATCTTAAAGCCAAATTTTTTGACTAAAATAACTGGCATCGACCCAAACACTTTTTATGAAGTCAAGGAATTTTCAAATTATCAAAAATCTATGATTATTTGGTTTAAAGGCCTTATCGACTGGGTATCCATAATTAGCATAAGTGTTGCTGTTGCTAACATTCTTCCATTTTTGCCATTTGATGGTGGGATAATATGGCAAGCATTATTTGAAAAAATAACCAAGAAAAAGAAACTAGCTAAAAAAATGATTAAATTCCTGTCAGGAATAACTTACTGTTTGCTTATTTTCAATTTACTTTCTGGATTATTCTGATCTTTCTACTTTTCTCATTTCAAATTTATAGATCGGATAAATTTTGTTCCCTTCATTAACAACTGATTTTTTAATAGAATCATCCAAAACTTTTTTGATAAAATCATTTAAATTCATTTCAGAAATTTCTTTTTTTAGTTTATCATTAACAAATTTTCTTAATGTGAGTTCTATTTCTTTTTTTGCCTTTTTGCTTGTCAACACAATTGTTTTTACCCTCAATTTTTTTTCATCTTTAGTTATGATATCAATGACATTATCTATTCTTAAAACACCATGCCTAACCATTCTTGAAATATAATCCCTTAAGCATTCAAATCCCCAGAATTCTGTAAAAGCTTTTTTTTCTTTGATATCAAAAACTTTAAAATTAAATTTGAGATAATATTTATTGGAATCATTGGTTAGATTTATGAGTGAAATCGAAACCACACGATTTTTTACTGTATCGGGATCTCCAACAGGTGTCTCTCCAAGAACTTTTTCCCCGAACAATTTAGGAGATATAATTGTATACCATTCCTTTCCTCTTAATTTTTTTGCCATCTCATCACTTTTGTTGTATCAATAACTTAACCTTTTCTGGGTCATATTTCCAGTCTTCATGAAGAATTTTTTCTTTAACATAATATTTTCCCAATCTTCTTATTTTTGATTCGAGTAATTCTAAATTATGTTTAGACGTATAATCTTTCTTGTTACGAACAAGATGTTCCCTTAGATTGACTGCTTGTTCAAAAAGGTCAAACAAATCCTCAGGGAATTTTGAATAAAGTTGTTTATCCTTCATAATTTGAGAAATGCATTTTCCAGTTATTCTTTTTGAAAGCGGAATACCAAATTGATCACGAAGTATTATTCCTATTTCTGAAGAAGAATTTCCTTCTTTTGCGTATTTTATTATCAATTTTTCAGTTTCTGGCTTCTTGTAACTAACCCATCTGGGTGAACCTTTGCCCATTGGCCTTTTTGAACCCGATTTTCCTTTCTTTCTTGCATAAATTCTTGCCATTCATTCACTTCTCCATTCTTTTATCAACCATGTGATTATCAACACAACTGTCGAAAGGAAGGCTAAAAGGCTTCCTAACATAGTTAATATAGCAGAAATCCCTTTTGTATTTAAAATACTTAAACCTATGCCTAATGAAAGAATGACAGATCCTATGAAAATCGAAAGTATGCAAAAACCTTCTGTTTTCTCCAGTTTATCCTTACTTTTTAGTTTTAGTGTTTCAATAATTTTCTTCTTCAAATACTGCACCTTCTTTAAAAAATTTTTTTATATGTTTATATTCTTTTTGTTATTTAATTGATATTTAAAATTCTTAAATCCCGAAATATTTTCATGAAAAAAGATGTTGCGATAATTATTCCAGCTTACAACGAAGAAAAAAATATAGAGAACACGATTAGAAAGCTTAAAAAAACAATAGATACTGTCATAATAGTGGTTGATGACTGCTCAAAAGACCAAACCAACAAAATAGCCAAATCCTTGAGAGTAAAAGTAATCAAACATGAAACAAACAAAGGCAAGGGTGAAGCATTGAAGACTGGCTTCAATGAGATTTTAAATAAGCATCCGGAGATTCAGTACGTGGCAATCCTTGATGCTGACTCACAATATGACCCAGAAGATGTGCCAAAACTGATTAAGAAACTAAAAGAGGGTAATGATTACGTAATTGGCTTCAGAAACTGGAAAGAAGATGTTCCTTTCAGGCATACAATTGCAAACTTTTTATGGAGGAAATCATTCAACGCCCTTTTCGGGACTAGATTATTGGACAGCAACTGCGGCTATATTGCTATGAACAGAAAAACCATGAAAATAATGTCCGAAGGCAGTTATGGGGGGTATATAATCGAAAATATAATGCTGGCAAGGGTAGTTGAGAACAAGCTTAAAATAAAACAAGTCCCAGTTAAAGTGCATTACCCAAAAATAAGAAATGTAAAAACCGGAGTCAGATTTTTTTTGGGAAATTTCATTTTCATAATTGAAGAAGGGTTCAGATACAGGTTTGGCATCGATTTGAAAATATATGAAAGATTGCTAAGAACAAGGTTTATCTTCACAAAGGGCGGATAATTTAAGAAGTTAATTGGATAATAAATAGTAATTGAAGGGACAGTAGCTCAGCCTGGGAGAGCACATATGTTAAAAACATAGCTTAAACGGCTGAAGACCGTGGAGATGGTGGGTGAAAACCCTTGTCGCGGATTGTCGAGAGTTCAAATCTCTCCTGTCCCATTTTCCACAAATTATATCTAGAAATATGTTTTGGATTGTGAAACCCTATTAAAACTAAAAATTTTTTAACATTGTTTCCACCACCCATTTGAATATAATTTGTAGTTGTTGTAAATCCCCTCTTATCCCATTTTTTAACGTCAAATTTATGATATAATGAAAACCCATATTTTTCGAATATTTTTACAATTTCTTCAGCTAAAACTCTATCTTTAATAGCAGTAGTAATTC
>Ga0210051_1004084_pt1 | contig 14340 bp, 13 predicted proteins | sample CryGey092014_all_FD_185464 | JGI IMG/M metagenome (GOLD analysis project Ga0210051, IMG submission 185464) | Groundwater microbial communities from aquifer - Crystal Geyser CG23_combo_of_CG06-09_8/20/14_all (SPAdes) (version 2) | ecosystem: Environmental > Aquatic > Deep subsurface > Groundwater...
TTTTGAAATAGAAATTTTTATGAATAATTCTCAATAAAATAAGTAAACCAATCCGAATGTTTGAAACATTTATCATGTTTTTCGCAATCAACACAAAAAGTTTGTTTTGCTCCTGACCTCGCACGAAGTTCTGTACCGACGATACTTCTACCACGAAATCACTCGACCCTGGAATTTAAACTCTGTGAATTTAACTGAATACAAATTCTTTCAGAATTAATTGCATTAAGATTTTTTTAATAAAATGCAATATGGCCCTGCAGGGATTTGAACCCTGGACACCTTGATTAAAAGTCAAGTGCTCTAACCGGGCTGAGCTACAGAGCCATAATGAATTTAGAAAATATAAGTTTAAAAAACTTCCCGAACAAAAAGTTTAAATGCCTCATAAAACACTGGTGCTCGACGTAAAAACTTTTGCAATTGAATACTGAATCAAAAGATTTTTAAACCGATTTTTGTTATTTTTTATTATTCCAAAGTTGTTAAAGTTATTATAAACTATGCAACTATTTATAATAAAATGCACATTCTCCAATCAAAACACACAAAGCTTTCTGAAAAAGAGACAGACGAATTATTAAGCAAATTAAATATTTCCAAGGTACAATTACCGAGGATATTTTCAGATGACCCTGCACTTCCAGAGGGTTGTGAAATAGGAGATATAATAAAAATAGAAAGAAAAGAAGAAGGGGGTTCTGTTATTTTTCACAGAGTTGTTGTATGATGGAACAAAAAAATAAACATCTTGTTGTCAAAAAATTTTTAGATGAGCACTCTCTTGTCGAATCAAATATTATTTCTTTTAATAATTTTATAAAATTCCGAATGCAGGAAATTGTTGATGAAATTGCAGAAACAATAAATAATGAAAATTTTGAAATTCAGCTTGGTAAAATAAAAGTTGGCAGACCAGATCTCACAGAAGCAGACGGAAGCTCGTCGAGAATAATGCCTTATGAAACACGATTGCGAAAAATAACCTATGCTGCCCCAGTTACACTTGAGATTACAGTCAAAAAAGGAGATCAAGTTGATTCAGGAGAAGTAGAAATTGGAAGAATCCCCATAATGGTAAAAAGCGAGGTGTGCAACACATTCGGTAGTTCTGAAAAAAAGATGATTGAAGACTACAACGACCCAAAAGATCCCGGGGGATATTTTATTATCAAAGGCAATGAAAGAGTAATGGTAATGGCAGAAGATTTAGCAGAAAACCAGCCATTTATTGAAAAAAATAAAAAAGGAGAATTAAATTTAAGATTATTTTCTCTAAGAGGAACTTATAGAATTCCCGTAACAATCAGCGAGAATAAAGAAGGGATTTTTGAAGTTTCATTTAGTCGCCTGAAAAATATTCCTGCTGTTGTTTTATTAAAAGCACTTGGAATGACAAAAGAATCAGAAATCGCAAAATATATCGGACAAGAAAGAGACAATGTAATTGTGAATCTTTATGAGTTTGTGGGCATTTCCACAAAAGAAGACGCGATGATGCATATTGCAGAACAAACAAAATTACAAGGAACAAAAAAAGAAATACTTGACAGAGTAAATCAGAGAATTGATTCTTACTTGTTTCCACATATTGGGCAAAAAAAAGAAGACAGAATAAAAAAAGCCGAGACACTTTGCAAGTTCATAAAACAATTTCTTGTTGTAAAGAGCAATCCTAATCTTCAAACAGATAAAGACCATTATGCAAATAAAAGGGTGCGACTTTCTGGTGATTTGCTCACGACGCTGTTTAGAGTTAATCTTGGAATTCTCATAAGAGATATTCAATATTCCTTGCAGAAATCATCCAAAAGGAGGAAATTTTTTTCAATAAAAGTTATTGCAAAATCAACGCTGTTTTCGCACAGAGTTGAGTCAGCAATTGCAACCGGGAGTTGGACAGGAGAAAGAAGTGGTGTAACGCAAAATATGCAAAAAACAAATTATCTTGATACAATCTCGCAGTTGCAAAGAGTTGCGAGCATGCTGAAAAGCGACCAGGAAAATTTTCTTGCAAGAACACTTCATCCGACACATTACGGAAGATTCTGTCCGGTTGAAACACCAGAAGGAACAGAAATTGGATTAAGAAAAAATCTTTCCATACTGAGCAAAGTATCGACGAGGGTTCATTTTGACAAAACAACATTTATTAAGGGCCTTCAAAAAGGAGGAATGAAAGAAGAAGGAAAATTTGATGTTTTCTTTAATGGTTTATTTATTGGGTGTGTTGAAAATGCGTCTGAATTTGTAAAAGAGTTGAGAAATAAAAGAAGAACAAATATATTTCCTGCACAAATGAGTATAAAAGAAGACAATGACTATAATACTGTTTTGATATCTACTGAACCTGGAAGGGTGCTTCGTCCTTTAATAATCGTTGATAATGGAAAATCGCGCCTTACTGCTGAATATCTTATCAAAATTGAAAATGATGAATTAAAATGGGAGGATTTAATCAAAAAAGGAATTATTGAATATGTCGACGCTGCTGAAGAAGAAAATAATCTTGTTGCTCTTTTTGAAAATGAACTGACCCCAGAACACACTCATCTTGAAATTGACCCAACTGATTTGTTTGGTATTGTGACAAGCACAGTCCCTTATGCAAACCATGACCAGAGTTCGAGATTAATGAGGGGAAGCAAAACATTCAAGCAGGCACTTGGACTTTACGCTGCAAATTATTTATGCCGTCTTGATACAGATGTCAGTATTTTACAATATCCACAAAAACCAATTGTAAGAAGTTTTGTTTATGACACACTTGAAACATATCCTGCCGGACAAAATCTTGTCGTCGCTATAATGCCACACGAAGGTTATAATATGGAAGATGCACTTGTTTTAAATAAAGGAAGTTTAGACAGGGGCGTTGGAAGAAGTTTTTATTTCAGACCTTATTCTGCAATTGAAATGAATTATGCAGGAGGATTAAAAGATGAAATTCTTGTTCCTGAAAAAGATGTTTCTGGTTATAAAAGGGAAAGTGATTATGAATTTCTGGAAAGTGACGGGATTATTTCCCCAGAAGTAAGTGTTGAAGAAAGCAAAGTTCTTATTGGAAAAGTTTCACCTCCAAAATTCTTGTCAGAAGCAAGGGAAATCTCTGTCCGTACTAAAAAAGAAACAAGTGTTACAATGAGGCAGGAAGAAAAAGGAATTGTCGAGGCTGTTTTTGTTACAATTGATTCAGAAAGCAACAAAATTGTTCATGTAAAAACAAGAGACCAAAGAATTCCTGAAATTGGTGACAAATTCGCGACGTCACACGGACAAAAAGGAGTTATTGGACTAATTGTTCAGGAAGAAAATGTTCCTTTTACTTCAGAAGGAATTCGCCCTGATATTATTTTCAATCCGCATGGTATTCCGAGCCGTATGACTGTGGGTTATTTGCTTGAACTTCTTGCAGGAAAAGTTGGCTGCCTTAAGGGAGAAATTATCGACGGAACTCCGTTTTCTGGTGTGAGCAAAAAAGAACTTGAGGAACAATTAAAAGAACTTGGGTTTAGATATGACGGAAAAGAAACAATGTATAATCCTATTACTGGAAAAATGATGAGGAGCAAAATTTTTGTGGGTAATTTATATTATCTTAAATTAAAATACATGGTTGGAAACAAAATTCATGGAAGAGCGTCTGGGAAAGTTGCATTGCTTACGCGACAACCAACAGAAGGACGAGCACGCGGAGGTGCATTGCGGCTTGGTGAAATGGAACAGCAGGCACTTGTTGCACATGGTGCTTCATTGTTGTTAAAAGAAAGATATGATTCTGACAAGGTGGTTTTGCCAATTTGTTCAAAGTGCGGAACAGTTGGAATCGACGACACAATTCGAAACAGGGTTATTTGTCCTATGTGCAATAGCGAAGAAATTGAATATATTGAAATTTCATATGCATTTAAATTATTACTTGAAGAATTGCAAGGACTGCACATTGCAACAAGTTTTGGATTAAAAAACAAATACGAATAAAATGGTAATTAAAGATTTAGAAAAAATAGGAAGATTGAGGAGTTATTTAGAAGAAGATAAAACCCCAGAAGAAATTGAAAAAAGTGAAAAACAACGTCTTAGAAGAGGTGTTGAAGACGTTTCAAAAAATACTAGAAAATTTGCAAAAATAAAAAACATTCTCGCTAAACCGCCACTTGATTATCAAACAAAAAAATTTGGGGAGATTATAATCCCTATTTAAAAATTTAAAATGGAACCAAAAATAATCAGAAAAAAAATCGGAGAAATAAGATTTTCATTACTTAATCCTGAACAGATAAAAAAATTATCTGTTACAAAAATTGTGACACCGGAGTTATATAATATTGACGGCTATCCTGTTGATGGAGGATTGATGGATTTACGTCTTGGTGCAATTGACCCAGGAGTTAGATGCAGAACATGTGGGGGAAGAATAAAAGAATGCCTCGGACACTCTGGAAGTATTGATTTAGCAAAAGCAGTTATTCATCTTAAATATGTTGCTCTTATTGAAATGGGATTAAGATGTTTTTGTCATAATTGCGGGAAATTGAAAATTGCTGACAAAGATATGGAGAAATATTCTGCAAGTCAGAGGGCGAAAAAAGCAAAAGATGCTAAAAAATGTCCGCATTGTGGAGAAGTGCAGGAAAAAATCCGCCTTGACAAGCCAACTAGTTTTTATAGGGGGAAAATCAGACTTTTTCCAATAGAACTGCGAGAGATGCTTGTGAATATTCCCGACGAGGAATTGAGAAAAATTGGAGTAAATCCAAAAACCGCAAGACCAGAATGGGCAATTCTGACTTCCTTACTTGTTCCCCCAGTAACAATTCGTCCAAGTATTATTCTTGAATCAGGAGAAAGAAGTGAAGATGATTTAACGCACAAACTTTCAGATATTATTCGCGCAAATCAGCGACTTTGGGAAAATCTGAATGCAGGTGCTCCAGAAGTTATTATCGAGGATTTGTGGGACTTGTTGCAATTTCATATTACTACATTTTTTGATAACACAGTTACAAGAATTCCTCCTGCAAGACACCGAAGCGGACAACCATTAAAAACAATCACAGAAAGAATCAAAGGAAAAGAAGGAAGAATAAGAAAAAACCTTGCAGGCAAAAGGGTTAATTATTCTGCTCGTTCTGTTATTTCTCCTGATCCTCTGATTGAAATGAATGAAGTTGGTGTTCCCTATGAAATTGCAAAAATTGTAACAGTTTTAGAAACAGCAAATGACTTGAATCTTAAAAGATTAAAAGGATTAATAAAAAAAGGTTCTGAATATCCTGGTGCAAATTATATTATTCGTCCTGATGGAAAGAGAAAGAAAATTACAGAAGAATTAAAAGAAGAAATTATAGAAGAACTTGCTCAGGGTTACAAAGTAGAGAGGCATCTTATTGACGGAGATATTGTTTTATTCAACAGACATCCAAGTTTGCACAGAGGAAGTTTGATGGCACATTTTGTAAAAGTACTGCCAGGAAGAACTTTCAGGTTGCATCCTGCTGTTGCTGCCCCATATAACGCGGACTTCGACGGAGATGAAATGAATATCCATTCTCCTCAAACAGAAGAAGCAAGAACAGAAACAAAAATTTTGCTTGACATAAAAAAGCACCTTATATCTCCAAAAAATAATTCAAATCTTATCGGGGGCGTCAAAGATACAAATACTGGAAACTACTTAATTGGAAGGGATATTTTCACAAGAGAAGACGCGAATAATCTTTTGTACAAATCTGGAATTGATGCAGAGGTTTCAAAAAAAACAATTGAAGGAACTGAATTATTCTCGATGATTTTGCCAAAAATGAATTTTTCAAACAAGACAATCAGCATAAAAGACGGCAAAATTGTGAAAGGTAAAATAGACAAAAGAACATTTGGTAGTGGCGACGGGGTTTTAATAAAAGAACTGGACAGAATTTTAGGAAGAGAAAAAACATTTGAGATAATCAAAAAATCATTTCACCTTGGAATAAAATATCTTTCTGAAAGAGGAATTACAATTGCTCTTGAAGATCTTGACATGGATGATAAAGTTATTGAAATGAGCAAAGACGTTGTTAGAAAAGCAGAAAAAAAGACAGAAGAGATTTTAGAATCATATGATAATGATACTCTTGAAATTATTCCCGGAAAAACAAAAGAAGAATCAAGGGAAATAAAAATATTGCAAGTTTTGAATGAAACAAGAACAAAAATAGGAGAAATCGTTCAGGATGAATTTCCTGCTGAAAATCCTGTAAATCACATGATAAAATCAGGAGGCGGAGGTAATATGCTTAACATAACCCAGATGGCTTGTTGTGTCGGACAGCAACAAATGAGCGGAAGAAGAATTGACTTTGGTTATAATGGAAGAACACTTTCTTTTTTCAAAAAAGATGACTTAACACCGAGGGCAAGAGGATTTATTTATGATTCATTTATCAAAGGATTGAGACCAGATGAATTTTTCTTTGGTGCAATTACCGGACGTGATTCACTCATGGATACTGCACTGCGAACTCCTAAATCAGGTTACTTATACAGAAGATTATCAAATGCATTGCAGGATTTGAGAGTTGAATATGACGGGACAGTTAGAGATGGAAATAATAATATCATCCAATTTCAATATGGCGACGACGGAATTGATGTTTCTAAAGCACACATTAAAGGAAAAATTGAAGCAGGTGAAGCAATTGGAATCATAACTGCACAATCATTTGGTGAGCCGTCAACACAGATGGTTCTGAGAACTTTCCATATGGCTGGTGTTGCGGAAATGCAGGTCACAATGGGGCTTCCACGACTGATTGAAATTTTTGACGCGCGTAAAAAACCTTCTTCTCCAAAAATGGAAATTTACCTAAACAAGGAATATAATAACGAAGATACAGCAAGGAAATTTGCAGAAAAAATAAAAGAAATTACCCTCGGACAAATTGCTTCTGAAATTAATATTGATTTTAGTGAAAAGAAAATGGAAATCAAAATTGATAAGGGAAAAATGAAAAACACCGGCGTCACAAATGCTAAAATTGTGGACAAATTAAAATCTTCAAACATTAATGCAAAGGACAAAGGAGACGGGGTTATTCTTAATTTATCAAAAATGAAATTCGGGGAGATTTACAAATTAAAAGAAAAATTAAAAGGAACAGTTATTTCTGGCGTCAAGGGAATAAAGCAAATTTTAATTGTGAAAAAAGAAAGAGATTATATTATAATGACTCTTGGAACAAATTTGAGAGATATGATTGAGATGAAAGAAGTGAATAAAGATAAAATTTTGTCAAATGATTTATATGAATTTGCAGACGTGTTTGGTATTGAAGCGGCAAGACAACTTGTGATAGACGAAGCAAAAAGTGTTCTGGATAATCAGGGGCTTGATATTGATGGCAGACATTTTAAATTAATTGCCGACGCTATGACAAATACAGGGAAGATAAAAGGTGTTACAAGAATGGGAATTATTGCACAAAAATCATCTATTTTAGCGAGGGCAACTTTTGAAACACCAGACAGGCAGTTTGTGAATGCTTCGGTGAAAGGACAAAAAGAAAAATTATCAAGTGTGATTGAAAACATAATTTTGAATCAACCAGTTCCAATTGGAACCGGGCTTCCAGGGCTTCTTGTAAAAGTTATTGGTTCACTTACAAAAAAAGAAAGCGACAAAAAAACAGCAGAGAAAAAAATTGTTGAAGCGACAAACAAATAAATTTAAAAAGATAAGGGGATTATAATTCATATATATGAACGAAACATTTAATTGTTCTAGAAAAATAATTTTCAGAAGATTGGATTTTGAATTTAAAAAAGATATTACAGATAGATTTTCTGAAGAATCAATCGTAAATAAAGACGATGAAGAACCCCCCGATAGTATAACCGAAAAGACGATACAACTCGCAGAAAAAGATATAGAGAGATTAATTTCATGCTTAGGATTTTGTGATGATTATCCTATAAGGGATTATGGAGAACCTGAAAATTATTAATTTAAAATCACATAAATTTATAGAGTAAAAACAAATTTTTTACTAAATCCTTTTCTTACTTGAAATGCAAAAGCGAAAAGGTTTTAAACATATTATTTCTAACAAAAATATCAAAAGATGGTAAACACATTGGACATGCAGGGCATTCGACATCTTAATTTATTCGGGAGAATTACGCGTGTCCCGACGAAATTTTGTTTTTCATATAATAATTTTCTTATTTTTTGCGTTCCAAAACAATTAATTTCAAAAGCAGTCGGAGAGAACGGAGGAAATGTAAAAAAAATAAGCAGTGTTTTAAGAAAAAAAATAAAGATTATCCCAAGTCCGCGCGGGTTGGGGGATGTAAAATTTTTCATTCAGAAAATTGTTGAACCAATTGAATTTCGTGAGATTGAGATTCAGGGAAATGAGATTATTATTTCTGCAAACCGGCAAAGCAAGGCGTCGCTGATTGGGCGAGATAAAAGAAGATTAATTGAATTGCAAAAAATTATTAAAGATTTTTTTAGCAAAGATGTGCGGATTGTTTAGTGCACCAATCTAAAAAACAAGTAATATTTATAAATATTAAAATCTTTAAACAAAAAATAAGATGGATCAAGAATTAGAATTATTACATAAATTTGAAAAGGATAGTGAATGGTTTCATAAAAATATAAATAAATTAAGAAATGAAGGATTTACAAATAAGTTTGTAGCAGTAAAAGAATCCAAACCAATTGCATTTGGGAAAAGCATTGATTTAGTTATAAAAGAGATTGAAGCAAAAAATCAAAACCCTTCTTATATCTTTATAGAATTTGTTCATCCTAAAGGAAAAATTATAATTCTCTAAAATGAAACAAATTCCATTAGAAGTTTGTCATTATGATGATAATCTTAGAATAATAGCTCGTTTTCTTTTAAGATGTAATGACCCAAAAATATTTGCAATAATAGAGGCAATAGTAGATACTGGCAGTCCAATAACTATAATTGGCCCAAGAGATGTAAAAAGAATAAGATTCTCTCCACTTCAACGAGAAAGATTGGAAGGAAGAAATAAACCAATTAATATCGGGGGTTCACAAATGTTCACAAAAATCCTTAATAACGCAAAATTAAAATTTGGGGAATTAGAAATTGAAATGCCTGTTGATGTTCCAATAAAAGGTGAAGAAAAAGCTATTCAACCTAGATTACTTGGAGTAGATTTTATGCTTAAAACAAAAGCAAAATTATTTTTTGACCCAACTAATAAAAAAGCTCATTTTGAAATAGAAGAATAAAATTATTTAGTAAGTTTTAAAAACTCTTCTCTTTAAGAATTAAATATGGGATTAAAATCAGCAACAAAATTAGTTAAGAAAAGAAAACAATTTAGATGGAAAGACCGAGCATACAAGATTAGGACACTGAATCTTTTTAAAAAATCAGACCCTCTCAAAGGCGCGAGTCAGGCGAAAGGAATTGTGCTTTCAAAATTCCAGAAAGAAGCAGCACAGCCAAATTCAGCGATGAGAAAATGTTGCAGAGTTCAGTTAAAGAAAAACGGAAAAACAGTGGGTGCTTTTATCCCTGGAAATCTTGCACAAAGATTTATCAACGAGCACGACGAGGTTTTGATTGAACGAATCGGCGGGAAACAAGGACGAGCAAAAGGAGATATTCGTGGAATTCGTTTTCAGGTTATTCAAATAAATGACCAACCATTACACTTGTTAGTTAAAGGCAAGATTGAAAAGGGTAGAAGATGAAATGATAGAAAATAATTTTAATAGGAGAATATTGGAGAAGTTAAAATGACAGAACAAAAAATTCAATTATTAAATTTTAAAATTTTCGACAAGTATGATTTGTCAGAAGTGAAAGTTGAAGAAGAGGGATTGAAAAATGCAATAAATCTTAAACCAAAATTAATTTTGAAAAGTTTTGGGCGAAATGTTGGAAAACATGGGCAAACAAAAGTTAATGTTGTTGAAAGATTAATGAATCGGCTTGCGACTGCAGGACATCGTGGAAAAAAACACAGAATTATTCTCGGACATTCTACTGGAAAATATTCAAAAAATATGAATATTATTTTGGAAGCATTTGAAATGATTGAAAAAAGAACAAGCAAAAATCCAGTTGCTGTTTTGGTTAAGGCAATTGAAAATGTTGCGCCACGCGACGAGGTTACAGTGATTGAGTACGGCGGTGCGCGTTATCCTCAGGCAGTTGATGTGTCGCCGTTGCGAAGAGTTAATTTATCTTTAAGATGGCTGATTCAAGGTGCATCTGATAAAGCATTTAACAAAAAGAAAACAATTGCACAAACACTTGCTGACGAAATTGTTTTGGCTTCTGAACAAAACGGAGAAAGTTTTGCAATGAAGAAAAAAAAGGAAAGCGAGGCACAGGCTGATAGTGCGAGATAAAAGTTTAAAAGATTTGAAATAATATAAATATTAAGAAAAATAATTAATAATAAAAATCAATGGGGGGATAATCCTATATTTGAAGTTGAACATATCGAAGGAAATTTTAAAATGCATTATATTGTCTCTTTAAAAGAAGGAGTAATTATTGACCCCTTTTTAAGAGAAAAGGGGCAAATTCCAGAAGAAGATTATTTAAAGATTGCATACAAAAATTCTGAAGAGTTAATAATTATCTGAATAAAAATTAAAATTTTTCAAAATTTCCTTCAACAAATAAATTTAAAAATCAATTTCTCAATTAATTATTATCAAAATTTCTGGAAGGAAATTTTTATTTTATTGGTATGGCAGAAGATACAACAAAAAAAATTTGGAAGTTGATGGAAAAACAGGATCATATTAGAAACATCGCGATTGCAGCACATATTGACCACGGAAAGACGACTTTTTCTGATAATCTTTTGGCTGGTGCTGGAATGCTGTCAGAAAAAACAGCAGGAAAACAAAGGGCTTTGGATTTTCACGAGGACGAGGCGACGCGAGGAATTACAATTGATTCAGCGTCGGTATCAATGGTTCACAAAGTTAATGGAGAGGATTATCTGATTAACCTTATTGATACTCCGGGGCATGTTGACTTTGGCGGAGATGTCACAAGAGCAATGCGTGCTGTTGATGGTTGTGTTATTCTTACTTGTGCTGTCGAGGGAGTTATGCCACAAACAGAAACTGTTGTTCGGCAGGCATTGAAAGAGCTGGTGAAGCCAGTTTTGTTCATTAATAAAGTTGACAGGTTAATCAAAGAAGTTAAACTGACACCAGAAGCAATGCAGGCGAAATTCATTAAAATTATTGATCATGTTAATTCATTAATTGAAAACATTGCACCAGAGGGCTACAAGGAAAAATGGAAAGTCGGCGTCGGTGAGGGCACTGTCGCGTTTGGTTCTGCATTTCATAACTGGGCATTGAGTTTTTCTTATATGAAAGAAAAGGGAATTACTTTCAAGGATGTTATTGATGCTTATGAAAATGAAAATTTTAAGGAACTGGCGAAAAAAGCACCGTTGCATGAAGTTGTTTTGAGTATGAGTGTAAAACACCATCCTAATCCTGTTGATGCACAGAAGTACAGAATTCCAAAAATATGGCACGGAGATATTGAATCAGAATTAGGAAAGTCGTTGATAAATTGTGACCCAAAAGGAGAAACTGTTTTTGTTCCTATTAAAATTGTCGTCGACAAACATGCCGGAGAGGTTGCGTGCGGGAGATTATTTTCAGGAAAAATAAAACAAGGCGAGGATGTTTACATGAATCTTGCGAAGAGGCATGTTCGTGTTCAGCAGGTTTCTGTTTACAAGGGTGCACAAAGAATGATTGTTGAGGACGCAAAAGCAGGTAATATTATTGGTGTTGTGGGCTTGCGTGACGTTTTTGTAGGTGAGACAGTCAGCAAAAATGAAATTGAACCATTTGAAGCAATCAAACATTTATTTGAACCTGTTGTTACAAAATCAATTGAAGCAACAAAAGCAGCTGACTTGCCCAAACTTGTTGAAGTGCTGAAGCGAGTTGCAAAAGAAGATCCGTCGATAAAAGTTGAAATTAATGAGCAGACAGGAGAAAGCCTGATTTCTGGAATGGGAGAATTGCATCTTGAAATTATTGAAAACAGAATCAAAACAGAAAAAGGACTTGCGGTTAAAACATCTCCGCCAATTATTGTTTATCGTGAGACAGTTGGAAAAGAAGGCAAGGTTGTCGAGGGTAGAAGTCCAAATAAGCACAATAGTTTTTTTATTAAAGTTGCGCCATTGGAAAATGAAATTTATGAAGCAATTAAAAATGGTGATTTGCCAGAAGGGCGATTGAAGAAGAAAAATCAGGAAATTGCAGAAGTTCTTTCTAAATTCGGCTGGGACGGGGATGATATTAGAAATGTAAAAGATATTTACAAAGGTAATTTATTTTTAGACGAGACGCGCGGTGAAGTTCATATACAGGAAGTTATGGAGATGGTTCTTGATGCGTTTGAAATGGTGATGGACCAGGGGCCGTTGGCAAGAGAACCTTGCATGAAAATGAAAGTTTCTTTGGCTGATATTAAACTGCATGAGGATGCAATTCACAGAGGACCTGCACAAGTTTATCCTGCTGTTCGCGAGGGCATTAAAGGTTCTATGAAAGATGCAGACGCGTCGCTGTTGGAGCCATTGCAGGTTCATGTTATTGAAGTTCCTGATACATATATAGGAACAATTACAAAACTTGTCGGAAGCAAAAGAGGACAGACACTTGACATAGAACAAGAAGGCAATGTTATTAAAATCAAAGCAAAAATGCCTGTTGCTGAAATGCTTGGATGGTCAAATGATTTGCGAAGTGCAACAGAAGGACGTGGAAGCTCGTCGCTGTTGGAACAAGAATTTGACAAAGTTCCTGCTGGAATGAAAGATGAAATTATCAGAAGAATCAGAGATAGAAAAGGTCTATCAGAAAACCAATAGACCATTTGGCTGAGAATCAGTAAAAAAGTATGATAATTATTTTAAACTAATTTAGTTCTATATTTTTATGAAAAATAAATTTGATAAGTTAGATTCAATGATTTGATTTTTAACACTATTTTGAAAATCCAAATTCATTTTTATCTGATGGGGCATTTATTGAAGACGGCATAATTTATAATTCTACTTTTAGCGAGTTGGTTTATGATATTAAAGAAGTTAGATTAAAAACATTAATTGATGATGAAACTACTATTTTTAGGGTTTTGAAAAATAAAAAATATTTTTATCCAGGAGATTTGATTTATCACATAATACATTATCTCGACGGCACTTTTCCTGATAGTAAAATCCGGGAATATATTTTTGGGAATTGGGAAGAAAAAATTTTAGAAGAATATCAGAGGAGATTTAATTACATTACCTCGTTTTATTTTCTTCAAAAATTATTTTTTTATTGATTTTATAGTTTATTATCGAAATCTTTATAAACTTAAAAATGGTAACAAAATCGTTTGAGGTGATAGGAAAATGCATGGACAATTACAAAAGTTTAATTCGAGAAGCAAAAAGAAAACGGAGAAATAAAATAATAGGTTTAACTCTTTTGGGAGCGTCAGTTTTTGGTTTTGGGTGTGAAAGTATAAGAATAAACCAAAACCCAGTAGGATATAATCTTTCTCGAAAGGTAGGGGATTATCTTAATTTAGATAAAAACGATATTTATTTTGATAAGAGTGAGAATATAATTATAGACCCGAAAAATGATAAGAGTAAACTTAAACTTGATGCTTCAAAATTAGAAAAAATTACTGATATACCAACATCAGGAGTGGAAAATTATAGAACAAGTAATTTAAAAACGATTACAGATATTTTCCCCTGTAATAATCCTGAAGGAAAACAAAGAAAAATAATTGGTCTTTATAGATTAAATGAAGAAGGTAAATTTATTGATGTATCTAAATCAAAAATTCCTGATGTTTATAATGTAACTATTGCCGACGGAAACCGACTGGTTAAATGGATGAAAAAACACCCATACATAACAACTTTGGTAATAGGCGGAATAGCTTACGGCGTATCTCAAAGCGGTGGTTCTGGAGGTAGAGGCGGTGGAAGCAGTGGTGGTGCTGGTGGTGATGGTGGTGATGGTACAGGAGGTACTGGAAGCGGTGGTTCTGGCGGTGGTGGTGCAAGATGAAAATTCAAAAATCAATTTTATTTATATTAATAACTTTGATGAGTTTATCATTTATTATAGCACTTACAGGAGTAACTCAGACAGATATTTTTTATGATGGTTCAACATTAAATCCAGTTACAAATGTTCAGGAAATAATTTATACATGCAGTAATTCTGATTGTTCATCACAAGGAACACTTGTTCATAATTTAAACACAGGTAATTCAAATTCAATAACTTTTGAATATCCTTAT
>Ga0210051_1004086_pt1 | contig 14336 bp, 8 predicted proteins | sample CryGey092014_all_FD_185464 | JGI IMG/M metagenome (GOLD analysis project Ga0210051, IMG submission 185464) | Groundwater microbial communities from aquifer - Crystal Geyser CG23_combo_of_CG06-09_8/20/14_all (SPAdes) (version 2) | ecosystem: Environmental > Aquatic > Deep subsurface > Groundwater ...
AATTCGGATTCTGTGTTCCGTCAACCTTTGTGGACCTGATCTGGGTCGTGGACAACCCTGCGGTCGACGCCGCCATGGTGAAGTAGGACTTTGTAGCTCCACTTGGGTATCCATTATCAATAGTCAGAAGGGTTCCTGCCGGAAGGGCAGCGGCCATCGAGCTTGCGCTAAAGCCGAGGACCAACAGCAATGATGCAACCAATAGATAAAACTTTTTCATTTGTAAATCCTCCAGTTTAATACCGTTAAAAAAATCCTTTTTGAACTTTCACTCAAACTCTCTATCTTCTCTTACCACCCCCTTCCCCATAGGAATCAGACCGATTGACTCGCTTTCTTATCATTAAGAAATATACGCCTACGAGACTGGTTTTTTGATTCCTTTTTAATTTTGTTAGCCATCTATACATGCTGTTTTAAATACATAGCATTTTTCATGCCAAATCATTGCGTAACAACCTATTCCCTCGGTAAAACATGATAACATACCGTAATTAAATAACTATTTAATTAAATAAATGTCTAACATCCTTGTCTATTCATGTATTCTAAACTCCTAATATGTGTAAACTTTTTCTCTTTTTATGAAAATCTTTTCCACATTTGGGAAAACTTTTGGAACTTTCCTTAAAAGGCCTGACGGCCGCTATCTGTATATGTATAGTAACCAATGGACCATAAAAGTCGCGAAAAAAAGCACCCCGGGGGAAAAGAGGCATATTCACTGTTTTTCCATTTTGCCTTGTTTTAAATTCTCCGGTAAATTCGGATGTTTTTCCTCCCTGGCTCTCGCTCCCATGCCCGTGCCTCCTCTCCCCAATAAAACGTCGGCCATAACCCCATCTTATCGTAAAGGACAAGACCTTCGATTTTGTAGTTCTCTAAATAGCGGTTCACGCTTTCCATAATGAATTTTTCAGCATTCGGATGGATCTGAAGAGACTCCATTATTTCCACAATTACGATATATTTTGGTTTTGAGGCGCTCAATTCCTGAAAGGCTTTTTTCTGCTGTTCTAACGAATCTTTCATCCCGCTCAGGAGGGGATAAAAGATAATATATCGCGTGGTGCTCCGTCTTTGCGCATAAAAGAGCATTTCGGGTTCAGAGCCAAAGATAAATATCGGATCTTCCGGGTCGGTATGATCCTTCAAGTACCGTCCGATCTCAAGCGCCTCGGTAAAGGGGTTCGTCGTATAGATCGCCTTGGATTTCAAGATGGGATCTCTCTGGAAATAAATCTCACGGGCATAGTACACGGGCGAGCCAAGAATGCCGGCAACGATAATCCAATATAAGATATTTTTCCAAACGGCCCTCATCTTCAGGTCATGGATCATTGGCTTGATCGCAGATACGATACCCACAGCGGTCAATATGGCCATGGCCGGGTGCAATAGAATGAAATAGTGAGGACGGAAGTACCCTCCCACGATAACGCCCGGAACAGAAAACAAGAAAAACCAGACCCAAAACAAGCGCTCCTTTCCCTTTCGTTTTCCACTCACTATAAAAAGCAAACCAATACCCATAAAAAAGAACAGAAGGATGTTGGGTAGGAGCAGACGATCTCCCATGATTTGTTGGAAAACAGGAAGGTAATACTGCAGCGGGATATTCCGGCTATAACGGAAGTTATGCATAAAAGCACATTGCCAAAAGTCATTCAGGGCCCCATGTCGCCAAAAAAATAGAACCAGGGAAAAAAAAGGCAAGCCCCCTCCTATAGCAAAAATACCGAAATGGATAAACAGGCCTTGAAGAACCGGGCCTTTCTTTTTAATCACATCATGGAACAGATAAATCATCATCAGCAGAATCGGAAACAGGACAACCTGTTTGATCATGAAGGCAGTGCCCGCAGCAAGCCCTGACAAGAAAAGGTGAAGGATGTCCCCTCGCTTAAAGAACTCAAAGAGTAAATAAAAGCCGAGGATCATGGGAAGCAGCAGGAAGATTTCCGTATTGGCGGCATTCGCCTGAAAGGCCGGTTCGCTTGCAAGAACCGCAAGAGCGGCCACGGCCAAAAGCGAAACTTCTCTACTGAAGAATTTTCTCGCAAGAGGATAAAAGGCGGCAAGAGTGACCAGTGTATACAGGGATTTGAAAAGATGAATGGCTTCTATGGACTCCCCGAAAAGGAGAAACGAAATGCCATAGAGAAGAAATATAACCGGCGGCTTCTGGTTGAAGGCGTCTCTGTACGGCACACCGCCATGCAGCAGCAGTCTTGCAATATAGGCGTACTCACCTTCATCCCGCTCCAGTGGAACAGACAGAAAAGGAAGCTGAAGCAGAAGTGCAAAAATCATTACGGCGGCAAAACAAAGCATGAACGCCTTTTTATTCTCGAATATTTTTTCAGAGAACCCTTGTTCCGTCGTCATCGCGCACAATCCTCTCTCAATCCATGCTCACTCTCTGCTGGATCTTAACCCATTGCCCTTCTTTTGGGGTTCTGAACACATGAAGCCTCGGCTCAGGAATGTTTTCCCACCAATAATCGACATAGGGTATCTCCACCTCTTTATATTGCGCCCTTGAAAAAATATGGGTTATATAATCTCCCATCTTATATGCATCCTGCTTCAGCTGTTCACGGTCGCCGAAACGGAAGAAACTTCTGATGATCACCCAGTCTGGAAGCGGCCATTCCGTCAGGTCTTCCCCCGTCAGCCCCCCTTTGACCTCCAGCTTCGTGTAGAATTTCAGGGGAAGGTCCCCGTAGGAAATGAACACCCGATCGTTCGGCTTCGCATTTTTCTGCAAAAACTTCACCATCCCTTCGATGGGACCATCCAGGTCGTGCGTAATCTCATATAAATAGTTGCCGAGAGGAAAGGCTATATCAAAGCGCCAGTCTGCTCTTTCTTCTCTTGCTTTCAGGTAAGCCGGGTCCAAAAATGGATAGGCGGAAATTCTCTGAAACACCCCTGTAAAAAGAAGACAGAGTGAAAATAAAACGGCTGCCGTGCAGTTCCACGACCAGAGACTCCTGCACATGAATGCCATGAGGATAGCAAACAGAGGGAGCAGCGTTATGACATATCGGTAAAAGGACCAGGGGGCGAATGATATGAAGATCACATATACCATAGAGAAGATCAACAGGAAGAAAAAAGGCCTTGCCGGGATGACATTCATAAACTTATTGTGCTTTCGAAAAATGGCGGCCAAGATAAAAAACAGCAGCAATGCAATCTGGGGAAGACCGAATTCATTGATTAAGGTATAATACTGAAATAAATTTTTGCCAAACGGCATCAGTTTCTCAGCTTCCTCTGCCTTGCCCATGATATTAAAGAAAACAAACCATGGAAGATTGATGAGAAATATCAACAGATACGACAAGAACACCCGCCGTATGACCTTTGTATCGAAATAAAAAATCAGGAAACAGACCATGAGTGCAAAAGCCGTTCCCAAAAAGGTCAGGTAGTTGGAATGGAAGAGCAGGCTCATGGCAATCACAAATCCGGGGATAGCCCCCTTGTTTTTCTTTAATAGAGCAAAGAAAAAATAGACCGTCCAGATCGATCCCAAGATTGCAATGCTGTAGTACCGGCACTGCCGCACATATAAGAGAAAAGGGACTGAGAACGCGAGAAAGGCCATGGAAAGAACGGCCATCCAACGATCCTTGAAAAACAGATTCGCCAAAAAATAAAGTGAAACGATTGAAAGAAGGCCCAGCAACGCAAAGGGAAACCGGGCCGGAAAGGTTCCTTCCCCCTGGACCATAAAAGAGGCGGCCGTGATGTACTTGTCCAGCCACGGCGTCCACCGCCAGACATAATTGACATCGTAATCTCGCCCGACTTCCTGGGAAATCAGGGTTTTGCCGTCAAACGCCTTCGGGATTCCAAAGGTCAGGATATTTCTTCCCAGAAGGGCGGTTTCTGCTTCATCTTCCCAAAGATACCTGTTGCTTAGATTGGAAAAGATCAGGATCGCCCCTGTGATAACTATAATAATGCCAACCAGTATAGCGTAGGATGGAGGGGGGAACCCTGCTTCCTGTTTTGTAATATCTTGAGTTTTTCTGTCTTTTTTCAAGAACTGCTTTTTGCCCATAGTATTATCTGCTATCCAAACTGCATGCAAATGTGAGTATGAATCATGAGTGCTATTCAAATAGACCGATAGAATAGAAAATTATGATAATCGCGGAGATACTATTAATCAAGGAAAAGTTATAACATCTTTTCTCATGAATAATAAAAATAACCGTTTTATCTAAAATTATATATATGGTAATATTTATGGGAAGGCGGTGTTAACCAAAATAATTAGAGTGAAATTCAGATGATAATCAGCCGCATCTATTCAAATAGAATATTATTAAGCTTTTTTTGAATACCACAGCGAGTCCTTATTCCCGTGAGAGAAGATATGAAAGCCGGGTGTTTAATCAACAATAAGATAGTACTGGTTGTGCCGCCCAGTCGTACACATTACATCGTACCACCCATCGGTCTGGGTTATCTTGCAGCTTCTCTGAGGGCCGATGGATTTAGAGACGTATTTATTCTTGACTGTCTGAAGGAAAATTTATCTCATAATGACCTGCATGATCGTTTTTCCAGAATCAAGGGGGCCGTTTATGGGTTTCAGGTATTTTCTTATGACGTTGATTCTGTTGTGAAAAGCATTAAGGTTGTTAAAAAAATTGATAAAAATGTGGTCGTGATCATTGGCGGTCCGCATGTATCTGCGACAGAAGCCCAGGCACTTGAGGATATTCCAGGAGCAGATTTCGGATTTGTTGGCGAGGCCGAAGCAGGGCTTCCTCTTTTAATGAAACGCTTGTTCCGGGATGAGCAGATTCCATGGGAAGAGATCCCCGGATTGATTTATCGTGAGGGTAAATCAGTTCATGTAAATCCACGCGCAATGATTGATGATCTTGATGCTAACGGTTTCCCGGCGTGGGACCTGATGGTGCCTGCAGAGTATCCGGATAATCCACAGGGTGGATTCTATGAAAGGTTCCCTATCGCTCCCATTTCGACTTCCAGGGGTTGTCCCTATTCATGCACTTTTTGCGCAAGCAGCGTGAATATGGGACGGAAATTGCGGGTGCGCTCTATCCCTAACGTTCTGGCAGAGATGGAAATTCTTTATGAGAAATTTGGGGTGCGGGAATTTCATATTATTGACGATGCCTTCAATTTCCATAAACCCCGCGTCCTGGAATTTTGCGATGGGATTGAAAAACGCAACTGGAAAATAAGTTACACCTTTCCCAACGGTTTGCGCTTGAATATGCTGGATGCCCACGTGTTAAAGCGGATGAAGGAAAGCGGGGCTTACGCTTTTACCGTAGGCATAGAGTCCGGCTCCCAGAAGATCCTTGATGACATGAAAAAACAGCTTTCTCTGGAATTAATTCGCGAAAAGGTTAACCTGATATGTGAAGCGGGATTAGAACCCAGCGGGTTTTTTATCCTTGGCTATCCGACGGAAACCAGAGAAGACATATTAAAAACGATTGCTTTCGCCAAGGAGTTACCGATAAAGCGCGCACATTTCAGCAATTTCCTGCCTTTACCTGGAACACAAGCTACGAATCAGTTATTTGCCAGAGGAGAAATCGGCCATTTTAACTATGAGGAAATGTTTTATTCCAAAGTAGCCTATTCCCCTCCCGGCATTAGCAGACATGAATTAAAGGCGCTACAGCGAAAAGCTTTTTTGTCGTTTTACCTGAGGCCGAAAACTCTTTTGAAAATGCTGGGCGAGATTAAATCATATCGTCATTTTAAATCAATATTAAATCGTGCCGTCGATTATTTATTTGTGAAATAAAATGACCCAGAATAAAAATCAGGAAGCGCTGTTTTTTGACCATTTTGTCACGGAGAAATCTGCCGAATACGATGTATTAAGCGAACGCGCATACCGAAAGATCATCACCACTTTTCAAAGAATAGCGGCCCCGCGGCCTGGACAGACGTTAATTGATCTTGGTTGCGGTACGGGAGGGTTCACCAGAAGGCTAAATTTCTCTGGTCTTGACGTGCTGGGGATGGATATTTCAACATTGAGTATTGAGCGCGCCAAGCAGTTGAGCAGCAAAGAAAAATACCTGGTGGGCGACATTTCACAGACGGGTTTTCGAGCCAATCACTTTGATATTGTCGTGTACTCAGGGGTATTACACCACTTTCCTGACTTTACCCAGGTGCTGCAGGAGGGTTACCGTATTGTAAAACCCGGCGGTCAGATTTTTACAGTCGATCCCAACCTGGGAAACCCCTGCATGTGGCTTTACCGCTCTCCCGATTCTCCCTGCTATTCAACCAAAGGCATCACATCTAATGAAAAATTATTTACAGCCGCCCATTTGAGACAAAAACTGGCCGGAAGCAGGTTCAGTGCTATCAATGTCTTTGCCATTGGGGGGATTACCTACAAGTTCGTCGAAAGCGGTTTAATAAGAATTTTATTACCACTATATAACCTCTGGGAAATCCTCTTTGGCCTCTCGCCTTTTGCAAGACGCTACGGTTCTTTTCTCATTGGCCATGCCGTTAAGGAAAATAGCAAATGAAAGTAGCGGTTATCGGGGGAGGCATCAGCGGACTAACGGCAGCTTATAAACTCAGTCAGCAGGGCGCAGAAGTTACTTTACTGGAACGGAATACCAGCCTGGGCGGTTTAGCGGCGTCTTTTGACACAGGCAATTACTGGCTGGAAAAATACTATCATTTTGTCTGCGGCGGTGATTTTGGTCTCTTCCGGCTGATAGAGGAACTGGGAATATCCGAGGAACTGCACTGGAATTTTAGTGAGACCTCTTTTTTTTATGAGGGGAAACTATACCCTTTCCGGGGTTCTCTTGATCTCTTCCGGTTCAGCCCTTTGAGTTTTTTCTCCCGCATCCGTTTCGGTCTGAGCGTCCTTTATGCCCGGTACATGAAAAACTGGCAGCGACTGGACAAGATACCAGCCCGGGAATGGCTGATTAAAATTATTGGTGAGCAGGCTTATCAGGTAATCTGGGAGCCTTTATTGAGAATAAAATTCGGCCATTATCATGACCAGATTTCCGCTGCCTGGCTTTGTCATCGCATTCACCGCATCTCCCAATCACGCCCGCACTGGTGGGAAAAAGAAAAAATGGGCTATATGACCGGGGGCAGTAAAACTCTGATGGACCGGCTATCCCAAAAAATCAGCACACAGGGAGGTAAGATCCACCTGAATACACCGGTTAGTCAGATTCTGGCACAGAACGATCGGGTAACGGGGATAGAGTTTGGCGGCGAGAGACATAGTTTTGATAAAGTAGTGGCGGCCATTCCCATTCCCCGGTTAATCAGATTGCTGCCGGAAAACACCGGGCCGCTGACAACGCAGTTCACTGAAAGCTTGCTGAAGATTAACTATATAGGGGTCGTTTGCATGGTGCTAAGATTAAAACATTCTATCACCGACTATTTCTGGGTAAACATCAACGATTTTTCACTAAGCATCAATGGTATTATTGAATATACCAACCTCAACCCCTGTCCCCGGTTACAAGGCGATAAAATTGTCTATGTGCCATTTTATCTGCCGACAACAGAAGCGCGCTATACCTATTCTTCACCCCAGTTATATGAGGAATATTGTCGGGCTTTGGCAAAAATAAATCCCGATTTTGATACGAGTTGGGTTGTGGATTACCGCGTTTTTCGTAATCCTTATGCTCAGGCGATTTGCACGACCGACTTCTGGCAAAAGATTCCTCAGTGTAAAACACCGCTAACTAATTTTTACTTCCTGGACTCAATCCATATTTATCCGGAAGACCGCACGCTGAGCGGCATGGCCCGCTTAGCTTATGAAGTCAGCGACTTGGTTTTAGAAAAGAATGTGTTCAGAAAGTAAATTCCTATAATCTATAAGGCCCAAACATGAAAGACAGATATAATCATTTATCAAGATTCACCGTACCCGTCATTCGGGTGGCAGTGTGTTTATGCCTGGCGGTTCTCCTCCTGCACCACGGCTATACCTCCCTGGATAGTTTGGACGCTTCCTGGAAGCAGGTATTGCTGTATGCTTTTCAAAACCATCTCCAGTTCGGCCGGGATATCGTCATAACCTATGGGCCGTTAGGCTGGTTTTATCATTTCAATTATATCGGTGACAGTTCCGCACTCTTTTATCTCCATCTCGGCCTCAGTACCCTGCTGAGCCTGGCTACAGCGGCCCTGTTCATGAGTGTGCCTCTCGCTCTGCTGGAAAAACCGGTTTTTCTCGGCTTGACGATTCTCATCATGACCAATTTCCAACCCCGGGATGACGCCTTGATATTCCTCACCGTTGTAGGCTGTACCGCACTTGCACTTTTCACGCCCAAGCTCCCCGCTGCAGTCTCCCGCCGCCTCTTGAACGGCGCTATATTATGTTTTTTCGCGGCTTTGTCGCTGACCAAATTCACTTTTTTCGTTCTCGCAGTTCTGGCTGTTTTGTCCATGACTGCCGGTCTGTGGCCGAATCTGCGATACAAGGCGTTGTTTATCCCGCCTGTCTACGGAATTTTCCTGCTGATTTTCTGGAGTGCGTCGGGCCAGGCCCCTGTGAATTTTTTACTCTTTCTGATGCACAGCCTGGATATGGCCGGCGGCTACAGCGAGGCAATGAGCCTGGATTCCTTGCCGCTGCTTACGGTGTTGGCAGGTGTAACTGTACTGCTTATTTTTATACAAGTGCTGAGCATGATTTCGTCTATACGTGAATGCCAAGCCTTAGCACTCGGCATGTTCACCTTATTGACCGTCTTTATGGCCTGGAAAGAGGGCTTCGTCCGGCAGGATGCACACATCGCCATATTCTTCTGCTTTGCCGCATTAGTGCCGTTTCTTATCCATCTCGACAAAAACGCATCCAGCAGGCGGCGTCTCGCGTTTTATTTCACGCGCTACGCTGTTGTCGCTGTTTCAGTAGGTGTGCTTGCAGTGAACGCGCCCAAGCCAAAAGACACCTATTCTCCTGCAGGCTATCTGGGGGCAATTCAGACAACTTTCATGGATAACCTGGAAAAGCTGACTTCACCGAACGCTGATTGGGAGAATCACAAAAACACCGTAACGGCGTTTAGAATACACAACACCCTGCCAAAGATACGCGCCATTGTGGGCCAATCCAGCGTAGACGTGTTTTATTTTGAACAGTGCTTGGCATTTTTAAACAACCTGAATCTTACCCCCCGTCCCGTGTTTCAGAGTTATACCGCTTACACAGCCAGGCTTCTCCAGTTAAACGCGGCGTTTTACCTCGGCCCGAATGCTCCCGAATTTGTAATTTACAAGCAACAACCCTTAGACGAGCATTGGCCCATGCTTGAGGACAGCCTGGCTGTGCTCGTTCTTTTACGGCATTATCAACCTGTGATGAGTGAGCGGGGATATCTTCTGTTGAAACGCATGCCCGGCAAGCGCCAACTGCCGCTGTCATTGCCAGTGATGAGGCTCCAAACACGATTTGGTGAATCCGTGGAAGTAACCCCGCTCAACCGGCAACCTCTGTGGCTGAAGCTGGAACTTCAACCTTCCATACTGGGACGCTTGCTTACCTTAATCTACCGGTTCCCTATTGTGTATATGGAAATTGAGGATTCTCTGGGAAGGCAGCGACGTTTCCGCATTGTGCCCCGCATAGCGGAAACCGGTTTTGTGCTCAGCCCCTTGTTCCTCGAGCAAACGGCTATAGCCGCTTGGTTTAACGGTGAACAGCTTCCCGTACTGAAACGTTTTCGTGTCATAATAGATCCGGCCTGGGCAGGCACATGGCTGGGGAATCGAATAACGGTGCAAGTCAACACGATTGAGCTTATGCCCGGTGAAGCAAGGGGGGCACTTTGGTAATTTGATATTATAAAAAATTCCCATTGATCAAGAAAACGCTATACGAAGATGTAAAGCCGCTTTTAATCCGAGGCACTTGGGGCAACAGTTTAGTGAAGATCTCAGATTGAAGGGGATCAGAAAATATCTCTGGCATTATTGAAGCTGATTGAGATGCTGTAATAACCACGGATACAATGCAGCCGCAATCATCGCGTGCGTATCCCGGGTTGGATGGCCATCATTTTTGATGACAACTTCAAAAATCTGCTTTTCCTTAAAAACCTGAGTCATCACAGGAAGCAATGAGAGGAACGGCAGTTGTTTTTCCTGCGCCCAGGCATAAACACGGTTGTCCAAATTATGGGCATACGTGTGATAAGGAGGTTCTGAGTCCGGCCTGACAGACTTGATACTTAAGTTCGTTACTAATACTCGAATGTTATGTTGCCGAAAAGAGGCAACAACATAATCCAGGTATGTCCGGCTCATGTTCCACTGTTGGTCAATCAAGGAAGGTGCTACAAGAAACGGTTTCAACCGACCCGTGGTTTTATAATCTTCGTTAATGATCATGATACTCCGATTTTTAGCGACGATGCCTTCAAATGGCAAGAGGGTGAAATGTCTCCATATTCTCCTCAAAGCAATGTAGAAATATGATGCGGATAAAATATTTTTCATGGGAGATTGCACCAGCAGTCTATCTGCATCATCGAGGTAAGGAAGACCAAGTTTGAAGTATGAAGCTTCTCGAACACGATCATCCCAGATATCGTTCTCAAAAATCATAATGAGAACCGCATCTGGTTGTAACGAGATATATCGATCTACATTCGCCGCATAATATATTGGACTTGCACCTTGCACACCTGCATTCACAACTTCCCATCCGGATTGGCGGAAGGTTTCATTCAGCAGATAAGAGAATGTGTCGGTGAATTCAAGACCGTGACCTTCAACAACAGAGTCGCCGATAATAAGCAAGCGTTTTAAACCTTTCTGCTTTTGAGACGCAACTTCCGGGCCGCGAAAGCCTTTAGAGTTGATTTCGTACTTTACCCGGTAGTATGACCGGGCTTGTATGTAGGTCGCCCCGGGAATGTGCGAATACAAATATGGCCTCATTTGTATGATATACGGATTAGGACGATAGGGGTCGATCATGTTTCTTGGTGGTGGAGCAGGAAAAACCCGTGGGGATAACAAAAAGCGGGCCAGCAATTCTCCCAAAACAAAGAGCATTATCAGCGGAATCAAAATTATGCCAAGATAAAATGAGATTTTCCGGTTACTGGCATTTATGTTGTCAATCTGCGTATTTTTCATGTCCATTTAAACACTGTGTGTAATTCTTTGTCAGGTTCGAAATTTACTGAGCATCCATTTCCGCGTCAATTTGAACTATCACCGTTACTTCAAAATCCAAACACCGCTCCATGCCGTGATGGTCAAGCGGTAAGGGCGGTTGAAAAGATGGCCCTGCAGGCCGCCCTTCTTCAAAAAAAACGGCTCGTACCTATCAGGCAAGCCGCTCTTCGACCAACGTCTGAGCATTGCTCATGGAACCGCCCAGAAAAAATCATGCTGGCAACTCACTCCCACGGTTTGAGTGGTTTCTTTTGGTAATACAAAGTCTCCTGCATCTTATTCAGTTCATCCCCTGAGCTATCAAACCATCGTATATTGACATATGGGTTGTTGTGCATGATCACCCGAAAGTTATCCACATCGGCGGTGGCAACGCCGGACGACAGGTTTGCGTCTATATATGTGTTCCCAGCCTTGTAATCTGCCATACTGAAGATGGTCGTATACTTATAACCTATACCTTCTATCTTTAACCTCGCGACCTTTCCGGCAAGGTCTTTCTGGGCTGATCCCACATACGGCGTCGCAGGAGATGCCGTGACAGGAAAATGCAGCCGCACAACAGAGTTTGATACCCGAGTTACATGGGCATCATCCATTCGGATGAACAGCTCTTCTCCGGGGTGGACCAGGATGGCCATGAACGCCTCCATGTTGTCCAAATAACCGTTGATATGGTCCTTCCTGTCATTCGTGAAATTCGTGGACACATCCCTCTCAATAATGTATGCGCCCTTAGCCCCTTGCCTTGTAGAAAACTCCCCACTCTTGATATACTCAGAGTGGTGGCCGGGGCCCGGGCCGCTAAGGCTGATCGTATTGCCAATCTGGCACTGATAGATGTTCCGAGCTAAACGGAAAAACTCTGGAATGTGACCGTCTCCATGCACCCAGAGAATGATCGAGGAATTTTTCTCTGAAACGCCCTTCAGCTTGGAGATAATAGAATTCATTTCCGTGGTGAAATCCTGTCCACTCTCTCCACCTTCGATCTCGGGGCCCATGTCAAACTTGAGACTCTTCAGAGGATATCCGGCCATAATAATAACCACTCTTTCAGTCACACTGTTGAGAGACTTCAGGAACCAGTCCCTCTGTGTCGGCCCAAGCCATGACCGGACATTGATAATGGTAGCGTTACTCCCATAGGCCTGATCCCTGACGACAACGGATGAGGAATGATCTATCTCTGTCTTGTTGGCGTAGGTATAATATTCCGAGGACTCATAGGTATCGCCTCGGTAGGTTGTGGTATCCAGCAGGTAATATCTCACTCCACCGTAGGCCCAGGTGCCATAATGGCCTTGAACACTGTGTTTTGCTCCTACCGTCACGACTCCTGACGTTGTAAATCCTGTGCCGGGATTGTCCTTCAGAGCAAGCTCGGTCTGTCCTGATACGGTACACCGGGTTCCGGTACCCTTTTTTGCGATGGCGGCTACATAGCTATTGACCCTTGTCTTGCCTCGTTCACTTACCACGACGCGGTCGTCGACGGCAAAATTGGAAGAACCTGCATCGGCAATGCAGACGTAATAATCCCCGGATGCAGCAACGAGTCTCGATTGAGTTTTTCTCTCGACCATAACGCTCTCGCCAAAGTCATTGTCTGCGGCTGCGGCAGTAACATTCTGGTCAAGGATGTAATCCCACAAGAGGCCATATCCGACATCATACTGGTTAATCATGGCATTCAATCCTAACCGTGCAAACGGAGATCCCCACCCTTGAGGAGCTTCCGCCCAGTTCATACTGTAGTTGTTGGCTCCGGCATCATGGTCACTCACGGCGAATCCGTTCATAAAATAATTTCCTGCAAAATCGTTTTGATAATTTGATATTGTACCGTAGTTGCGTTTAAGGATTGCTTTATAGCATTCCAGCGACCGATGAGATTCATCAATCATCCCACCGCACTTCGTCGGTGCCACACCAGGAATAAAATCACCCAAATGGAACCATTGCACAGGATATCTGCCGCCCTCTACCCTCAGAAATGATATAGCCTGATTGTAGGTTGAAATGTTTTCTGCGGTATCCCTGTCTGCAACATGCTGATCGGCAAAAAACACAAGTCTTTGCGGGATGAACAGCCCGCCTGTATCATCAGGAAGAGTGTGGAAGGAATACGAAGCCTCATCCACGACAGGCCGTCCATCTATGACAGGGGCATAATAATAGGTAGTATCGCTGGAAAGACCGGAAAGCGATACCGTCGAAGCATAGTTTGTGCCGAATGTGGTTTCACGTGCGTTGATGCTGACAGCAGCCCTGGACAGATCGGAGCTTGTTCCGTACATGATTCCTGCCCTATAATTTCCTTCTGTCCCGGTGCCATACTCATCCGCCGCAAACTTCAGAGCAACAGAGTTCTTCGTTCCCTTGCGGAGAAACGGCCCAAAGGAGATGGTCTTGAATTTCTCCCATTTTGCACCGGTATTTATCGCCAAATTATAAGGAGTCAGGGAAGAATCTTTAAGCGTTTTCCCGGTTCCTTCATCGATCTTGTAGTACAGATTCAGATTTCTCCAATCGGGATGGTTGGAATCCACAACCCTGTTTCGCCACGATGCAATGTTCCTACCGGATACCGCTGCGTACCAAAGCCGTACATCATCGACCCACCCATACATATTGATTCCACCAGAATTTCGTCCTAGATAGACACGGGTGTTGGTCCCATTCCATGCAGGCCATGCTGGAGAACCAAAGTTCAAGCTCTCCGTTCTTTGCCCGTTATCTTTGTCCCATAAATAGAGAGTCCCTTTCCCGCCGGAGGGAACGCTTACCGAAATATGTGTAGGAACGTCTAAAGGCACCAGCAAAGAACCGGTAATAGCAGCCGACCCAATTTTGATCTTTACAGCACGGGTTTTCTCTACAGAAATCTGCAGAACTGTCTTCAATGCTGAATCACCCTGCGATTCTATGCTTAAAAATACATGTGAAGTCTTTGTGCCTTTTATGTTAACCCAACATTCCACAGTTATGGGGAAGTCGCTAATTCTAAGTTTGCCTCCTCCGGCATTTATATCTGTCCTGGAGGCAGTGCCTTCAGTTGTATTCATCCCTGAATAAAGACTATAATTTACATTTGAGGCAGCCAACGCAGTGCCTGTCAGCAAGAG
>Ga0210051_1004087_pt1 | contig 14333 bp, 15 predicted proteins | sample CryGey092014_all_FD_185464 | JGI IMG/M metagenome (GOLD analysis project Ga0210051, IMG submission 185464) | Groundwater microbial communities from aquifer - Crystal Geyser CG23_combo_of_CG06-09_8/20/14_all (SPAdes) (version 2) | ecosystem: Environmental > Aquatic > Deep subsurface > Groundwater...
GGGCTGGCGGTTGGAAATCGGGCAGGAAGGGTTTGCGATTCCATTCGACCCGATCTTGCTCCGGCGATCCCCTCGCGGGGCCGGGAAATGCGCAGCGCAGGGCGATCGGGGCATCTGCCCCGGCTCAGAACCCGGTCCGGCGCAGGAAGTCTTGGCTGGCGGCGAGGTCAGGCAGGACCCCGCCCGCGTTGCGCGGGTCGCGTTCCTGCTCGATGGTGATGTAGCCGCCATAGCCGCGCGCACTCAGCAGGGCGCGGATGCCCTTGTAGTCGATCGCGCCGGTGCCGATCGGGCACATCACCCCGGTGGCGCAGGCGTCGAAGAAACGGATGGGCCGACCCATCACTTCGGCAAAAACCGCCGGGTCGATATCCTTGAAATGGATGTAATCCACCCGGTCCCAATACTGCGCAAGGGTCTGCACCGGGTCCATGCCGGAATAGGCCAGATGGCCGGTATCGAGGCACAGCCCGGCGGTTTCCGGCCCGATCCCGGTCACCAGCCGCGCCAGTTCATCGGCAAATTCGATATTGCCGCCGGCATGCGGGTGAATGGTGGCGCGCACCCCGTAACGGTCGCGCGCAAGCTCGGCAATGGCGCGGATGTTGGCGATCATGCTGGCCCAGCCATCCACTGACAGCCGTGGCGCGCGATCCGAGTGACCGGCGGCATAGTCGCGCGCCTCGTGGCCCCAGTCCATTACGGTCAGGTAGGGCGCGGCAAAGCGTTGACCGGGCAGGGTTGGCGGCTGCGGCAGCGCGGTGATCAGGGCGCAGATTTCGGCGGTCTGGCGCAGCAGGCTGTCGCGGTTGGCCGGGGCGACCAGATTGTCGAAGATCGTGCCTGCCACAATGGCAAGGCCGCGCTGGCTGAGTGCCGCCCCCACCCGCCCCACATCGCGCGGCATGTAGCCGTAAGGCCCAAGCTCCAGCCCGCCAAAGCCCGCCGCGGCGGCCTCGTCCAGCACCTTTTCCCAAGGCGGAAGATGCGGGTTCCTGACGTCGTCCACGCCCCAGCAGCAGGGCGCGCAGGTCAGGGTGATCGGGTTCGGCATCGGTATCCCCCGGAAATGCCGGGCGCGGCGTTGCCGCCGCACCCGCCGGTTCAGCGGCTGATGGTGGCTTGCAGTGCGTCGATCGAGGACTGGATGCCCGCCTCGGTGGACATGGTGAAATCTTCCATCTCAAGCGACACCCAGCCATTGTAGCCGGTCATGCGGACCACCGAGAAATACTCTTTCCACCATTGCAGATCGTGACCGGCACCGACCGCGACATAGTTCCAGGCGCGGTTGGCAACATCGGTCACCTCGCGGGTTTCCAGCAAGCCATTCACATCAGCCAGCCCCCGTTCAATCCGGGTGTCCTTGCCGTGGCAATGGTGGATGGCGCTGCCCAGGGCGCGGGCGCTGGCGATCGGGTCGGCCCCCATCCACATGAGATGGCTGGGGTCAAGGTTCATGCCGACCATCGGGCCGACTTCAGCCCGCAGCCGGAACAGGGTTTCCGGGTTCCACACCAGCATGGCGGAAAAGTTTTCCAGCGCGTATTGCTCGACGCCGACCTCTTTCGCGAGCTTCACCAGCCCATGCCACAGCGGAAAGGCGCGGTCTTCCCACTGGTAACGGTCGCGCTCGGGCATCTCGCTGGGCCAGGATTTGGTATAGACCAGCCAGTTCGGCACGCTGTCGCCGGGGGCGGCCTCGGGCAGGCCCGACATGGTGACGATCTTTTTCACCCCGATCTCACCCGCAAGGCGGATGGTCTGCTCCATCTCCAGCCGGTGGCGCTGGCCCATCGGGCCGGGATCGAGCGGGTTGGCCGAGCAGTTCAGCGCCGCAATTTCAAGGCCGCGGGCCGAGATTTCCGTCAGTTTCGATTTCAGCAGGCCCTTGTCGGCCAGCAGCGCGTCGGCGCGAAAATGCGGCGCACCAGACCAGCCGCCGCCGGTCATCTCGACCCCCTCGACCCCCAGTTTCACGCATTTGTCCAACATCCCGGTGAACGACAGGTTGGCCATCACATCGGTGCAGATCGAAAGTTTCATGTCAGTGATCCTTCAAACAAAATCGACCCACGTCGCACCGGCGTCGGCCGAGCGCACGCAGTTTTCCAGCCAGCGCACACCCTCAAGGCCCGCCTTGATGCCCGGATAGTGGTGGGTGGAAAGGAACGCGGTGTCGTGGCGGTTGGCGGCGGCGATGGCCTGCGCGATCCAGAGGTAGATGTTGGCCCAACTGTCGCCCAGACCTTCGGTATGCAAGCCCCCCATCCGGTCGATCGCAAGGCTTTCAGGCTCGAGGTAAGCCATGCCGTGGTGCAGGATGCGGTTCGGCTCGCCCTGCACGTCATAAAGCAACTGGTCGGGGTGGCTGTCGGACCATTCGATCGAGGCTTTCGACCCGACAAAGCGGTAGCGCTGCGACCCCATGTTGCCGGCGTTGACCGAAGTCACCCAAAGCCTGCCGCGCGCGCCGTTGTCGTAATGCGTCAGCACCGTGGCGTGATCCTCCAGCGGCGCGCGGGTGGCGATGAAGGAATGGCGGTCGCACAGCAGCCTTTGCACCTTCATATGCGGCAGCACCACCTCGGACAGGTAGTAAAGATGGGTGCCGATGTCGCCCAGCACAAAAGTCGGCCCCGAGGTCGCAGGATTGGTGCGCCATTTCACCGCCTCGGGCGCGCCGACATCATCGCCGGCGTTGAAGCCATGGGTGTATTGCAGGTCAACGATGCGAATCTCGCCCAGGCTGCCGTTGGCGACCATCGCTGCCATCTGGTGCACCAGCGGGTGGCCGGTGAAGCCGTAGGTCACGCCGACGATCAGCCCCCTGGCTTCGGCCAGGGCGGCGATCTCGTCACATTCGGCCACAGTAAAGAACAGCGGCTTTTCGCAGATCACATGCAACCCGGCCTCAAGACAGGCCTTGGTGATCTGGTAATGGGTGAAATTCGGGGTGGCGATCGACACCACCTCGACCCCGTCGGCGCGCGCCGCCTCGCCCGCGATCAGCGCCTTGTAGTCGTCATAGCAACGCTCTGGCGCCACCCCGAGGTTGACGCCGAAATCCCGGCCACGGGCGGCGTCGAGATCGAAGGCCCCCGCCAGCAACTGGTAGGTGCCGTCGCGCTGCGCCCCGGTGCGGTGCTTGTAGCCGACCTGTCCGGTGCGGCCACCCCCCACCATGCCCCAGCGCAGCGGGCGCGGGGTCAGTCTTTCTCCGTTCAGCATGTTCTTGATCCGTTGGTTGGCCCGATGGGGCGGTGGTGTCAGGCGTAAAGTGGCGGTTTGGTGATCATCGTGACCGGCTCCAGCAGGCCGGATTTGGCGGCGCGCAGGGCGGCGTCGGCGGCCAGGGTCGAGGCATAGCCATCCCAGCTAGACGGGCCGGTTGCGGTGCCGCGGCCTGCCGCCACGATCCATTCGCGGAATTCCTGATCGTAGGCCTCGATGAAGCGTTCGCGCCAGTCGGCGGGAATGGCTTGGCGGATGCCGTGCTGATCCGAGATCACCGTGGCCGGGCGGTTGGGCAGGGCTGCCACGCCGCGCTCGCAACTGACTTCGCCGCGGATGTCGTAGCCGTAGCCGATGTTGACCGAAATCTCGACATCGACCAGCGCCCCCGAGGCGGTGTGCAGCAGCACCACCACCGGGTCGCGCAGATCCTTGCCGACGCTGGAACGGCGCGGCACCCGCACCTCGACGCCGATGATTTCGTCCCCCAGCAACCAGCGCGCGATATCGGCATCATGCACCAGCGTGTCGTTCAAGGGCATGTCCGAGGTGTAGAGCCCCTCGGGCACCGACGCATTGCGGTGCACCGAATGATAAAGCAACGGCGCGCCAAGGCTGCCGCCGTCGATCACCGCCTTCAGCCTGCGGTAATCGGCATCGAACCGGCGCATGAAGCCCAGTTGCACCAGACGGCGGCCAAAACCGACTTCGGCCGCCATCACCCGCAGCGCCCCGGCTTCCGATGTGACCAGCGGCTTTTCGCAAAACACAGGCTTGCCCGCCGCAATGCAGGCCAGCAGTTGTTCTTCGTGCGCCGGGCCCCAGGAACAGATCACCACGGCCTGCACGGCAGCGGCATGGATCAGGTCGGTGGCGCGGTCGAATACCTCGGCACCGGCGGGGGCGGCGGCTTTCGCGCGGGCGGCGTCGATGTCGGAAACCGCCACCACCTCGACCCCGGACAGCACCTGGGTCAGGCGGCGGATGTGGTCCTTGCCGATCATTCCCGTGCCGATGACGCCAACCTTGAGGCTCATTTCGTGCTCCAGTACTTGTTGATGTAGCGTTGCATTTCAGCGCGCATGAAAAGGCCCGACTGATCGGCCTTTTCTTCCCAGGCAAAGACGCAGGCGGTCATGATGCCGTCAAAGCCGATCTCGTGCAGGGTGCGGTAGAAATCATCCCACGGCACCTCGCCCTGACCGATGTTCAGGTGCTGGTGCACCCGCGCGGTCGAGCCCGGCGGGTTGATGATGTAGCGCAGGCCGGAACTGGCCTTGTGGTTGAAGGTGTCGGCGATATGGACATGCGCCAGCACATCGGCGCATTGGCGCAGCATCATGACCGTGTCGTCGCCGAAATAGAAGGTGTGCGGCGTGCAATAAAGGAACTTGACGCGGGCGCTGTTGACGGTGCGGATCAGATCGACCGAGGGTTGCAGCGTCTCGGTCCAGTCTTCGGGGTGCGGCTCGATGTGCAGGTTGACGCCTTCGCGCTCCAGAATCGGCACCAACTCGTCCATGCTGCGCCACCAGGCATCCTCGCAGGCCTCGACCATGCTGCCCGACTGGCAGCAGAAACATGTGCCCTTGTCGGGATGCGGGCCACGCCCGAATTCGCTGTTGAGGGTATCGACCCCCAGCTCGACCGCGATCTCGATGGCGCGTTTCCAGTGCCTGACGGCGGCCTGACGCTCGACTTCATCGTTGGAGGCCCAGCGATACATCGGCAACAGGCTGGCAATGCCGACCTGCGCATCCTTCAGCGCCTTCTTGAACGACCTGATCCGGTCGGGAAAAACCCGCGGTGCCTTGAACCATTCCAGAAAATCACCGCGCGGGGAAAGTTCGATCCAGTCATAGCCAAGCGCCTTTACCTTTGCGGGCAGCGCTTCGAGGCTGAGATGGCGGTGCATGAACGGGTCGAGAGCGATTTTCATTTCAGTTCCCCTATGCTGTGGTTTCAGGCGCCCGCGACCGAGGCCGCATGGTCAGGGCTGGCGGCGGAATGGGCTTCGATCTCGGCTTCCAGCTCGGCCATTGCCTCGCCTCCGGCCATCAGATCGGTGATTTCCTCGCGGGTTTTCTCGCCCTTGCGGAAATCGGCGGCCAGCGCGCCACGGATCAGCACCGCGAAATGGTCGCCCACCGTCAGCGCATGCACCACCTGATGGGTGATGAAGATCACCGCCAGGCCGCGCTTGCGCGCTTCCAGCACGATGCGCAGCACATGCGCCGCCTCCTTGACGCCAAGTGCGGCAGTCGGCTCGTCGAGGATCAAGACCCTGGCACCGAAATGCACGGCACGCGCAATGGCCAGCGACTGGCGCTCGCCGCCCGACAGACCGCCGATCAGCCGGTCGCCATCGTCGATCCGGGTGATGCCGAATTCGCGCACCGCCTTGACCGCCACCGCGTTGGCGGTGCGGCGGTCATAGATCGTGAACGGCCCGAATTTGCGGGTCGGTTCCTGACCCACAAAGAATGACCGCCCGATGCTCATCAGCGCAAAGGTGCCGCCGAACTGGTGCACGGTGGCGATGCCACTGGCGGCGGCATCCCGCGGGCTGGCGAAATCGACCGGCTGGCCGGCCATCTCGACGGTGCCGGAGGTGGGTTTGAACACCCCCGACAACAGCTTGATCAGGGTCGATTTGCCCGCGCCATTGTCACCCAGCAGGCACAGCACCTCGCCCGGATAGACCTTCAGCGAAATGTCGAACAGCACGTCGATCGGCCCGAACGACTTGTTGACATGGGTCATCGTCAGCAAAGGCTCTGTCATTTGCGTGCCTGCCTTTTTCCCGAGGAATAGCTGAGCGCCATGGTGCGGAAGGTGTTGTTCATCAACACCGCCACCAGCAGCAGGATACCGATGATCAGGCTGGCCCAGTTGGCGTCAAAGCCGGTGTAGAAAATGCCCTGACTGACGATGGCAAAGGTCATGGTGCCGAAGGCGATGCCCACCACCGAGCCGAACCCGCCGGTCAGCAACACCCCGCCGATCACCACCGAGATGATCGAGTTGAAGATGAACGAAGTGCCGGTGGAGACCTGCGCGCTGTTGTAAAGGATGGCCTGACACAGGCCGACAAAGGCTGCGGCAAAACCGCTGGTCATGAACAGAAGGATGGTCAGCCGGGTGGTCGGGATGCCGGCATTGCGGGCGCTGATCTTGTCGCCGCCCAGTGCGAACAGCCAGTTGCCGTAGCGGGTAAAGTGCAGAACGAAGCCCACCACGACCAATGCGGCCAGCCACCACAGGATCGTGACCTCGAACTTGCCGCCGATGAACTGGCCGAACAGCGCCTTGGCAACCGGGGCGGCCTTGATCGGAACCCCGGTGCTGCCGGTGATCAGCACCGAAATGCCAAGGGTAAGCCCCGCCACCGCAAACAGGGTGCCAAGGGTCACGATGAACGACGGCACCGCCGTGCGCACCACCAGCAACCCGTTGACCAGACCGATCACCAGCCCAAGCCCAAGCGCGGCAATCACCCCCAGATACATCGGTGCGCCATAAAAGCCCGAGACGATGGCGACGGTCATCGACGATGCCGGGATCACCGAGCCGATCGAGATGTCCAACTCGCCCGCGATCATCAATAGGCCAATCGGCAGGGCCACGATGCCGATTTCCGAGGCCACGTTCAGCCAACTGGCCAGGCCGCCCAGGGTCACGAAATTGATCCCGCCGAAGATCGCGAAGAAGGTGAATACCAGCAGCATTCCCAGCAGCGACCCGGTTTCGGGACGGCGGGCCAGCTTGCCGAAGGACGACCCGGATTTGGGCACCTCGGCGGCGGCTGTAACAGATGGCGTGGTGGTCATGGATGCCCCCGGATTTTACCGCTGAACGGATGGCAAGGCAGGGTCCGCACGATCCCGCCTTGCGGTTCTGTCCGACCCCGAACTGCGCCGGGATCGGACATGGGTATCAGGTAAGGTCAGGTGCCGCGGCTTAGCGCGTGCCCGCCGCGACCCCCGCCATCGTCGCATCGACGTTGGCGCTGTCAACGATTCCCGGCCCGGTCAGGATCTGGCGGGTCGGCACGGTCAGGCCGAAGGCGGCATAGCCGTTCAGCAGCGATACCGCGAGGTAGCCTTGCAGGTAGGGTTGCTGGTCGATGGCGAACATCTGCGCGCCCGACTTGATGTTGTCGAGAATGGTCTGATCCATGTTCACGCCGCCCAGCTTGACGGTTTCGGCCACGCCCGCCTGCATGATCGCGATCGAGGCCGAGTTGGCATCGACGTTGCCGATGGTGTAAAGCCCGTCAACGGTCGGGTTCTGCAACAGATGCGCCTTGACCGCTTGCGTCACCGCCGTCGGATCGCCAAAGCTGGTCATCGGCAGCGGCAGTTCCACCCCCGCGCCACCCGCCCCGGTGATGCCGTCGATCATGCCCTTGCACTGGGCTTGCAGGTTGGCCGCCCCCGGCAGGGTGTTGACGCACACGAGATTCTTCTGGCCGTGGGTGCCGAAATATTCGCCCGCCGCCTTGCCCGCCAGATAATCGTCCGAGCCGACATAGTTCATCGCCCCCAGACGGTCGGCGGCATCAAGCCCGCCGGCGTTGTAGATGATCAGCGGAATACCGGCATCGACCACGGCGTTGAAGGCCTCGTCCATCGCCTCGGGCACCCAGTCGGGGCCGACGATGGCGCTGGCGTTCTGTGCGATCGCGGTGCGGATCAGGTCGGCTGCGTCGGCGCCAAGATTGTCGTAGTTCTGCGGCCCGAGCCAGGTCACCGACCCGCCCTGTTCGGCCACCAGCTTGCCCGCGTCTTCGGCACCGCGCTTGACGATCGACCAGAACGGGTCGTCGGCCTTGCCGCCGATGACGAAGATGTTGGCCCCCTCGGCCAGCGCCGCGTTGGCACACAGGGCCAGTGCGGCGGATGCCAACAATCCCTTCAGGATAGTCTTCTTCGCTGTCACTTGTTTCTCCTCCCAAATGGTAAGCGTCATGATGTGCCGCCTCGCCGGCACGGCTCGCTCGGCAGCCTGAAGACGTGATAGACATTTACGTGTCAAAAAGAAATTGCTCTTGCTCTATAATGAACTTAATGTTCCAATTCACATCATGGCAAAATGAAACAGATCGGGGCCTGAAATGACAAAGCGGCCTACTATCGCTGACTTGGCCGATGCCGCCGGCGTCAGCATTTCGACCGTCAACCGCATTCTTGGCGGGGCCGGAAAGGTGCGATCGACCACCATCGAGCAGGTTCAGGACGCCGCCGCCGAGATCGGATTCTACGGCATCGGCGCGATCGCGGCGCGCAAGCAGGCTGCGCTGCCGCGCTACCGCTTCGGCTTTCTGTTGCAGCAATCGACCCGCGATCTCTACCGCCTGTTCGGCGAGAAGATCCGTGAGGCCGCAGGCCGCAGGCGCAGCGAAAAGGTCGATGCGCTGGTCGATTTCGTTGACCTGCTCGACCCGGCCAATATCGCGGCGCGGCTGACGGCACTGGGGCGGGAATGCGATGCGGTGGCCCTGATTGCGGCCGATCATCCGCTGATCAGCCAGGCCATCGAAAGCCTCAAGCGCCAGGGCAAGCCGGTGGTCGCCTACATCACCGACCAATCCGCCCCCGGAAGGGCCGGGTTTGTTGGCACCGACAACTGGAAACTGGGCCGCACCGCCGCCTGGTTCATCGAACAAACCACCTACGGGCCCGGTCGCGTCGCCGTCTTCATCGGCAACCACCGCTATCAGTGCCAGGATATTGCGGACGCGAGCTTTCGCTCTTACATCCGCGAACATGCGCCTCGCCTGATGGTCGATGACAGCCGCCCGACCCATGAAGAGCCGCAAGTGGCCTACGATATCGTCAAGGAACTGCTGGCCAGACAGGACGACCTGTGCGGCATCTACATTGCCGGTGGTGGCATATCCGGCGTGCTGCGGGCGCTGCGTGAAGCGCCTGCGGCCAAGCGCAGAGCCGTGCGGATCGTGTGCCGCGATATCGGGCCGGAAACCCGCAACGGGCTGAACGAGGGGCTGATCACCGCGGCGTTGTGCCACCCGCTGGAGCTGACCTCGGCCGAGTTGATCGCCACCATGATTGCCGCGCTGGAACCGAAGGACAGCCCGGCCATCATTCAACGGATCGTGCCGTTCGAGATCATCACCCCGGAAAGTGTCTGAAGCCGGTCGGTCACGCGCCGGTGCGTAAAATGGTCGCCGACCGACTTGCGCGGACCAGGCGGGGTTGCTAAACGGGGCGCGCGTAGCCCGATTAGCACAGCGGTAGTGCAGCGGTTTTGTAAACCGAAGGTCGGGAGTTCAATCCTCTCATCGGGCACGCGCGAAACAGCCTCGGCGTTCACCCCGGAGGGTCGCAGTATCCCGCGCCGCTCGGCCTTTGTTGATGGCAAGATCGGGTCTGTGGGACGGCCGGGATATCGCCGACAATTCAATCCGGGAAAGTCGAAAACCCGACGCCTGTGCCGTCGAGCTATGCTCGAAGGTATGGACCTTGGCCCCAGAATGGCCTAGTGCAGAAAAATCATGAGTCCCCGTGTCCGATAGGCGCGCGGTTTTGGTGATTCGACGCCGGAGGGTGCAGGCAGGTTAGCTGAGTGGTTCTGGAATGTTCTTTTCTGAACAAAACGAATTTCTGCAGACCTTCGCCTTGTCGTTCGGAGTCAGCGCTCTGGTGGTCTGCACAAAAAAGTATCACATCGCCCTGAGCGCGCGCCACTTTGATATCACGGCAGTGCAGAGGGCCCACCGATTTGCGACCCCGCGGGTTGGCGGATTGGGGGTCGGGTTGGCGATTCTTCTGATACTGCTGGTCCTGTTGCCTGACCGGCAAGGGCCGGGTTGGTCGCTGTTCGCCGTATCGCTTGCGCCGATCTTTCTGGCCGGCCTTGCCGAAGATCTGGGTTATGGCGTCAGTCCCTTGCGCCGGTTGCTGGCGGCCGCGCTGTCCAGCGCCATCTGTATCGTTCTGCTTGGCTTCTGGATTCCGCGCGCCGATACGCCGCTGCTTGATGGTCTTTTCGCCTTTGCGCCGTTCGCAATCGTGTTCACGATCTTTGCCGCCAGCGGTATCTGCCACGCTTTCAATCTGATTGACGGAGTCAACGGGCTGGCCGCCGGAATCGGGGTGATCGTCGCCGTGGGTCTCGCGGCGATTGCCGCCAAAGCGGGCGAAACGGAGATTGGCACCGCCGCTGTCCTCATGGTCCCGGCACTGCTGGGATTCCTGGCTCTGAACTTTCCGTTCGGCAAGATCTTCCTCGGCGACGCCGGGGCCTACTCGATCGGCCATGTCCTCGCCTGGCTCGCCATTGCCCTGCTTGCACGGGTCGAGGCGCTGACGACCTGGGCTGTCATGCTGGTGCTTTTCTGGCCGGTGGCAGATACGGTGCTGGCCATATACCGCCGCCGACATGCGGGCAAACCGATGGGCAGGCCTGATCGGTTGCACTATCATCAACTGGTGATGCGCGCGCTTGAAATCGGATACTTCGGGCGAAAACGCCGCCACATCGCCAACCCCGTGAGTGCGCTGGTGATCCTGCTGCTGGCATCCGCGCCAATCATCGTGGGCGTTCTGCTGTGGAACCGCCCGCTGGCCGCATTTACCGCGTTCGTCCTGTTTTCTGTTCTGTTCGTCAGCAGCTACCAGTTGGGCATGCGATTTGCGTATCGATCGGCAAAGCGGTTGAACAATGGCGCGCGCCGCCGCGGGCACAATTCCGTCGTGCGCAATGGTCGCGCACCGGCCACTGCCAAGTCGCGGTCGCCCGAGTTTGTGCCACCGCCTTGCGATGCCGCCACGGCATCGGCGTGGGTGAACGGTTTTGATCGCAGCCCGGACCGCGGCGATCAGTGACGGTCGGGTGCATCGGCAAGAGGCTCTGTTGCACAAATCCGATGAGGGATTCATCTTGTGAATCCAGTGTGGTAGCTGGGCGGCATGAGAAGCCCCCCCCCGCCTACAAGACCAGGAACTGGCCTGGCTACAACGCAGCGCTCAAGCGCCGCGGCTCGCTGGCGATCTGGTTCGATCCCGAAATGACTTGGGAGGCTGCGCCGACAGGCAAGCGCGGCCGACAGCCCGACTACAGTGGTGAGTATCCGTCTTGATCAAGAGCGTTTTTCGACCCGGATGCGGTCTGCTTTGACGAGTGCGTTCGCCGTTTCGAGCAGCTTGCGCATGAGGGCGACGATGGCGAGTTTCGCGGGTTTTCCGGCCGTGCGGAGCGCATTTTATTTGCTTTTCAGGTCTGGATTGAACTGTAGCGCGACGATCAAGGTGAGAGAGGCGCGCGACAATCTGGATGAGAAAGTGTCGTTGGTGCTGGAACGCCGGGAGGGCGTAGCCAGGGTGGGGTTTTCTGCTCGAAGAGGTTGAGCCCTTGCCTGGCCGTCATGTAACCGATCATCAGATGAGGCTTTTCATGAAGTATCGATCGACCGACACGACGCCCGTCGCGGCCGCCAAAACCGGTTTCAGCACGGCCACGGGTTACCGGCTTGGGGAGGGCCCGCAACCGCCTTCGCTCAGGCGCGCGCCACGTGACCGGCGACGGCCCGATCCTTTGGCCGAGATCTTCGACGCCGAGGTCGTGCCGATGCCGGAAGCGGCACCGGGTTTGCGACCCGTGGCAGTTCCGGGCGAGGTTCTGCGCCGCCACCCAGAGCTTGGCGAGGGAATTCGGCGGACCCTTGAACGCCGGATCAGCCACTGGCGGGCACTGCACGGCACCGATCTTGCGTAAAACGGGGCGAGAGGTCATTTTTCGCCAGGTTCACGAGCCCGGTCGCATGGGTCTGCCGGATTTCACCGACATGGCCGATCTCGGCGTCACCATCGCGGGCCAGCCGTTGATCCATCGGCTTTATCACTTCCGGCTGGCCTACAGCGGCTTCGAACATGTCCATGTCGTGCTGGGCGGCGAGAGTTTCGTGGCGCTGGCCGAGGGCTTGCAGAACGCACTCTGGGCGCTCGGCGGTTCGCCCCGAGAGCACCGCAGCGACAGCCTGTCGGCATTCGGCGGGCAAACAGTCCCCCGGACTGTTTGCTGATCGGCCTCATTTCCGCAACCTCGAACGCGACGTCGCCACCGACTGGCCCGTTCTTTTCAAAACCGGGCGTTACGAAGCCCTGTGCACCCATTATGCCATGGCACCGAGCCGCAACAACCGTGGCCCTCGCCATCGGGCTCGAACCGATGGCGCCGCGATGGCTCGACGCATGAGAATGGCGCGATTGAGGGGCCACATGGGCACCTGAAGCGGGCGATCGCGGATGCGCTCCTGCTGCGCGGGACGCCCGACTTCAGCGATCTCGCCGCCTGCCGCCGGTTCCTCGACGCGTTCTGCGGTCGGCGCAATGCCCATAACCGCAAGCGTATCGATGCCGGGCGCGCCGTGCTTCAGCCGTTGCCGACGCGCCGCACCACGGATGGTCAAGAGACCACTGTCACCGTCACCTCGTCGGGTGGCTTCATCCTGAAGCGGGTCTTCTACACCGTGCCGTCGCGCCTGATCGGCCACCGCCTGCGCGTCAGGCTGCATGATGACAGGCTTGACCTCTATCTCGGTGCCACTCATCTGCTGACCCTGCCGCGTGGCCGGGGCTATGGTGACGCCAGGCGCGGCCACGTCGTGGATTATCGCCATGTGATCCACGCCCTGCGGCGCAAACCGATGGCATTGCCCGGTCTGGTCTGCCGCGATCAGCTCTTTCCGCGCCCCAAATCAAAGATCTCTGGGCTTGTCGTCGGCTTTACGAGGTCGCCATGGCTACACTGCCGGAGAAAGCGGCTTGCAAGCTCACCGTCGATATTCTCGCTTTGGCCCATGACCGGGGATGCGAGGCCGAACTGGCCACCCTCATCACCGAACTTCTGGCGGCGGGCACATTGCCGGATATGGCGGTGATGCGGGCGCGCTTCTCGCCCGATCCTGCCACCTTGCCCAACATCACGGTGCTGATCACCCCGCTTGAGCCGACTACAACGCCCTCCTGGCCGCCAAGCCTGCGGGAGAAGCCGCATGACCGCATCTGATCCCATCGACGCGGCGCGTCTGAACCGCTTGCTCAATGAACTTCGCCTGCCGGCCATCAAGCACCTCTGGTCCGCCTTCACTGAGCGGGCCGACAAGGAAGGCTGGCCCGCCGCGCGGCTGCTCGCAGCCCTCGCCGGGCACGAGATCGCCGAACGCGGCCAACGGCGGATCAAGCGTCACCTCGCCGAAGCACGCCTGCCGCCAGGCAAAACCCTTTCCGGCTTCAACTTCGACGCCGTTCCAACCATTTCCAAAGCTCAGGTCATGGCGCTTGTCGCCGCAGACATCTGGCTGGAGACCGGGGCCAACCTGATCCTGTTCGGGCCACCAGGCGGTGGCAAAACCCATCTGGCCGCCGCCATCGGGCTTGGCCTGATCGAGAATGGCCCCATCTCGCAAGACGGGCGCGTGCTCTTCACCCGCACCACCGATCCGGTCCGGAAACTGCAGGTCGCACGCCGCGAACCCGCCCTCGAGGCCGCCATCACCCGCCTCGACAAATACCAGCTGATCATCCTCGATGACCTCGCCTATGTCACCAAGGACCAGCCCGAAACCAGCGTCCTCTTTGACCTGATCAGCGCCCGATACGAGCGCCGCTCCATCGCCATCACCGCCAATCAGCCCTTCGGCGATTGGAACCGCATCTTCCCCGACCCGGCCATGACACTGGCTGCCACAGGCAGGCTGGTGCACCATTCCACCATTCTTGAACTCAACGTCGAAAGTTGCCGCAGGCGTGAGGCACTCGGCCAGCAACGGGGTCCCGGCAGACCAGCATCACGCGCGACGCTGAAAACCCCGCCAGATTGACGCGCCGCGACAATCAACCCCCAAAACACCACTTGCGCGCGACACCCAAAGCCGCAATCCTCAAATCGCTGCGGCACACGATCACCATCCAGATTGTCGCGCAGTTCTCAGCCAGATTGTCGCGCTACAAAAGAGGGCGATTGGGCCGGGCTGCGCCGCCCGGCGAGCACGATTTGCCGCGAACTGGCGCGGGGGCGGCAGGACGACGGCAGCTATTGCCCGCAGGCAGCGCGGCTGGTCCATGATGTGCGCC
>Ga0210051_1004088_pt1 | contig 14330 bp, 16 predicted proteins | sample CryGey092014_all_FD_185464 | JGI IMG/M metagenome (GOLD analysis project Ga0210051, IMG submission 185464) | Groundwater microbial communities from aquifer - Crystal Geyser CG23_combo_of_CG06-09_8/20/14_all (SPAdes) (version 2) | ecosystem: Environmental > Aquatic > Deep subsurface > Groundwater...
ATCAACTTCCTAGTTTTGAAAAGCCTTTTGAAGTTACTTACTATAAAGATGCTGGTGGTCATCCAAATTGGATTATTAAATCTTATTATACTGTCAAGACTGGTGATATAAAAATAAGGTGTATTAATGGAGCCAACCAGCACGGATTTTTTACTGGTAGTACAACATATGGGCGAGAAAATAATAAAAATTATGTTACGGGACATATAACCACATTTACAAATGCTGATTATAGTTGTTGGTTTGTGATGAATCCTGTAATGCAGATAAATGATAAATATACCGCTGACGCAGAATCAGAAACAATTTTTAGAAATATACAATAAAATTGTGGATAACTCCATAAGAACCTTTTCTCCATTAAATAAGAAAGTCATTTATACAGAAAAGTCCTAAAAATTCGCTGGATAAATAAATTATCCCCACAGCTTGCAGTGAGGATAATTTATTAGATATTTATTGATAATGATTATTAATGTCAACTATTTCAATTTGGTTATTGCCAGTATAGATAAAAATTGCGCGGTATTTGCCAGTAATACGGAAACTGTAGATTTTCAAGTGTCTTGGCTTCAGTATTTCAGTGCGTAAACTCGGATGAAATTGATTTTGTTCAAAGAATTTTTTCTGCTTTTTGAATTGTTTTGCGATATTACGTTCAATTAAGTATTTTCCCAGCCTCGGTGAGATAGGAAGAATTTTCATAATTTAGTTATTAAAATAAGTTGATTCCTTTAGGCCTGCTTCCAGGCTTGATAGAAATTTTTCATTATAAAGGCCGGTTTTTTTAAAATCTTTGATAATGCTTTTAGCATCCTTGGTTGGGGGTTGCGCGAACATATCTGGTTCAATAAGAGATTTAATTAATTCAAAACGGCTAGCAATCTCTCTAAGTTGCTGGTATTCTGTTCTGGGTAGGGTGATAGTATTAGTGCCCATAATGTTTGTTATTTAATATTCGTATTTTAATTATAAGTGATTCAATTTGTCTTGTCAAAAATTTGTATTAGTCCAACACATTCTGGACAGATAGTTGTTTTTAAGTAAATAATCCACAGGTGAGAGTAATTTCAGCGACCAATGAGGCCTTTTGGTATTATACCAGATCAGATAATCCATTAAGCGGTGATTGAATATCTTAGGATCTTCCAAGAGGGTGGTATGTTGATCAATGAACTCATCTTGAATAGTCCGGTTGTACTTTTCAATATGGCCGTTCTTGTAAGGCTGGCTAGGATAGTTCCAAAAATGGGTGATGCCTTTTCTTTTCAAATGTTCTCTAAAATATTTATGAAATTCTGAACCATTGTCAGTTTGCACCCGTTTGATTTGGTAGGGGAATACTTGCGCTAGCTTCTGGAAGAAATCTTTGGCATTAGCGCTGTTAGCTCGCTTGTATTCCCAAGCAAAGGTGTATCTGGTGTTAGTATCAACGGCGGTGATGATATAGCGCTTAATGCCCCAATTAAATTTAACTATGGTGTCAATTTCTAATAGGTCACCCATATCATCGGCCGTAAAATCCTTGGGTTTTCTTAGCTTTTTAGCCCTGTTAACTGTTTTGATTTTACCAAAATGTGATACTTTCTGTCTATGGTGGTAAATTCGTTTATCCTTAATTATCCTGCCAATAGTAGAAACTGAGATGGTTTTAATATTATTCTGGGCGCAGAATTGATCTAAAAATATCTTGATTTTATCTTTACCCATATTAGGACAAACATCAAGCCTTAAGCACCTGATCTCTGTAATTATCTTGGGATGAATTATTCTTTGCCTTCTTTTAATTGGGGCTTGAGAGCCCGGATCAAGACTGGCCATGACATAGCCTGAATCCTTGTATATCTTCCACCACTGATAAAGGGTGGAACGGCTGACATTATAGGCGTCATGAGTGGCCTTGAGGCCATACTGGCGCCAGAAGAGTAATATCTTATGTCTTTGTTCTGCTTTAGTAGTGATCATATGATTATGCTTAATGGCATAATCATACAACATTCTACTGCCTTTTATCCATTTAAACTTGTAAATTATCCTCATTTTTGACTCCCTTGGAGTCCGAAATGTATCTGAACTTATTCACCCACAATGGTTTTAATAAGCCAAAAACGCGCGGCTGGAATTGGAGCAAAAGACAGGCAGAAAAATTGTTTTTGTGGTGAAAATGGTTGTAGCAGGGCAGAAGTTGAAGTAGCCCACAAAAGCGATGAAATTCTATGGAAGAAAATGTGGCACACTGATTGGGACGGAATAAGTGATGAAGATAAAAAAAGAGAGTTCAATTTTACTGAAAAAAAGATTGGACACCCCGATATAAAAAAAGAACTCCCTCTCAAGTTTGATAAGCAAGAATACAGAACACTTATTCTCAATCTTACTTCTCATAATAAGATGCGGTGAGTTGCGGGGCAGAGTAATTAATGATAAAATGTATTTATACTTGTGACGCCAAGTTAAGTGTCCTGCTATCTGTTTATAATTTATTAATTTAATTTAAATCTATGGGCCAAAATAGCGCCGCTAGGGCAAGAACAAAACATGGTAAAAAAAATACTAAGAAAGGCAGAGAAATAGCCAAAAAGACAAAAAGATTAAGATAGCTTAGGTTGAAAATTTTTTAATCTGATTCCCGCCGGTAGGGCGGGAATTTTGATTGGTAATATTGAAAATAGCATAATTATTTGCTAAGCTCATATTATGAACAATAATAGATTACCATTGGCAGCCAGGATACGACCGATAAACCTTGATGAATTTTTGGGTCAGGAAGAAGTGGTTGGAAAAGGCAAAATGTTGAGAAAGGCAATTGGATCAGACAGACTGCCGTCAATGATATTCTGGGGTCCGCCAGGCAGCGGCAAAACTACCCTGGCTTTTATTATTGCCCAGGCAACTCATGCTGATTTTGTGCAAATTAGCGCGACCATCGGCGGTAAAAATGAACTGCGGGAAATTGTTAAACGGGCAGAACAAAATTTGAGATTAGGACAAAAAACGATTCTTTTTATTGATGAGATACACCGCTGGAATAAAGCGCAACAAGACGCGCTCTTGCCGCATGTGGAGCGCGGAACGATTGTGCTCATCGGCGCCACCACTGAAAATCCAAGTTTTGAAGTGGTCGGAGCTCTGCTTTCAAGATGCCTGGTTTTTGTGCTGACTAAATTATCCCGAGAGCAGATTGCGGAAATTATTAAACGGGCGATCAAGGATAAAAGCAGGGGACTGGGAGAAATAAATATTAAGATAGGCAAGAAAGAAATTGAGATGTTGGCCGGCATGAGCAATGGAGACGCCAGGACTGCCTTGAATGTGATGGAATACGCCAGTTCAATTAGTCATAATATAACAGCTGAAATTATCAGGGAAGCTTTTCAAAAATCGCATTTATTATATGATAAGGATGGCGAGGAACATTATAATATAATTTCAGCTTTGCATAAATCTATGAGGGGCGGGGATGCCAACGCGGCTCTTTATTGGCTGGCGAGAATGCTTGAAGCTGGCGAGGACCCCTTATATGTCGCCAGACGATTAATCAGGTTTGCCAGTGAAGATATAGGCTTAGCCAACTCAAGAGCCTTAGAGCAGGCTATAGCGGCTTACAGGGCATGCCATTACATAGGGATGCCTGAATGTAATGTCATTTTAGCGCAAGCAGTGGTTTATATGGCCAAGTGTCAGAAATCAAATGAACTTTATACGGCGTATCAGAAAGCCCAAAATGACGTCAAAGAATATGGCAATTTGGGGGTGCCTTTGCATCTGCGCAACGCGCCGACAAAATTGATGAAAAATTTAGGTTATGGCAAGGATTATAAATACAGCCCGAATTATGATTATCAGGAAAACCAAGAATATTTACCGCCCGAGTTAAAAAATCAGAAATATCTTGATTGATATTACACAATTTTTTCTGTCAGACTAGTTTTTACGGTTGCTTAAATCGTGCTATAATAAAATCATGAATAGAAATCATAAAAAAATAGCTAGTCTTTTAATACTAGCCGTATTAGTGGCTGGTTTTTTAATGCCGCAGAATTTAATTACAGCGCAGGAGGGCGGAGAAAAAGAAATTCAGGAATTATCTAATGAAATTAAAAGCAAGCAGAGTGACATTGAAGAATTGCTGGAAAAAATTGCGGCTTATGAAAAAAATTTAGAAGCAGAGAGGTCAAAGGCGAGCAGCCTAAAAAGTCAAATATATATTTTAGAAACGCAGATTCAAAAGAAAGAAGCGGAAATTAGTTTAAACCAAGGGGAAATTGATCGGGCTAACTTGGAAATTAAAAAAACCGAGGAAGAATTGCTCGTCAATACTAAAAATATTGCTGACAAACAGACAAAAGTCGCGGCTTTTTTGCGCGAACTATACAGAATTGACCAGAAAAGTGATTTGGAAATAATTATTATGAACAAAAATATTTCTGATTTTTTTGGCCAGTTACAGGCGGTTGAGCAAATTCAGTCCGAGGTAAGTGATAATTTGAAAGCTTTAAAGGAATATAAAGCTGCCTTAGAAAAAAATAAATCGGCATTAGAGGAAAAAAAGAAAGAGCTGGAGACTTTGCAGCAAGAATTAGACAATAGGAAGGGCGGTTTGGAAGACCAACAAAATACTAAGCAATTAATTCTTAATCAGACAAAAAATTCCGAAGCAAGATATCAACAAACAGTTCAGGAATTGAAATTGGAGCAAAGCAGAATCAACGCGGAAATAGTTTCCCTTGAAAGAGCTATCCGCCAGAAATTATCTGGTGATAAGTCAAAATTATCACAACTGGGAGAGGTAAAATTTATTTGGCCAGTGTCTGGCAGAACAATCACGGCGTATTTTCATGATCCTGATTATCCTTTCCGCTATATTTTTGAACATCCAGCCATTGATATTCGGGCGTCCCAAAAAACACCATTAAGGGCTGCGGCTTCTGGTTATGTGGCCAAAGTCAAGGATGGCGGAAGATATGGTTATTCATATATTATGATTATCCATAATGATGGTTTTGCCACTGTTTATGGCCATGTGAACGCGATTTATGTCAAAACTGACCAGTTTGTAACACAAGGTGAAGTAATTGGCGCCAGCGGCGGCATGCCCGGAACAAACGGAGCAGGCTCATTAACCACCGGGCCTCATTTACATTTTGAAGTTAGGAAGGATGGCATACCAGTTAATCCCTTGGATTATTTGCCTTAATAATGATAATAATAATGACGCACGAAGAAAAAATTGCAAGAATTTGGACCCGCGTCTGCGGGATTTTTAAATTGCCAGGATTTAGTTTAAAAGCTATGCGGCGGCTGGTTGATCAAGAGGGGAGAGGGGTGTTGAATTTAAAGAAATCATATAATCTTGCCCACGCAAATTTAAAGACTAGAGTGATTACCGTTGACATTTATACGCCGAAATTTAGAAAACCAAAATCAATCAATTCAATTTTAAGAATATTAGCCCATGAAATTGCTCATTTTCAAAAACCGCCGTTTAGGCAAAGATTTCGCGGGAAATGGATTGTGCGCCAGCATTATCCGACCTATTACCAGCAGGTTAATTGGAATGTAGAGAGGATGAAAGAAGATGAGGTGTTAAAGAATTTTTTTAGACAATGATGAATAATAAATAATAATATACGGGTTATCTCTTTAATGGGTGGAAATCTTGATGTGTTTTTTCTGCGTAGCGATCTGAAATATGCACGTAGCGAGTAGTGGTATCTAAAGACTCATGGCCAAGCAATATTTGAATGGCTGCTGGATTAGCGCCTGATTCAGCAAGATAAGTGGCAAACCCGTGTCTGAGAGAATGCGCGGAAGTAGGCACATTAATATGTAAAATTTCTCTATATTGTTTAATTTTCATTTGTAAGTAATTAGCTGAAATTTTTTTATCTTTTTTTGATGAATTAAGACCGCGATAGGGGATAAATACATAAGGCGAATCGCTCTGACGTTTACCCAAATAGTTTTGTAAATATTTATACGCTCTGGGAGTTAAATAGGCGAATCTTTCTTTTTTACCTTTGCCCAGAATAAAAATTTTGCCCGATTGATTGATTTTATCCATCTTAAGATTAATTAATTCTGAAATTCTTAAACCGGTAGAAAATAATAATTCCAGCATGGCACGATTACGGAGCGCGACTTTTGTATTTTTTTCCAGGGTGGCCGGCGCTTCTATTAATTTTATCAGTTCATAAAGCTCGGCTACCTGGGGATGCTTTTTAGTGGTTTTGATAAATTTAATTACTTCTGGGGCAATCGGGCAATGATAATCCAGATCAATTAAATATCTTAAATATCCCCTGATAGCTGACAAGGTGCGGTTGATAGATCTAGCCAGAAGTTTCTTATCGCCAGCAGGGGAGAGTCCCCCGGCTGTTTCCCTGTCGCGCGAGTTAAGCCATGCTTTATATTGCTCAATATTTTTTTTGTTTATTTCATCAAATTTTATATTATTATTTTGTAAATAATTTTCAAATAACTTTAAATCGCGTTCATAATTATAAACGGTTTCATCGGAGTAATTATTTGTCTGAAGATAAAGTAAATAGTCGTCTAAGTGGTCTAACATGTGTTTTGAAGTTATCCCGATGTGAAGTCGCGGGATATAGTTATATTATATCATAAGATATAAGTGAGTGTAAGGGATATTATACTCAGTTATATATTCCCTTTATTCTAGGCCTGTCTAGGGCCTAATTTATTTGGGGGTTTAAATTTATTGTGACGTTTAACAAATTTTTATGACTCCCCTATTACCCCCGTTAATAAGTTTATATTTAATTTAAAAATGTAAAAAATAAATGAATATAATATTTTTTTAATTAATCCTTAAATATAATAAAAGCCTCTCCCCTAGTAAATTGACTTAGGGATTAAATAATGAGAAGATAATATAAGCAATAAATTATAATAATAAAATTGAATTCTATGCGCTTTGAAGAAATTTTAAAAGATGAGCCAGCCTACCGCATTAAGCAGGCTAAACAGGCCGTTTTTAAAGATCTGGCAGATAATTGGCAAACAGTCACTACCCTGCCCTTGGCCTGGCGCGAAAAATTGGAAAAAGAAGCCAGTTTGAAAATAAATTGTGAAATTTTTGAAGACAAGAAACAGTCAGCGGCAAAAGCACTGATAATTTTAGAAGATGGGAACAAAATTGAAACTGTCTTGATTCGCCACGCCGCTGGCCGCCAGACGGTGTGTGTTTCCAGCCAGGTCGGCTGCCCCTTGGGATGTAAATTTTGCGCCACCGGGAAACTGGGTTTTAAAAGAAATTTAAGCGCACAGAAAATTGTTAATCAGCTAATCGTCTGGAATCGTTTTCTAAAAAGCCAAGGGACTGATAAGCGGGTAACTAATGTAGTTTTTATGGGCATGGGCGAACCATTTTTAAATTATGAGCAGGTAATTTCAGCCATTCAAATAATCCATGACCCTGATGGTTTTAATTTGGGAGCGAGAAGATTTTCCATCTCCACGGTGGGCATAACTGAAGGCATTGAAAAATTGGGCAAGGAAAAATTACAGATCAATCTAGCGATTTCACTCCACGCCCCGACTGACGCATTAAGGCAAAAACTTATTCCGATCAATAAAAAATATCCGCTACATAAAATTTTTAGGGCGGTTGATAATTATCTTGTTAAAACTAAGCGCCGGGTAATGTTTGAATACCTGATGATTAAAGGAGTAAATGACAGTTTAAAAGAGGCGCGGGAATTGGTAAAATTAATGAGGCATTCACTTTATCTGGTCAATCTGATTGTATATAACCCAACTCAAAATTTTCAAGCTTCAACAAGAACAACTGTCCAGCGCTTTAAAGAGTATTTAAAAAGCCACGGCGTGGCCGTGACAGAACGGTATCGTTTTGGCAGAGAAATTGAAGCGGCCTGCGGGCAATTAGCTTTAAAAGCTAACTAATCCGGCAATAGATTTTATCTGTAATTTTTATTCTTCCACCAGCTTGATGTCTGCGCCAATGGATTGCAGACGTTCTTCAAGCTTTTCATAACCGCGGTGGATGGGATAAACATTATAGAGGGTAGATTTGCCTTGGGCGGCCAGCATGGCGACAAGAATAATGGCGGCCGGACGGAGGGCTGGCGGACAGACAACTTCAGCGGCAATGAGTTTGCTCGGACCGTCAATCGTGACCCGATGGGGATCCATCAGGGTAATTTTAGCGCCGAGACGATTTAATTCAGGATAATAAATGGCTCGATTCTCATATGTCCAGTCATGAATCAAGCTCACCCCTTTGGCTTGAGTGGCAATCGGCACAAAGAAAGGCAGATTGTCTTGGTTAATGCCGGGGAATGGCAAAGCGTGAATTTTTTCTTCCAGCGCTTTTAATTTTGAAGGCTGGGTGGTGATATCCACCAGGACAGTCAGGCCGTTTTGGGCCAAATACTTTTTTGATAAACTGAATTGAAAACCCATTTTTTCCAGTTTTAAAAGTTCCAATTCCAAGAAATCAAGCGGGCAACGTTTAATGGTCAGGGAAGAATTGGTGGTGGCCGCCAGGGAAATAAAAAACATGGCCTCAATCGGGTCCTCACTGATTTCATACTCAATGTTTTGATTGATCTTGGCCAGGCCAGTAACTTTCAAGGTGCTGGTACCCGCGCCTTCAATCTCAACGCCCAGTTTCTGCAAAAAATAGCATAAGTCGCGCACCATGTAGTTGGAAGTACAAAACTTGAGAGTGCTTTCGCCGGCGATCTGGGCGGCGGCCAGCAGCACATTCTCAGTGACAGTATCGCCCGATTCATAGAGAACAACTTCGGCTGGTTTTAAATTTTTTATTTTCACCACATATTTGTCTTTTTCTGTTTTAATATCCAAACCTAATTTTTCCAAAGCAAAAAGATGCGGTTTAATTGTTCGGCTGCCAAGACGGCAGCCACCGGCCTGCGGAATAAGATAAGATTTTAAACGGCCGGATAGAGCGCCCAAAGCCAGAATGATACTTCTGGTTTTTTGCGCGGCCATGGTATCTATTTTTGATAAATTAAATACTCGCGGCGGCTGGATGACCAAAGTCCTGCCTTTTTTGGTAATTTTTACGCCCAGGCTGACAAGCACTTCAATCAAACGACTAATTTCTTCAATTTGAGGCACATTTTTTAAAGTGGTCTCTCCCCTATTAATTAAAGAGCCGATCAGCGTGGCCACCGCTCCATTTTTAGAGGAATTGACAATAATTGAGCCGCTTAATTTTCTACCGCCATGAATAATGAATTGGGACATATTTTTAGTTGAAATGAATAATTACTTATGGTAATCTGTATTTAAGATATCACATTTTATTCCAAAAAACAAGATTATTATGACTTTATTGCATCGGAGAATAATATATTTAATATTTATGGCAGTTTTTTTGATCGTGCTGCCTTTAATCATCCTTTCGGCCACGGGCTACAGGTTCAACAGCAAAAAAAACCTGCTGCAAAAAACAGGGATAATTTTTTTGGAAACAAAACCTAAGAATGTCAATGTTTATTTAAATAGTCAATTGGTTGAGCAAAGCACTCCAGTAAGATTAAAATATTTATTGCCCAATAAATATGAGATAACGGTCAGCAAGGAAGGATACTTTCCCTGGCAAAAAAAGATTGATGTTTATGATGGGCAGACAACTTTTCTGCAGTATGTCAGACTGTTCAAAAATAATATTCAGCCGGAATTATTGATGCCCGATGAGATAATAGGCATGAAAAAAAATAATGATGATAAATTGGGACTGGTTAAAAAAAACGGCGAACTGTGGTTTTTATCTGTCTATGATTTGAATAGCAAGATTGAGAAACAGCTATTTGAATCGCCGAGTGAAATTAAAAAATTTGAATTCGTAGATAATGGCAACGGGATTTTAGTTTATGGGGCGGACATTTGGCTGGTTGACATCTCTGGCGGAGAAAAAATAAATTTGACTGAAAAAATTAAAGCTGATTTTAAAAATTTAAAAGTTGATGAATTAAACAGTAATTTTGTTTTTTATTTGTTAAAAGGGCAATTGTTCAGACTGAATTTAGCCACTAATGAAACGAGCGGCTTCCCCTATTTTCCGCTTGATTATTTTGTCAGGGGCGATGAATGTTATTTGCTGGCTAACGATAGTTTAAATAATATTTTCTTAAAAAGATTCGGATTAGCCGAAGACAAACTGCCGGAGAGTTTATTGAGCTTACCGGCAAGCGATGAATATCTATTAGCCAGTGTCAACGATAACTTCGTCATTATCCGCCAAAATGATAAGTTAGTAGTCTGGGATAAAGCGACCGGGGCAAGCGAACTGATAAAAGGGGCGGATTTTTATGAGTGGGACAGCCGACAAGAGGAACTGTTATTTGGTAATGATTGGGAATTGTGGAGCTATCGGCCAAAGGAAAAGGATGACAAATATATATTATTTTCCAGAACTGGCGAGGAAATTAAAGGAGCTTTTTGGTATCAGCCTGAAACGCATATTTTTTATCTCGTAGCTGACAAAATTAAAATAGTTGAAAATTTAATCAGTAACAGAGTGACCAATGACCTGATGCAAGCTGCCGAGATAAAATTTGCCGGGGTAAATAAAAAAGGCGACAAACTATACTTTGTTGGCCAAAGTGGAAAGGATGTGGGATTGTTTGAGCTTGATCTTTTAGATTAAATAGCTAATTGAAGTTCAAGTTTAGTTATTCTTTTCTCGTGATTTTGGTATGTTAAACTATGAGCAGCTGATTCTTGCTCTATTTTAATGAAGCTACCTATCAGCTTATCATTGCCTGCTGTTACTTCTTTAAATCTTCTGTCCATTTCTTGGTGCATTAAAGCAAATCTTTTATCTACCTGTTCAAATCTTTTATCTACCTGTTCAAATCTTTTATCTACCTGTTCAAATCTTTTATTCATTTCATACCGAGTCGGTAAGTTATCCACAGTTTGCTTGATAGAAACGAGAATTTTTTCAATATCTTTTATTTTTAGTTCTTTTTCCTTCATAATTTAAGTATAGCAAATAATTAAATTTATATCTAGATAATAAGTTTTTCCTGAAGTTTTTGTTTAGCTAGATTTTGAGCTTCAAGCAAAGAATCAAAAGTGCCGGCATCAAGCCAGTCGCCATTCACCATAGCAACCTCTAACTCTGCTTTGGCTAAATACCAGTTATGAAGATCTATAATTTCAAGCTCTCCTCGGTCACTCAGCTTTAGATTTTTTGCTATTTCAACTACTCGGTGGTCATAGATATATAAACCGACAATAGCATAATCACTGATCCATTTTTTGGGTTTCTCAACGATTTCCAGCGCTTTCATGCGCTGATCAAATTTGACCACGCCTGATCTTTCTGGGTCAGAAACTTTTTTTACAAAGATTTTGCCTCCGGATTTAAAATTTTTTATGTCAGCTGAAAAATCATCTTCAAAAATATTATCGCCCAAAATCATAGTGATATTTTCCCGGTCAATAAAATTTTCTCCAATAATAAAGGCCTCGGGCAGACCTTTTGGCTCATCCTGAATTTCATAAGTGAATTTAACGCCAAATCTGGAACCAGAACCTAAAAGATTCAGGTAATCCCCTGCTCGCTCTGGGGCAACGATAATTAATATTTCTTTTATGCCTGCTTTAAGCAAAGTATTTAAGGGATAATAAATCATGGGTTTATTATAAACCGGCAGAAGTTGTTTGGATGTTATTTTTGTTAGCGGCCTTAACCGCGTGCCAGCACCGCCTGATAGAATGATTCCGCGCATAAATTGGTTTTTTAACAGGTTATATTTATGATAAGATTAAATTGATATTTATGCAAATATTAAACTCCAAAAAAAGCATTTTTAACGGCATTTTTATCATCGTGGTACTTTTGATGCTTTTTAATATTTTTCTGCTAAAATCGGCTATTTTGGGCTTAATTTTAGCTGTTTTATGGCTCTTTGGGGCAGTGGCAGGAATTTTTGGGGCAAAATTTGCCGCCAACCAGTCTAATCTATATCAAAAAGCAATGGGCTTGGTTTTGGGCTTGGGATTGATTATTTTAATATCCAGCCTCTTTTTTTATTTATTTAATTTTAATTCATTAGCCATAATATTAAGTTATTTAATTATTTCAGGAATAATTTTTTATTTGATCTTAAAATTTGACATTAAACCAAAATTTCAAAAAAATATATTTAGATTTGATCATAATATTATTATTTATTTAATATTATTTATTTTAGCTTTGTTTATTCTTTTTTATAATCAAACTAATCAGGCAATCAGATCGCCCTGGGAAGCGGTGCCAGTTTTATTTTTTATAATATATTTTTTAGCCACTATATTTTTATTAAAAACTAAAAATTTGATTTTATTATCACTGCATTTCTTTTTAACATTTATTATCGCGGTGGTTGTTTATAAAATCGGTTATGGCTTTGATCCTTTTGTCCATCGGGCAGCGGAATATAAATTGGCAGAGCTGGGCTATATTTTGCCCAAGCCATTTTATTATATTGGACAATATACCTTGGTGGTTTTTTTAAGCAAAATATTTTTTGTGCCAATTAATCTGATTGATAAAATTTTAGTGCCGGTTTTAGCTGCCATAACATTACCCGTGATTGGATATTATTCATTGAATAAATTTGTAAATAACAAAAATTTATTGCTTATTGCTTATTGCTTATTGCTTATTGCAGTGACTCCCCTCTTCTTCTACACAGTGCCGCAGTCTTTGGCCAATTTATTTTTATTAATTTTAATATTTTTGTTATTCAATAATATTAATAAATATCTGACGTGGTTTTTAGTCATAATCATATTTTTAATTCACCCCTTGGCTGGCATTCCGGCATTGATTTTAGCGGGAGTTAAAAATTTTAAAAAACTATTTTATATTTTAGCCAGTATTTTAATTCCTCTATTTTTTATTTTTGGCTCATTAATTTCTGATTTTAAGATTAAGTTTAGTTTTAATAATTTTTCTAATTTAAGAGGATTGTTTGAAAACATATTTTCTTATCTGCCGTTTTATTCTGTGTATCATCTGATTTATTTGATTAAATACAACTGGATTATATTATTTATTTTGATTATTATAGCTGGAATTTATTATTTAATTAAAACTGGCAATAAAAAACTACTAGTTGTTAGTTGTAAGTTGTTAGTTGTTTTATTAATTAATCTAATTTTATTAAGTTTTTTTGAATTCAAGGCAGTGATTGATTATGAACAGGCTGAATTTGTCAAAAGACTGGGGCAGATAATTTTACTTGTTTTAGCGCCAGTGTTTTTGCTGGGAGTTTATTATATTTTAGATAAAATAAATAATTTAAAAGCCGGGAGATATATGGTTATAGTTTTAGTGGCTGGAATATTGACTATTGGTTTGTATTTAAATTATCCCCATGTAGATGCTTTTGAAAAAAATCGCGGATTTTCAGTCAGTAAGGCGGATATTGAGGCAGTACGCGCGATTAATCTTGATGGGGCTGAAAAAAATTTTGTGGTATTGGCAAATCAATCAACGGCGGCGGCGAGTCTTCAAGAATTCGGATTTAAAAAATATTACACAATTTCAAATGCCAAATTCCAAATTCCAAATTTATTTTATTATCCCATTCCGACATCATCACCTTTATATAATATTTATTTAAAAATGGTCTATAATGGACCAAGTTTAGAATATATTGAGGAAGCGCGAAAATTGACTGGAGTGGCAAGAATTTATTTTGTGATCAATGATTATTGGCTTGACGCTAAAAAAAGAGTTGGACAAGCCAGAGAGATTGCTGACGAGGAATTTAATATTAACGATAAAATCTGGGTATTTAGGTTTGACTAATTTTTTAAAATGATTAAACCCGAATGTTTCTGATACTCGGGTTTTTATGTGTATTTCCAATAGTTCTAAATTAATCGCATATTTAATGTTATTTTCGCGGTAATCGTATTTACCAACAGATTTCCTCATCCTCGCCAATTTTTTCTTTCAGATATTCTTCAACTTCGCTTTGTCCGCCAATTTTGTCAACTAAACCATTTTCTAAAGCCATCTGGCCAAACAAGGTTATGCCTTCGTTTTGATTTTGTTTGGCATAGAGTAATTTTAAAATCAACTTTTATGAGGTTTATAAATTCCTAACACCAAAAAAACGGCCATGATGCCGTTGGAAAATTTTGCGTGTTGGAATGTTATTTTTAAATTTTTCTTCTTAATTTTTCATATTGGTAAAATCAATTTAGAAGTGCAACTTTGAGTGATATACTCAAGGTTGTATGAATAACACAAATTACAAACAACTTGGGGAGAAAGAGCGCGACCGAATCTATCTGCTCAAGGAAAAAGGGCTGAC